>Ga0102589_1003167_pt1 | contig 17542 bp, 16 predicted proteins | sample AraplaMF_Col_mLB_FD_76858 | JGI IMG/M metagenome (GOLD analysis project Ga0102589, IMG submission 76858) | Arabidopsis root microbial communities from the University of North Carolina, USA - plate scrape MF_Col_mLB | ecosystem: Host-associated > Plants > Roots > Endosphere | place: USA... | reverse complement strand
ATTGGACGGCTCAGCGCCCCGGCGCGAACATCGCCGGTGGATGATCGAGCCGGCCTTTCCCGCGAAACACCCAGCCAGCCAAAGCCGCCTTTTAGGGCTCAAAAAGACCTGATAAGGCAGACACTCGAAACCATTCAAAAGGTGAACAAGATGAAATTCGACAACTCCATCGTCCAGACAACCTTTCACAGCCCCCTGGGGGAAATGATCATTGCCGCCACCGACAAAGGCCTGGCCGGCGTCTGGTTTGCCGGCCAGCGGCATTTGCCGCCGCAGCTGGTGAAACCCTATGTGTGGCGCGAAGACGCCGAGCACCCGGTGCTCAGGCAGGCCATCACCCAGCTGACTGAATACTATGCCGGTACGCGCACCGCCTTCGACCTGCCGCTGGACCTGGGCCACGGCACGGCCTTCCAGCAGTCGGTGTGGCAGGCGCTGCTGGCCATCCCGCAAGGCGGCACCCTGAGCTACGGCCAGGTCAGCCAGCGCATAGGTAAACCCGAGGCGGTGCGCGCCGTGGGCGCGGCAGTCGGCCGCAACCCGCTCAGCGTGATCGTGCCCTGCCACCGCGTGCTGGGCTCCGACGGTTCGCTCACGGGTTATGCCGGCGGGCTGCACCGCAAAACGGCCTTGCTTAAACTCGAGGGTGCACTTCAGGAGGCCATGCTGTGAGTTCAACCCCTTCCGGTATCGCCGCGCCCCTGGGCGCGGCCGCCACCCGACCCAAGAGCTGGGTCGCCGACTTCGTGATGCTGGCCGCCATTTGGGGCTCGTCCTTTCTGTTCATGCGCATCAGCACGGTGGAGTTCGGCCCACTGCCGACCGCCGCCCTGCGCGTGGCCATCGCCGCGCTCTTCCTGCTGCCCATCGTTTGGCTGCGCGGCCTTCTGCCTGAGCTCAAGGCCAACTGGAAAAAGATTTTCGTCATCGGCGTGCTCAATTCAGGCATTCCCTTTGCGTGTTTTTCTTTCGCGCTGCTGTCCATCACCACGGGCCTCTCGGCCATCCTCAACGCCACCGTGCCCATGTTCGGCGCGCTGATCGCCTGGTTGTGGCTCAAGGACAAACCCAACGGCTCGCGCATCCTGGGGCTGATCGTCGGCTTTGCCGGCGTCGCCATGCTGGCCTGGGACAAAGCCACCTTCAAGCCCGACGCATCCGGCGTCGCGCCCGGCTGGGCCGTGCTGGCCTGCCTGTTTGCCTGCCTGTGCTACGGCATCTCGGCCAGCTACACCAAGCGCTACCTGACGGGCATGCCGCCCCTGGTCACGGCCGCCGGCAGCCAGATAGGCGCCACCCTGGGCCTGGCCCTGCCCGCCGCCTGGCTGTGGCCGGCGCAGATGCCGGGCGCACACGCCTGGCTGGCGCTGCTGGCCGTGGGCGTACTCTGCACCGGCGTGGCCTACATCCTGTTCTTCCGCCTGATTGAAAACGCCGGCCCGCCGCGCGCGCTGTCGGTCACCTTCATGGTGCCGGTGTTTGCCGTGATCTATGGCGTGATCTTCCTCGGCGAGCATGTGACGGCATGGATGGTGATCTGCGCCGTGGTGATTGTGTGCGGCACGGCGCTCTCGACCGGGCTGCTCAAGCTGGGCCGCAAGGCCCCAACACAGGGATGACTTCGGCCCGCAAGGCCAAGCTCAAGATCAAGCTGGCCACGCCCAAGCCGCGCAACCCGTTGGTAGCGGCCGCGGCCCAGCGCAAAGCCGGCTCTCACCGCAAGTCTGAAGCGAGCCTGCGCAAAAAAGAAAAGATGGCGCTCAAGAAGCAGCTGTTTCAGCTGTAATACGCCGTCATACGATCGTCGCTCAAGCTGGGTGAGAATCAGGGTTCTTACAACCATCTGATTCCAACGAGGGCGATTCACATGCAGCAGCTTCCCTTTCACGGCCAGACGACCTGGCGCCGTACCAGCCCATTGACGCCAACAACGGCCTTGCGCGCCCTGCTCACCGGCCTCTGCCTGCTGGCCTGCCTGGGCAGCGCGCAAGCCCAGGACTCGCTCGATGCGATGGTCAGCGCAGAAGCCAAGGAGGCAGGCTTTCCCGCACTGGCCGCCGCCGTGGTCAGCAAGGGCCAGCTCATGGCTGTGGGCACAGGCGGCACGCGCCGCGTCGGCACCCAAATTCCCGTCACGCACCAGGACCGTTTCCACATAGGCTCGGACACCAAGGCCATGACATCACTGCTGGCCGCCATGATGGTCGAAGCCGGCAAGCTGCGCTGGGACAGCACCTTCGAGCAGGTGTTTCCCGAACTGGCCGTCGGCATGGATGCCGGCGTCAAACGCGTCACGCTCACCCAGCTGCTGTCGCACACCAGCGGCCTGCCCTCCGACAACGCGGACTTTGACGCGCTGCTCGCCAAGGTGGTCTTCCAGCCCGGCAACCTCAACGACCAGCGCTACTGGATGGTCAAGCAGACCGTCACCAAGCCCCTGGCCCGCGAGCCCGGCGCGTCATTCGCCTATTCCAACCTCGGCTACACCATGGCCGGCGCCATGATTGAGCGCGTGGGCGAAAAGTCCTGGGAAGAGCTGATCTTTGACCGCGTGTTCACGCCGCTGCAACTCACCAGCGCCGGCATAGGCCCTCAAGCCACCCTGGGCCGCATCGATGCGCCCCTGGGCCACGCCATCGTCGACGGCAAGCTCAAGGCCATGATTGGCGGCCCCGAAGCCGACAACCCGCTCGTCATCAGCCCGGCCGGCACAGCCCACATGTCGGTGCTGGACTTCGCGCAGTGGGGCAGCTGGATGGCGGGCCAAGGCAAGCGCGCGCCCTTCCTGGTCAAGCCAGAAACGGTGAAGAAACTCGTCACCCCCGTGGTCTCCATGTCGGCCGCCTCGACATCATCCACCACGGTGGCGGGCGCGGCGCAGTACGCACTCGGTTGGGGCTCCACCAAAATGGCCTGGACGCCCTACCCCGTCGCCTTCCACGGCGGCTCCAACAATATGAACAAGGCCTATATCTGGGTCGACACCGAACGCGACGCGGCCATTGTCGTTATGACCAATGTGGCCACGCCCAATACCGATGACGTGATGCAGAAGCTGGCCGGCAAGCTGTATGCGCGTTATGTGGGCGGGGTGAAGTAGAAGAACGGCGGATCGGCGCCGCCGTGCGGCATCGTCGCCGGCCCACTTCGGGGATATATTGCGGGATTCGATAACAACACAGGACGGAGTGAACATGAGCGACACCATCTGGGTACGCAGAAAATCGCAAGCCGGCACCGAAGATTCCGGCGACGACTACGATCACTCGCTGTTTTGCGAGGCCTCAGAAGAACTGGACAAGCTCGCCAATAGCCTGGGCGTTCGCATGCTGTCAGACTTCATCGACACCACTGACATGCAGTTCAACATGTCGGAAGACGACCTCCCCGAATCCTGGATCGCCGAAAACGAGAAATGGTTTGCGCCTGCGGATGCGTTGCCCTCGCTGAAAAAAATCATCGAGCGCTTGAAGTCCGGCAAGGCAAACGGCATTGAGGAAGATCTGCGTGCCGAACTCGTTGAGGAACTTGAAGACTGCCTGGTCAAGGTATCCGGGGCTGAGCAGGATGGTGACCAGTTCCACTTCTGCCTCGTGATGTGAGCCCGGGGGACGCCGCCCATGCCCCCCTACTCACCTCCGTCGATACTTGAGCCCTCCCTGCGCGCCTTGCAGGACTACATGCATCGCTTCTACCCGGACCGGGCCCACAGCGATCCCATACCGATCGACTTCTGGTCCATCGCCGACGACGAGTTGTTCCTGGAAATCCTGAGCTACATGCCTTTGCATATCGGCGAAGAGGCGCAAGCCAGCTTCGCCGAGTGGCCTGTCGCCTTTCAACTCGCATTCCCGATCTTCTGGCTGGAAGACGACTATGAGGTCAACGGCTGGACGGCATTGACGAATGCGGGAGAGGAGCTGCTTCAACGCGCGATGGATGCCTATGCGCGGATCGGCATGCACGCCGAAGCGCAGGCGCTCGGCAAGGCATTGGTATCGGTTCGTCAGGCGCCTGAAGATGAAGAGGCCGCTGAGCGAGCGTACAAGTCCGTTTCGAATCCTTATGCGGACGAGGAGGCCAAGTTCAATGAGCTGCTGCGCTTTTTCCGGGGAAATCCGGGGCTTTGGCAGGCATGAACCCAGAATCCCCTACTCCTCCAAAGCGCCGCACGTGGCTGGCGTTGCTCGTCGGAGGAATCGCCCTTGTCGCGCTCTTTTTCGCGTCAATCCTGGCGGAGCCGACTTTGATAGAGATGGCTATGGGGCCCCTCAAAGCGGAGCCTCGATCCGACACAGGCGCTTGGGCCAACAGCGGCGTCTGGCTGGTATCCATCGGTGCTTGTTGTCTTGTGTTGCTGGCCATTGGGTATGCCGCGAAGCGCTTGAGCCCGGCAGGCTCGTGGGTTGCGCCTATCACCTTGCTCGGAGTTGTAGTGACCTATGTGTTCTTCGCCCAGTTTCCGACCACACAATCCTATTTGCGAATAGCGCTGTGGTCGAACGGACTCCCGGTGAGTTTGATGATTGGCGCATGGCTTGCCTCCCGGGCGCAGAAAGGGTCCCTGGCTCATCCCTCGAGAGAAAATTAAGGCCTTTATGCAGAAAAAAAGGGCACGCCATTCACCATCAACAGGCATCATGACCACGAGCGCAACTGAAGCATCCCCAGAACACTGGCTGATAGGCAAGTGGTATTCAGATCGCGAGCGGACGATCCACGAGTGGGGTGATTTCCCACCAGGCTCCGCCGACTTTCAAAGATTGGTTCAACGCGACCTCGGGAAACTGTTCATCAGCTACGACGGCAATACCTCCACAACGACCTTCGAAGAGACAGGTACCTCAAGTCCTTACAAAGTCTTGTGGTGCTCAAATGATTCCGTCTTTCTGGTCCTCGGTTCTGGCGAGGAAGAGTCAGGCCAGCACATCCACTTTCAGTCCCCCACTGTTTATTGGCTTCACACTGGGCGTTTTATTGAATTCTTCAGCAAAGTCAATGAGAACTGACAGCTTGCCCGCAAGATTACCCAGACTCACACTGAGGGGCCAAAGCACGCATGAAAGACAGCGAAGTCATCATTGAGCAATCCCCTGGCGACAAGCTGGTGCATCTCAGGAGAACCCATGTTTGACCACGTCAAATTCGGCGTCAGCGACTACGCGGCGAGCAAGGCCTTCTTCCTCAAGGCACTTGAGCCGCTCGGCGTAGCGGTTGCCTCGGAGGGGCCGCCGGCCTACGGTGTTGAGCTGAGCTCAAAGGCCAAGGCTTCTTTGTGCCTGTTCCAAACCGAGGAGAAGCCTGCGCATCTTCACCTGGCGTTTATCGCCAGTAATCGCCGGCAAGTCGACGCTTTCTACCGCGCGGCCCTGGAGGCGGGCGGCAAGGACAACGGTGCGCCCGGCCTGCGCCCGCACTACCACGCGAATTACTATGCGGCTTTTGTCATTGGGCCGGACGGGCACAACGTCGAGGTGGTTTGCCACGAATCCGAGGCCTGAGTCTTCCATCGAAACTAACGCCCCAGAACAAGTTCAACGGGCATTACATTAATCCTGCTTGCCACTAGAGTCAGTCAACATAGGGAGGATAGAAATGCTCAAGGAAATCAAGATTGCGATCATCCTGGCCGCAGTCACGCTTGCGGGGTGTGTCTACCCTCCAACCCACGTGGAAGGAAATCAGACCGGGAACGAGCGCATCAAGAACGCCGCAGTGGTGTTTCAGAACTCCCAAGTGAAGATCACCTTCGGCTACGATCCTCGGCTTACAGGGGAGCATCAAAGAGTGCGCGAAGAGATGGCCAGTCGCGCGGCTTCGCATATCCGGATCATTGAAAAGCTTACGACGCAGCAGCTTGGAACGGCCCTCGCAAGCAGAGGCATCGACAGTGGGAGCGCGAACGACACAAAAATTACTTTACGTCCCACCCTCCTGAATGGCGTGCTTTTGGATGTTGAAGTAACTGTCCAGACACCAGGAAAACCCAAATGGGTGATCCTTGTCAGGGACAGAAGATTTGACAATGTTTCGGACGAAGCATTTGCGCAGCTGTATACCAATCAAATTCTTCGGGAACTCACTAGAGCCGGCTTCATGGCATCCTAGAAAGAATACGGAACCGGCAACGGGCACGGCGGCTGTTCAGGTTTACTGCAACGCCCCCGCCACCACATTGATGCTGAGCGCCAGGATCAGCATATTGAAACCGAAGGACAGCACGCTGTGCACCAGCGTGAGGCGGCGCATCTCGCGCGAGGTGACCTGCACGTCGGAGACCTGCGAGGTCATGCCGACCACGTGGGCGTAGTACAGGAAGTCGAAATAATCCGGGTCCAGCCCGCCGGGGAACTGCAGGCCGGGGCCGTCGGGCTCCTTGAGCTTTTCTTCCTGGTAATAGCGGTGCGCATAACGGAAGGCGTAAATCGTCTGCATGAACAGCCAGGAGGCGGCCAGCGCCGCGACGGAGAGCACGATCTGGAAAGTGCGTTCCATGCCCGAGAGGTTTTTGGCCTGCTGCATCACGAGCGTGATGGCCGCAACGCAGGCCATGGTGGCCAGCAGCATCAGCAAGAACAGCACGACGCTGGGCTCGTCCTGCGCCTGCGCGCGTTCGCGTGTGCGTTGGGCGTCAAAGCGCACACACAGCCACCAGGCCAGGCCCAGGTAAACGCTGATGCCGGCGCACCAGCCCAGCAGGCCGCAGAACTGCCAACCCAGGGGTAGCGGCAAGGCCGCCACGACCAGTCCGGTCACCAGGCCCAGGGTGAGCCGCTGCGGGCCCGTGGTTTCGGAGAAGTGTTTGCGCATGGCTGCATTGTGGGGCCGGCAGCCCTTCGGCTTCAAGCCCGCAGCATCATGCCGGGCAGTCTGCCCCCATGGTGCGCCGGTACCACTCATGGAAATGCCGCATGCCGTCTTCCAGCGGCGACTGGTAAGGCCCGGTGTCCGAGGTGCCGCGCGCCAGCAGTGCGCGCCGGCCGGCATCCATGCGTTCGCCGATTTCGTCGTCTTCCCGGGCGGTTTCCATGTAGGCGGCGCGGTGCGCTTCCATGAATTCCGGCTCGAAGGCGGCGATCTCTTCGGGGTAATAAAACTCGACCACATTGACCGTCTCCTGCGGCCCCTTGGGATACAGCGTAGACAGCACCAGCACATGCGGATACAGCTCGATCATGTGTGTGGGGAAGTAAGTGACCCAGACCGCGCCGAAGTCAGGCGGCGTGCCGGTGCGGTACTGCAGCAGGCGCTCATGCCATGTGCTGTAGATGTCGGAGCCTGGCGTGCTCAAGGACTCATGCACGCCGACGCGCTGCATGCTGTACCAGTCGGCAAAGTCCCAGCTGAGCTGGTCGCAGCTGACAAAACTGCCCAGGCCCGGGTGGAAGGGTGCGACGTGATAGTCCTCCAGGTAGACCTCGATAAAAGTCTTCCAGTTGTAGTGGCAGGGGTGCACTTCGACGTGGGCCAGCACATAGTCCGAGAAATCGAACTCCGGCCTTTCAAACAGCGGCGCCATATCCCGTGCCGGGTCGCGCGGGCCTTCAAACAGCAGGCCGTGGCAGTTGCGCAAAGGGAAGCGCTGCAGGTTCTTGCAAGGCTTTTGTTCGAACTGCGGCGCGCCCAACAGCTCGCCGCTGCTGTTGTAGGTCCAGCGGTGCAAGGGGCAGACAATGTGGCCGCCGGCCGCCGCCAAGTTGCCCTTGGGGTTGGCCGGCCCGCTCACGTTGCCGGTTTCGCCGCCCAGGATCAAGGCCTGGCGGTGCCGGCAGACATTGGACAGCAGTTCCACACCCTGCGGGTTGTGCACCAGCACACGGCCGCCGTCTTCCTGCGCGAGGCGGCGCCAATCGCCGACCTGGGGCACGGCTTTTTCATGGCCTATGTAGCGGGCGGCCTTGTTGAAGATCAAGGCCTGTTCACGCGCAAACAGGGCTTCATCGAAATACGCGCTGACGGGCAGTTGCGGGTCCGCCGGCATGAGATGCACCAGGCGTGCGATATCGTTCATGGAACTCTCCAGGGCGTGGCGAGGCATACCGGCCTTGAAAAAGGCACAGCCGCATCGCGGAATCAATGACCCGGACTACGAAGGATCGGCCAGCAATCGGGCGATGCGCTTGTCGAGCGGGAGCTTGGGACAGGTGCTGCACTTCTCGCCGTCATGACGGCGAAAGTCGTGGCAGCAGACCTTGCGGTCGAGAGCCAGCGCGGGCGTCCCGTCGCGTGCGCGGTAGGCAAACATGCCGCACCCGCCGCTGATGCCGAACTGTGCCAGCCATTTCTCGCCGAGCGCAGCGACCCTGGCGTCCTCAAACAGGCCGGGGCTGCTGCGATGCACCAGCAGCAGCGCGCCCAGCACGCACTCGGCCTGCAGCCGGTCGGCGGCGCGGGCATGCAGGGCCACCTGCGGCATGAGGGCCGCGCGCGTGGCATCGCAGAGGCCGCGCAGCTCGCCGGCGGCCAATTGCATGCGCAAAGCCAGCGATGCGGCCCTGATGGGTGCATGCGCCGGCAACTGGAAACCGCTGGGGAATCCGGCCACCACGGGCTGCGTGAGGCCGGCAAGCACAGGCACATGGCTGTCCAGGTGGGCGGCGATCACGCCGAGGTAGACCGGCTGCCAGATCGCCAGCCCCCAGCAGCGCAGCGCCACATAGTGGGCGCCGGCTTCGGGGTAGGCCTGCGCCCAGTGATGGCACAGCGCTTGCAAAGGGGCAGCCGCCGCTACCGAGCCGTCATAGCGCAGCGCGCCGGGCGCCGCCGCCTCGCCCTGCCCTCCGCGCAGCGCGGGTGCCAGGCTAGCGGCCCGTTGCAACACACGGGCAAGGTCGACGTCGGGCGCGCACGCCCAGGCCTGCACAGGCGCACCCTCGTGCACCGGCTCCCCTGCCCGCATGTCCAGGCTCATGCGACGCTTTCCACCACAGCTTCCATAGCAGGCCGCTTGGCAGCGCGGCGACGCATGCCGGCAATCGGGTTCACCAGGTTGCCGGCCATCTTGAGGCTGGACGCGGGATCGGCCAGGTTGACCATCTGCACGTTGTTGCCGAGCTGCAGGCGGTTCAGGCAGGAATGCAGGAACTCGGGCACAAACATGTCGTAGTGCGCGAACTTGGCGGCCATTTCGGGATGGGCCTCCTCATAGTCGCAAACGCAGTCGGCCACGGCGCGCCAGAAGTCGTCTTCGCTGCAGCAGGCGTTTTCGACCAGTACCTGGTTGATGTGGCGCAGCACACCGTCGAACACGTCGATAAAGATGCCCAGCAGCTTGAAGTGGTCGGGTACATCGACCGCCAGGCGCTCGACGCGCTCGGGCAGCTTCGCCTTGGCTTCGATGTTGAGGATGGCGCATTCCTCGGCGATGTCTTTCATGATGGCGCGCACCGGCACATGTTTGTCGAGCACCAGGATCAGGTTCTCTCCGTGCGGCATAAAAGTCAGGTCGTGTTGGTAAAAGCAGTGAAGCAACGGCGTCAGGTAGGCCTTCAGGTAGCTTTTCAGCCAGGCTTTCGTACCCAGACCGGAGCGGCGTATCAGCTCAGGCAGCAGGGCCTGGCCGTCCTTGTCCACATGCAGCAGCGCGGCCATGGTCATCAGGCGCTCGCCGGGTTTGAGCAGGGGCAGCGGGCTTTCGCGCCACAGCGCCGAGAACATTTTTTTGTACGGCGTATCGACCGGTATCGCCGCCTCGTAGTAGTGGTTGCGAAAACCGATGGACGCGACTTCGCGCAGGATGGTGAAGCCGTTGGCGCGCAGAAAGGCATCGCCACCCACCAGCTCCTTGATGAACTCATTGATGGCCGGCGTACCCGACATGTAGTACGGCGAGAGGCCGCGCATAAAGCCCATGTTCAGGATGGACAGCGAGGTTTTGACATAACGCTTGCTGCGGTCGCTGGTGTTGAAGAAGGTGCGTATGGACTGCTGGGCGATGTAGCTGTCGCGGCCGTAGGCCAGGCAGATGATTTTGCGCTGGGCCACATAACCGGCAAAGGCGATGGACAGCTTGTTGAACCACTGCCAGGGATGGGCGGGCATGAAGTTGTAGTCAGCCGGGTCCACGCCCAGCGCGGCGACTTCACGGGTAAAGCCGTCGACGGTTTCCTGCCCGAGCTCCTCGGCCAGCAGTTGTTCATAGCTGAGGGTGGAAATGCTGGAGAAAGCCGCATGGTCCTTGTGCACGGCGAGCCAGATCACGCGGATCTGCGAGCCGGCCTCGGGCGCATAGGCCTGGTAGTCGGCCGCGGTGAAACCCAGGCGGCCGTTGTTGGCGACAAAACCCGGGTGGCCTTCGGTCATGGCGACTTCAATCGCCTGGAAGTCGGTGGCGTCGGCCAGCTGGGCACTGCTGGGGGCGTCGGCCTTCATGCGTTTGTAGGCGCTGCCGAACAGCGTGCTGCTGATCTCGTCGAGGTAAATCGGCAGCAGCTCTTCGCGTATGCCCAGCCGCTGGCGGCATTCGATGATGAACTGCAGCGCATCCAGCGGCTGCTCGGCGCCCTTGAGGTATTTGTGGATGGATTCGGGCTTGATGAACCAGTGGCGCAGCGCCAGGCGCCTGGCCTCGAACTGGTAGCAGGCCGCGCCGTCGTCCGAGAAGAGTTGATACAGCGCGAAGCCGCCTTCGCGCGGGCGCAGCTGTTCGGGCTCGACGATGAGCTCATGGGCGTATTCGGCAATGGCCTTGCGCAGCAGCAGGCGGTTGGCCTGGGCCCAGGCCTCGGGCGTCAGGTGGGCGGCGAAGCGGGCCGGGTCGTGTGCGATCTGGTTGGCAATGGTGACGTTCATGAATGGACTTCCTCTAAGGTGGCGGCCGTAGCCTGTTCAAAATCCCGCCGTGTGCAAAAGGCGAGGCTGGCGATCTTCTCGGGGAAGACCACATCGCGGTCGTAGGCAAAGCCCGCGGACCGGTTCAAGGCGTGGACCTTGTGATTGCTGGCGTCGGGCTCGACGACGATGCGCCGCGCGCCCAGGTGCGTAAACATGAAGCGCATCAGCGCATGGAACACGCTGCGCGAGTAGCCGGCGATGCGCCGCTCGGGTGGCGCGATAAAGATGTGCATGCCCAGGTCGCCGGGCCGCACCTCGTAAAAGGCGCGGATGCGGTCCTCTGCGGGGTCGTAGCATTCGGCCAGGAAGGCCGGCCGGCCGCCTTCCCAGCCGATATAGGGCGTGGCGGTGCCGGAATCCATCATGCGCTGGTAGGCCTCGCGGACCTCGGCTTCGGTCTTGTCCTGCATCAGCCAGAAAGCGGCGCGCTGCTGGACAAACCAGCGGTGCAGCGTGGGGATGTCCTGCGGTATGCGCAGCGGGCGGAACACAAAACCGGCTTCGTCGCGGTAAGGCCGGGTCTCGGCATCAGCGCGGCGGTGCAGCGTATCAATCATGTCAATTGGCATGGGCGGGCTCCTTCAGGGTGGTGGCATTGGCCGCATTGCCGCCCTCGTCCAGGTGCCCGGCGCTGGGCACCTTGAGGATCAGGCGGTCCAGCAGCGCGGTGAGCACAAAGCCACCGGCCGCCAGCAAAAAGGGCACGTGCAAGCCGTAGCGATTGACGATGGCGCCCGCCGCGAAGGAGGACAGCAGCACCCCCATGTTCTGGAAGAAGTTGGTGATGCTGTAGTCCTGCGCATAGCGCTGCGGCGTGGACAAGCGGAACAAGTTGACTTCCAGCTTGACGATGATCTGGAAGAAAGCCCAGCCGTAGAGCACGCGCCCCAGCACGACCAGCATGGGGTCGGGCGCGGCATGCAGCAGCAGGCCGACGGCGCCCAGCAGCAGGTTGCCCACCGTGTGGTCGGGCAGCTCGCCGCCGCGCGCGCGCAGCCAGGCATGCAGGCGCAGCGCGGCGATGGCCACCACGCCGGGGATGGCAAAAGCCATGCCGGACAGCAGCTCGCTGTCGTTGCCGGTGATCTTCTGCCAGTACAACGCGAAGAAGGGGCGTATCAAATAGGCGCTGAAGTCGAACATCAGCATCACAAGGGCCAGCTTCAGGATGGGCAGGCGGGCCAGCAGGCCGACGCGGCGTGCTTCGCTGGCTTCAGCCTGCGCCTGCGCGCCGCTGTTGACGCGGATGATCTTGCCGCTGCGTATCAGGTAGAAGCAGACCGCCATCTGGAAGTAGTCGCCGGCGGCCATGGCAAAGATGCTGGCGCGCGGCCCCCAGGTCTGCAGCACAAAGCCGCCCACCACCGCGCCGAAGATGGCGCCGAAGTGCACCACCACCGAGAGGATGCCTATGGTGGCAGCGTGCTCTTCCTTGGGGGTCAGCCGCATCATGTAGGGGTACATCAGCAGGTAGCTGCTTTTGCACATGAACATCAGCATGGACAGCACCCAGTACATCTCCACGGTGGGCGCCCAGTCGCTCAGCAGGCTGAAGGTGCCGGCTGCGAACTGCGTGTAGACCAGCAGGTGCAGCGGCTCGACGCGGCGCGCCACGCGCGCCCAGAAGGGCAGCGTGCACATCACGGCGATGGAAATCGCCGCCACGTAAGCGCCCACATGCACGGGGCTGGCTATGCCGTAACGCGCGCTGAAGAACTGCGGGTAAAACGGAATCAGGATGGCGTCGCTGATGACGGCCAGCACCGTCATGGTGATGATGTGGAATCTGAGCTTCATGTTGTGCGCCCCAAGCCTCAGAGCAGGACAAAGTCCGCGGTGGACGGGATGCTGAAATCCTGGATCGCGACGCGCCGCTCTATCTTGTAGTGCTCCACGCCGGTGAGCTCGCGCAGGATGTAGGAGTTGCGGTAGCAGCTCATGCCCAGGTCCTGGTTGGTCATGCCGTGGGTGTGCTGGCCGGCGTTCTGCACAAAGATCTCGCTGCCGTTGAAGTCGGCGGCATAGTTGCGCGCCAGCCGGTAGCGTCCCTGCTCGTCCCAGCGCAGGCGATGCCGTATGCCGTCAACAAAGGGCGGGATGTTCTCGCGGTAGCCGGTGGCAAAGACCAGGCCTTCGCTGCGGTGCGCATAGCGCGCTTCGCAGTCGAGCTGGCGGAATTCGATCTCGTAGCAGCCCTTGCCCGCGTCGTAGCGGCAGCCCTGCAATTCGCAATTGGTGATCAGGTGGGTGCGCAGCGGGCCCTGTTTGCGCCTGTCGTCCAGCAGGTCGTAAATCTGGTTGATCAGGCTGGCGTTGACGCCCTTGTACAGGCTGTCCTGCGCGCGGATGACGCGTTCCTTCTTGCGGTCGTCGAGGTGGTAGAAGTAGTCGATGTAGTCCGGCGAGAACATCTCCAGCGTGAGCTTGGTGGTTTCCATCTGGAAGAAGCGCGAGGAGCGGGTGATCCAGGTCAGGCTGTAATCGTGCGCCTCAGCCTCCTTGAGCAGGTCGTGGTAGACCTCGGCCGCGCTCTGGCCGCTGCCGACGATGGTGATGGAGCGTTTTTTCTGCAGCTCGGCCTTGCGGGTGATGTAGTCGGCGGTGTGCAGGTAGCGGTGGCCGTCGGGTGCGCAGCAGGGGGGAAACATGGGCTTGGAGCCCACGCCCAGCACCAGCTTGCGGCAGCGCATGATGAAGGGCTCGCGCTGCGGCCCCTGCACGCCTGTGACCACATAACAGCCGGCCTCGGCGTCGTGGACGATCTCCTGCACGTCGTATTCGAAGCGCGCCTTGGTCAGCCGCGCCGCGGCCCAGCGGCAGTAGGCGTTGTACTCGGCGCGCGTCAGGTAAAAACTCTCGCGGAAGTAGTAGGAGTAAATCTTCCCCTCTTCCTTGCAGTAATTGAGGAAGCTGAAGTAGCTCGTCGGGTCCGCAAGGCTGACCAGGTCGGCCAGGAAGGGGTTTTGCAGCGTGGTGTTGTCGATCAGCATCCCGGGATGCCAGTTGAACTCCGCGTTGCGTTCCAGGAAAACCGCGTTCAGGCCGGCGATGGGCTCGGCCAGGCAGGCCAGGCTCAGGTTAAAAGGCCCCAGCCCTATCGCGACAAAGTCATAGATATTCTTGTTCATGGCACTCAACTCCCTGATGGACTGGCACGCCGGGGCGGCGCGCCACGTTGGTCGAAAAGAATTCCTGCGGCCGGTTGCTGCACCGGCCGCTTTTCCTCACACGGCCCTACCGCTGCCCTACCACTGGTAGGTCACGGTCGCGGTGGCGCTGCGCGCGTCGCCCCAGTAGCAGTACTGCTGGCTCAGGCAGGAGGCCACATAACTTTTGTCGAAAAGGTTGTTCACGGCCAGGCGCAGGTTGGCACCCTTGAACGAGGGATTGAGCTGGGCCAGGTCGACGCGCAGCATCAGGTCCACCAGGGTGTAGGGCGGCACCTTCATGCTGTTGGCGTTGTCAACCCAGCTGGAGCCCACATAGCGCATACCCGCGCCCGCGGTGTAGCCCGGCGCGAAGTTCCAGTCGCCCCAGAGCGCGGCCATGTGGCGCGGCGCCTGGTAGGGCGTTTTGCCGGTGAAACCGTCTGAGGACTCGGTGAACTTCATGTCGGTGTAGCTGTAGCTCGCGATTACCGAGACACTTCGGCTTAGCTGCGAGCGGGCCTCCAGCTCCAGGCCGCGCGAGCGCACCTTGCCAGTGGGCTCGAAATACGTGGCACCCACCGGGCGCGTAGCGACATTTTTTTGCGACAGCTCGTAGACCGCCGCCGAGAGCAAGGTGTTGGAGTCCTTGGGCTGGTAGCGTATGCCGACCTCCAGTTGCTTGGTCTCGGCTGGCGCCAGGTTGTTGCCTTGCCTGTCGTTGCGCAGGCTGGGGTTGAAGCCGTCCGAGTAGCCCACATAGGGCGCGACGCCGTTGTCGAAGAGGTAGACGACTCCCGCGCGCTTGGTGAACTTGGAGCCGCTCCACTGCGCCGGGTTGCCGGTGCCGTACTGGTTGGAGGCCTTGGCCCAGTCCATGCGGCCGCCCAAGGTGAAGCGCCAGCGGTCCAGCTCGGTCTGGTTTTGCAGGTACAGGCCGGTCTGCTCCAGCTTGCGGTCTATCGGGTCGCTGGTCACGCCGGCGAGGCCAGGGGCGCCGTAGCTCGGGTTGAACACATCGATGGGCAGCGCGCTGCCCGATTCCCAATTGCCGCTGACGCGGCGCTTCTGGTAGTCCAGCCCGGCCAGCACGGTGTGTTTGAGCGCGCCGGTCTGGAAATGGCCTTCGAGCTGGTTGTCGATGGTGTTGCCGCGTGTGGATTCGTTGGCGCCCGAGTAGTAACGCGTCAGCTCGTTGGCGCTGGCCCAGCCGTAGCCGTAGATCTGGCGCAGCGTGGTGTCGGCCCGCACGTGGCGGAAGTTCTGGCGGAACTTCAAGGCGTCGCTGAAGGCATGCTCGAACTGGTAGCCGAGGAAGCGCTGGTTGCGCTGGTATTTCTCGACGCTGGGGTCCCCATCAAAAAAATAGCGCGAGATCAGCCGGCCGTTGTGGCTTGCATTGAGGCTGCCGTCCGCCGGCACCCCGCTGTGGTAGCTGCCATTGGGGTCGTCCTGCAGGTAGGCCTGCAGCAATAAGCGCGTGTCGGTGGACGGGTTGATCGCCAGCGATGCGGCCAGCGCCTGGCGCTCTTCCTTGACGGTGTTGAACTGCGAGTCCAGCGAACGCGACAGCGCCGTCAGGCGAAACGCCATCACGCCGTCTTTGTCGATGGGGCCGGAAAGGTCGACGGCGGCTTCGCGGCGGTTGCGGTTGCCCAGCGTCAGCTGCACCTCCCGATGCGGCTGGTACTGCGGCATCGTGCTGGTCAACGCCACCAGGCCGCCCGGCGAGGCGCGGCCGTAGAGCACCGAGGCCGGGCCGCGCACCACGTCGATGCGCTCGAGGAAGTACGGGTCGACCTGCATGGAGGTATAGCTGCCCTGGTCGCTCAGCATGCGCAAGCCGTCGAGCAGGGTGCTGTCCACGCTGCTGTCCTTGAAGCCGCGCAGAGCCACGTAGTCGTAACGGTTGGAAGAACCCACCAGGCCGGTGAACACACCGGGTGAGTAGTTCAAGGCCTCGGGAACGCTGCGCGGCTTCTGGTCTTCCAGTTGCTGCTTGGTGATCACCGAGATCGACTGGGGTGTCTCGATGATGGGCGTGTCGGTCTTGGAGCCCGCGGCGCTGCGCTTGGCGACGTAACCGTTGCCGCCGCTGGTCGCGGTTTCCTGTTCGGCGCCGGCCGTCACGGTCACCACCCGCAGGGTCTGCGCGCCAGATGCCACTGCGGTGGCCGAAGCCGCCCTCACGACAAACACATTGCCGTCTATGGCCGCCGCCAGGCCGTTGCCGGCCAGCAGGCGGTCCAGCGCCTCTTGCGGCGTCAGCCGGCCGGACACCGCGGGTGCGGTCTTGCCGGCGACCAGCGCGGGCTCCACCATCAGCTCCAGCCCGGCCTGCTGCGCCAGGGTGTTGAGCGCCTGGGCCAGGGGCTGCGCCGCGATGCTGATCTGCATGGGCGTGGTGGCTCGCGCGCCGGTTGCGCCTTGGAAGCCTTGGGAATAAACCACCGTGCTGCCCAGGGCCAAAGCCAGGGCCAAAGGGGGCAGGTGGAAGCGGGAACGAGGCATGCGTGCAAATCTCCGGAGAAGGGGTAAATAAGAATCCTTCTCAAGTAGACGCATGGGCTTTGGGAAACCCTAGGTCGCGCGCAAAGTTTTTTTGCGGCGCGAAATTAGCCAGGATTAGCCGGATCAATGACCGGTGGAAACGATCTCGGCCTCGTCGCCCTGCTCGCGCAACCGGACCGGCAAAACCTGCGGCAGGATGCGAGCAAAGTTGCCTGGCCGGCGCGGGTCGAAGGTGCCGGTGACACGCAACGCGGCGACGGCCGGCTCGCGCACGCTCAGGTGCACCGGGCCGTAGCGCCCGAACTCGGCCAGGGCCTGGTCCAGCGGCGTGTCGTCAAAGCTCACGCGGCTTTCACGCCAGGGCGCGACGCCCGCGGCGGGAACGGCGGAGACGGCGCCCAGCAGGCCCGCCATGTCGCTGGTGATTTGCTGGCCGGCAAGGAGTTCGACCGTTGTATCGCTTGTCGAACGAGCGGCCCGCGCCACACGCACCCGCCCCTCTTCCACGGCGACCTGCACGCCCGCCTGGCCCGGCATGCCCGGCGTGTAGCGCACCGAAAAGCGCGTGCCGACCACCGTGATGCGCAAGGGGCCGGCCAGCACGTCGAAGGGTCGCGCCGCATCACCGGCGATCTGGAACATGGCCTGGCCCTGCGGCAGGCGGACCTCGCGGCGCCCGCGGTAAATCGCCACTTCGGCGGTGGTCAAGGTGTCCAGCCGCAGGCGGCTGCCTTCGGGCAAGCTCACTTCCAGTTGCTGGCCGCGCGTGGTGGCAAAAGTCTGCGTGAACAGGGCCTGCTGCTGCCAGACATTCCAGGCCAGGTAGCCGCCGCAAGACACCATGAGCGCCACGGCGGCCAGTGCGGCTTGCGGCGCCCAGGCAGCAAGCCCACGCCACCAGGCGCGCGGGCGTGGCGCGGCATGGGCTGCGGCAGCGGCCTTGTCATCGGCGAGGTTCTGCCTCAGCGTGCGCAGGCCGTCTGCCGGCACGGCGTCGAGGGCGCGCCAGTCGTCCTGATGGCGCGCAAAAGCCGCGCGATGGGCGGAGTCCG
>Ga0102589_1003164_pt1 | contig 17546 bp, 8 predicted proteins | sample AraplaMF_Col_mLB_FD_76858 | JGI IMG/M metagenome (GOLD analysis project Ga0102589, IMG submission 76858) | Arabidopsis root microbial communities from the University of North Carolina, USA - plate scrape MF_Col_mLB | ecosystem: Host-associated > Plants > Roots > Endosphere | place: USA... | reverse complement strand
GAAAAATGGAAGAGTTCGGTTGTCCAAAGGCAGTTGCCTCTTTCGTAATTCCGACAGGTTATACATTTAACTTGACTGGATCGGCTATTTATCAAGCGTTAGCGGCATTGTTTGTTGCACAAATGTACGGTGTGCACATGTCACTGACAGAGCAAATAACGTTATTATTCGTTCTCATGTTAACATCCAAAGGTATGGCGGGAGTTCCGGGTGCATCATTCGTTGTTGTATTAGCGACGTTAGGATCAATGGGCTTACCGCTAGAAGGCATCGCATTAATTGCGGGAATTGACCGTATTTTAGATATGATTCGCTCAGCTGTCAATGTATTAGGAAATGCATTAGCGGCCATTGTTATGTCGAAGTGGGAAGGCGAATTCGATGATGAAAAAGCAAAACAATATGTAGAAACAGTCAAACAAACAAAAGCAGCATAAGAAATCGTTAAGGAGTGAAAAGTCATGTCAACATTAACTGAAGTTAAAAATGGAGTACGAATTGAAAAAGATTTTTTAGGTGAAAAAGAAGTGCCAAATTATGCGTACTACGGTGTACAAACAATGCGTGCAGTAGAGAATTTCCCAATTACAGGATATAAAGTCCATGAAGGTTTAATTAAAGCGTTAGCAATTGTAAAAAAAGCGGCAGCACTTGCTAATACAGATGTAGGAAGATTGGAATTGAAAAAGGGTGGTGCTATCGCAGAAGCATCACAAGAAATCCTTGATGGGAAATGGCATGATCATTTCATCGTTGATCCAATTCAAGGCGGTGCAGGAACTTCAATGAATATGAACGCAAATGAAGTCATTGCCAATCGTGCTCTTGAATTATTAGGAATGGAAAAGGGAGACTATCATTATATTAGTCCAAACAGTCATGTAAATATGGCGCAATCAACAAATGATGCATTCCCAACAGCAATTCATATTGCAACATTAAATGCATTAGAAGGCTTATTACAAACGATGGGTTATATGCATGATGTATTTGAATTAAAAGCAGAACAGTTCGATCATGTTATTAAAATGGGTCGTACACATTTACAAGATGCTGTGCCAATTCGTCTTGGACAAGAATTTAAAGCATACTCTCGCGTACTTGAACGTGATATGAAACGTATCAAGCAATCACGTCAACATCTATATGAAGTAAATATGGGAGCAACTGCAGTTGGTACAGGCTTAAATGCGGATCCAGAATATATTGAAGCAGTTGTAAAACATTTAGCTACCATTAGTGAACTACCACTTGTTGGTGCAGAAGATTTAGTAGATGCAACCCAAAATACGGATGCGTACACTGAAGTATCTGCAGCACTTAAAGTATGTATGATGAACATGTCTAAAATTGCGAACGACCTTCGTCTAATGGCATCAGGTCCACGCGTTGGATTAGCGGAAATCATGCTACCAGCTCGTCAACCAGGTTCATCTATTATGCCAGGGAAAGTAAACCCTGTTATGCCAGAAGTAATTAATCAAATTGCGTTCCAAGTAATTGGTAACGACCATACAATTTGCCTTGCTTCAGAAGCAGGACAATTAGAATTAAACGTTATGGAACCAGTACTTGTTTTCAACTTACTTCAATCAATTAGCATTATGAATAACGGTTTCCGTGCCTTTACAGATAATTGCTTAAAAGGAATTGAAGCGAATGAAGATCGCTTAAAAGAGTATGTTGAGAAGAGTGTAGGAATTATTACAGCCGTGAACCCTCATATCGGTTATGAAGCAGCAGCTCGCGTTGCGAAAGAAGCAATCGCGACTGGGCAATCCGTTCGAGAACTTTGTGTGAAAAATGGTGTATTGTCACAAGAAGACTTAGAGTTAATTCTAGATCCATTCGAAATGACACACCCAGGGATTGCAGGAGCAACTCTTTTAAAGAAAAATTAAAAAAGAGGGGGGGACAATCCCCTCTTTTTTGTTTACAATATAGAAATGCTATATATGAATAGAGGTAGGGATGTTATGAGTAAGTTTACAGTAGCTTCTAATGGTTCATTAGAAACGACATTAAGAGGAGTAGAAGTATTATCAACACCACTTTTAAATAAAGGGGTCGCTTTCACGCAAGAAGAGAGAGAAGAATTAGGTTTAAAAGGGTTATTACCGCCAGCGGTTTTAACGTTAGAAGAACAAGCGCGCCGAGCATACGAACAATTTTGTTCTCAGCCGGATGATTTATTAAAGAATGTATACTTAACGGCATTACATGATCGAAATGAAGTATTATTTTATCGTATTTTAACAGATCATTTACGTGAAATGTTACCGATTGTATATACACCAACTGTCGGTGTAGCAATTCAAAGATATAGTCATGAATATCGTAAACCACGTGGTGTGTATTTATCAATTAACGATCCGTCAGGTATTGAAGAAGCGTTCGCCAATATCGGTGCAACAGCAGAAAATATTGATTTAGTCGTTGTAACAGATGGAGAAGGTATATTAGGAATTGGTGACTGGGGCGTTGGTGGTATTAACATCGCAATCGGAAAATTAGCTGTTTATACGGCTGCAGTTGGAATCGATCCTAGCCGTGTATTACCGGTAATTTTAGATGTAGGTACAAATCGTGAAGAATTATTAAACAATCCATTTTATATTGGAAATCGTCACCCTCGTATAACAGGTGAAGCTTACGATGAATATATTGATACATTTGTTCAAGCGGTAAATAAACAATTCCCGAAAGCACTTCTGCATTGGGAAGATTTCAGTTCTCGTAACGCACGAAAAATTTTAGATAAATATCGCCATGACGTGTGTACGTTTAACGATGATATTCAAGGAACAGGTGCAGTTTCGCTTGCTGCTGTATTATCAGCAGTAAAAGCTTCTGGTGTACCGTTAAGTGAACACCGCGTTGTAGTGTTTGGTGCTGGTACGGCTGGAATCGGTATCGCAGATCAAGTTAGAGATGCGATGGTTCGCGCCGGATTATCAGATGAAGAATCACATAATCGTTTCTGGTGTATTGACCGTAACGGATTAGTTACAGATAACATGGAAGATCTTCTTGATTTCCAAATTCCATATGCAAGAAAAGAAGCAGAAGTAAGTGAGTGGAAAGAAAATGATATAATCGGACTTGCTGAAGTTGTGAAACATGTACAACCGACAATTTTAATTGGTACATCTACTGTTGCAGGCGCATTTAAAGAAGAGATTATTAAAGAAATGGCTTCTCACGTAGAAAGACCAATCATTTTACCAATGTCGAATCCGACGCCACTTGCTGAAGCAAAACCAGCAGATTTAATTGAATGGACAGAGGGAAGAGCATTAGTTGCAACAGGAAGTCCATTTGAACCAGTTACATATAACGGTGTAACGTATGTAATTGGACAATCAAATAACGCACTTATTTTCCCTGGACTGGGTCTTGGTACAATTGTTGTTCGTGCAAGCGTCATGACGGATGGAATGTTCGCAGCAGCAGCTGAAGCGGTTGCAAGCATGGTAGATACAAGTCAGCCAGGAGCACCTATCTTACCAGAAGTCGAAGAGTTACGTAATATCTCGGAAATGGTTGCGATTGAAGTAGCGAAAGTTGCAGTTGCAGAAGGTGTTGCTAGAGTGAAATTAAGTGATAATGATATCAAGATTGCAGTGAAAGAAGCAATATGGGAACCAGAATATCGTCAAATAAAAGCGGTAGAAAAGGTTAGAATATAGAAATAAAGCCCGTTTATCATAATAAACGGGCTTTCACTTTTACTATTGAAAAAAAGTATAGGAAGTGGCACTTTTGAATTGGAATCAATTATGGAAGAAAGATATATCCCTTTTAATTATACTAATGGTTGTTGTTCCAATTGCTGGAGAGCTTAATTTTCATCCTTTTAACGATACGTTTCGCGTTAGCTTTGGGACGCCGCTTTTCTTCTTTTTATTACTCTTTTTAAGAAGAATTCCAGCAGCAGCTGCAGGCATTCTTGTCGGTATATGTGTTGTTTTATTCCGTGTATGTCTTGACTGGGTATTGCAAGGTTCATTTCATATGACAGAATCATTTTATTTGCGTTATCCTGTGTTTTTTTATTATTTTATTTATGGAAGTCTTTTTTCACTTTGTAGGGTGAATAAGTTTCATCAGAGACCAATCGTTATTGGATGCCTTGGAATTACAATTGAAATTATTGCAAGTATGTCAGAGCTAGCGATTTATCATATGGTAGTGATCGGTACAACAATAACAGTTTCTGAAGTGAATAAACTTATCATTATTGCTATTTTCCGCAGTTTCTTTGCGCTTGGCTTTTTAAATATGATGAATTTATATGAAACGAAATTAAAAGAATCACAAGTTCGAAAAGAAAATGAAAAAATGTTAATGCACTTGTCCAATTTATATGTAGAATCTGTTCATTTGAAAAAAACGTTACAAAATGCAGAATTGATTACACAAGAAGCATATCAACTATATCGAAATTTACAAGCGAACGATGCCTCAAATAGTAAAATAGCATTGAAAATAGCAGGAGAAGTGCACGAAATAAAAAAAGATAATCAAAGGATTTTTGCAGGATTATCTAAACTGTTATTAGATAAAAATGTGGCTGAGTATGTAGAAGGACATGAGCTTACAGAAATGATTGTAAGAATAAATGAAAAGTATGCTGAAATGCTAGAGAAACATATACGTTTTTCTAAACATATAGAAGGTGAGCACGCTGCATATCACGTGTATACAGTGCTATCAATCTTTAATAACTTAGTTGCTAATGCAGTAGAGGCAATTGAAGATAGAGGTCTTATTCGTATTAAGTTATATAAACGAGAGCAACATGTAATCTTTGAAGTAATTGACGATGGCCCTGGTATTGCACAAAAGTATAAGAAATTAGTATTTAAGCCCGGGTTTACTTCAAAGTATGATCAAACGGGAACACCGTCCACAGGAATCGGACTTTCTTACATACACGAAATGGTAACAGAGCTCGGCGGAGAAGTAAGGTTAGAAGACAATGAAACTGGAAAAGGGTGTAAGTTTATCGTTTATTTACCGGAGTGCAGTTTAAAGCGGGAAGGGGAATAAGTTTGTTTTATTATATTGTAGATGATGATGAAGTTTTCCGTTCGATGCTTTCGCAAATTATTGAGGATGGCGATCTAGGGGAAGTAATTGGAGAATCGGAAGATGGAGCGTATATTGAAGCAGAACAGCTAAATTATAAAAAAGTAGATATTTTATTTATTGATTTACTCATGCCAATGAGAGATGGCATTGAAACAGTTCGCCATATAGCGCCTGCATTCAATGGGAAAATTATTATGATTTCTCAAGTTGAATCGAAACAGCTCATTGGTGAGGCGTATACACTTGGTGTGGAGTATTATATCACGAAACCACTAAACAAAATTGAAGTTGAATCTGTCGTACGAAAAGTAATGGAACGGATTCGCTTGGAGCGTTCCATACATGATATTCAAAAATCATTGAATAACGTGTTTCAGTGGGAGCAGCCGCAAATGCGCAATGAACCGGTGCAAGAAGGGAAAAAGATATCAGATTCAGGACGCTTTTTACTATCTGAACTCGGTATTGCGGGAGAGAATGGCAGTAAAGATTTACTTAGTATGCTGGAATATTTATATGGACAAGAAAAGGCGCAAACATTTGAATTTGGATTTCCTGCGTTAAAAGATATCTTTCACCAAATAACATTAAAAAAATTAGATCATATAGCTTCGGATGCAGATATAGATAAGGAGAGAAAAGCATCTGAACAACGTGTAAGAAGAGCGATTTATCAATCATTGAATCATTTAGCTTCCCTCGGACTAACAGACTTTTCAAATCCGAAATTTGAAAGTTATGCTCCGAAGTTTTTTGATTTCACTGTAGTTAGAAAACGAATGACAGAAATGACAAAGGATGAAATAGCAACTTCTGGCCATATACGAATTAATACGAAAAAATTTATTCAAGTGTTGTATTTTGAGGCGAAACGGCTGATGGAGATAGAGTGAAAAAATACGATATAGGGTATAAATATTGATAAACCAAATCTGACATAGATTTGGTTTATTTTATGTCGAAAAGTATTTTTAGAATAAATGAACAATTTGTGAAAAATGCTATTGAATTTGATAATAGGAATAGATTAATATATTTATGAGTTTCCAATAAAATGCAAAGGAAGGAGTCAATAAAGGAGACGTTTGTATTTGAAAAAAGGAAAGGGGATAAGTAGTTGGGAGGAAAATATAAGCAGTTTAAAAATGGTTTAACAGTTTGTATGATTGCTGTTTTATGTTTACAGTTTCCTGGTTTTTATGTAAAAGCAAATGGGGAAGAAACAATTAAAGGAGACAGAAAATTTGAAATTAAAAGCGTGCAAGAGGCTGGTAAGAATAATAATCCAGATATTTCAGTATCCACATTAGATGATAATGTGAAAGCAGAACAGCTAGCGAAAAAACTCGTTGGTGATGGAGTGGAAATTCGAAATGTGAAATATAAAGGTGCAAATCAAGCAGCCGGCACAGTGCAAGCGAAGCAAAATATTTTTGGAATTGAAGATGGCGTTATATTAAGTACAGGTAATGCGAAAGGTATTATAGGACCTAATAAGTATAGAAGTTATACACAGATTAATAATCAACCCGGTGATAGTGATGTAGAGCGACTATTGTGGAACGGAACGAAAACATTTGATGCAAGTGTTTTAGAATTTGAGTTTAAGCCAGCGAAAGAAAAAATGGATGTGCAGTATGTGCTTGCTTCAGATGAGTATGAGGAATTTTCGGATTATAGTGATGTGGTAGGGATGTTTATTAATGAGAAGAATATAGCAGTTATACCAAATGGGAATAGGAGTCCAGTGACAACTTCCACGATTGCTAAGTGGTATAATAATAGTTATTATATTTCGAATATAAAGGCTTCTAAAAATACGGAAATGGATGGAATGACTAAAGTATTAGATGCTAGTTCGAATGTAAAAGCAAATGATTGGAATAAGATGAAGTTAGTAATAGCAGATGGCAGAGATAATGGTGTAGATTCAAATGTGCTTGTTAAATCTTTTACATTCGAAGACATACCCTCCCCAGTAGAGTATGATGATGTTTATATTAGTAGGAGAGATATTATAGATATAAGTACAGATAAATCAAAGTTTATAGTGGGATTTGTAAGACATGGAAAAGGTAATAAGGAATTGAGTATGGACTGGAAAGTAACTCTTCCTAAAAATGCTACAATTCCAGCAGAAGTGAAAAATCAAGGGAAAGTAGTTTTTGGAAAAGATGAGTTTGAGAAAACGATAGAAATAGAAGTAAATAAACAAGATCGTGATTTGCAATTTTCTTTTTCAGGAAAGAGAAATGACACAGCGAGTTGGCAACGTACAGTAGGTATATTTATGGATAGAATAATAATGACTCCTGAACGAGTTAAATTGAAAGTTGGAGAAGAACAAGTATATAAAGTTGTAGCTAAGTATAGAGATGAAACAGAGGAAGATATTACAGATAAAATTAAATTGGAAGCTGATAAACAAGAAATTGTAGAAGTTAATTCGGGAAATAAAATAATAGGACGACAAGCTGGTGTAACAAGTGTAACTGCACAGTATGGAAATATGCTTGGTTGGAGTACTGTAGAGGTTGAAAAAATATTAAAAGATATTGAATTAAGCAGAGATAATTATGTATTAGTAGATAAGAACCAAGGACAAATTTCGGTAAAGGCTGTATATGAAGGGGGTTTAGATGAATGGATAAACTGGGGATTTAATGTCACTAGTTCAAATGAAAATGTTGTGAGAATGCTAGATGCGAGAACGTTTGAAGCAGTTAGTGAAGGAGAGGCAGTTCTTACAGTAGAGTACGGTGGAATTAAGAAAACAGTAAATGTAACTGTGAAAAAATCGGATCGTAAATTGACGAGAATTCATGCTAACCCTAGTATTAATCCAGTAGTAATAGAAGGAGAAAGTTATCCTTTTACTGTTATAGCATCCTATGATGACAGATACTATGAAGATGTTACGAAACTATCTGAAATATCGGTTGATAATAAGGATATTGCTGAATTAATGAATGGCTCAATGTATTTGAAAGGAAAGAAAGAAGGAGAAACAAAGGTTAAAGTAACTTATGAAGGTTTAACCATAGAAGGGACAATAAAGGTAGAAAAACAATTAAAAGAGGTCGTAATCAATAAAGAACAACTTATATTAAAAGAAGGATCTAAAGATAAAATTGTCGTAAAAGCAAAATATGATAATAGTGAAAAAGATGTTACAGATCAATCTAGTTTATGGATAAATGATGATAAAATAGCTGGAATTGTAAGTAACGGAGAAGTTAGAGGGTTTAAACAGGGACAGACTACACTTGTTGTTAATTATAAAGGGCGTGAGATGCGTGTACCGATATACGTTGAAAACGGCCTGAAAGATATTGAATTTGAAACATCAAATTTAACACTACCTATTAAAGGTACGAAAAAGTTACAAGTAACAGGAGTTTATGAGGAGAATTATCGTTCATCAATTAATAATGAAGCGACATTTTCTAGTAATAACGACAATGTGACAGTTGATAAGTTTGGAAATATTGTAGCGCAAAAAGAAGGAGAATCTATTATTACAGTATCTGCAAGAGATATAAAAAAGGAAGTGAAAGTAAAAGTAGAGAATCAACTTGTTGCATTACAAGTTGGTACGGAGAAAATTGCATTAAAAACGAAAGAAGCGTATGAATTAAAAGTTACAGGTTTATATGAAGATGGTTCGCTGAAAGACGTTACAAAAAGTGCGAATTTTAAATCTTCTAATCCGTCTGTGGTAGCAGTAGATGCTTCTGGGAAGCTGGTAGCTCAAGATAAAAAAGGAACTGCAACTGTTACGATAACGAAAGATAAACAAAGTTTGAACATTCCTGTTGAAGTAACAGAAAAAGAGACTGGTTTATTACTAGAAGTACAAGATGGAAATGGACGCGGAATGGATAATGTTAGCGTCGTTTTAGAAGATTCAAAAAAGAAAACACAAAAGTTAATAACAGGTAGCGATGGTACTCTGTCGTTAAAACCACAAGAAGGTGCTTATAAAGTATACATTTATAAGAAAGGCTATAAACCAGTTGCTGTAGACGTAGTTGTAAAGAATGATGAGCGAACGAAGCAGAAAGTCATATTAGAACCTTCACAGTTATTTGATGGAAAGATGAACGTAACTCAAATGTCGAAAGAAGAAATAGAGAAGGCGGGTATTGATGTCAATCATCCAGATAATCGCCACGTGTATAAGTTTGAACTGCATTTGAAAATAGATAATGAGGATAAAAAAGTTGATTACATTATTAATAATGTAGGTAAAGTTATACAAGGTGATTTAAACGTGTCGATTGGTAGTGGTGTAAGTGAGGTTAATGTGTACCCAGTTGTTATTCAAAATGAACGTTTCCAAGAAAAAGAAGCGCCTCCTGCAGTTGGATATATGGTAGTCCCAGGGAAAGTAAGTTGGCTGAAAGAGTTCTTTAAAGTGGAAGTGATGATTCAAAGTTTCGCAGACGAACCATTTGAATTAACGAATACAAATGTATCACTAAATTTACCAGAAGGATTAAGCTTAGCTCCAATTTCCGAAAAACAAAATGAAACAATCCATTTAGGAACGATAGGTGGAAATGAAGTTAAGAAAGCTGAGTGGTATATTCGTGGAGATAAAAAAGGTGAATATCATTTGAATGCTAATTTCTCATCTACACTATATCCGTTTGATGAGCCACTTTCTGCCGGGTTTAAAACAGCTAAGCCAATTGAAGTGTACGGGGAAGACGGAGTGAAGATGCATATTAAAGTAGATAAAAAAGCATATAGAGGTCTTCCGTATGTAGTTAGGGTAGGGATTGAAAATAAATCGCCAAACGTTATTTATGATTTACAAGTAGAGTTAAATGAAGCAGAAAAGAAAAACTTTGTTTATACACCAGGAACAGAGTTGAAGCGAGTTGTTAATTCTATTCCATCAGGGGAAACGGTATGGCTTGATTATTTATTGCTACCTAAAATTTCAGGAGATTTAAATATTGGAAAATCATTCATTAAAAAGGTTGGAGACGGTATAAACATAGAGACTGTTCTTTCTACAATTGATGAATAATTCGATGCGGTTATCTTTATTTCATTTTGAATGCAAAAGGGGAATACGGGATGAAAAATTGGCTTAAAAAAGTAGCTCAATTGAGTATACTGTTTGTACTATTTATAACATTGATATTTGATGGTGCAATAGCGTACGCTGCTAACGAGGTAAATAAAAAAACAAATCAGTTTCATAGTGTAGCTGAGAATACAAACGAGTTTGTATTCAAAGATGTACCACCTTCTTACTGGGGGTATAAAGATATAAAGAGATTAAAAGAGATGAAGATTGTATCTGGTAAGGGAGATGGGCTATTTGGTCCAGAAGATCGCTTAACGCGAGAACAATTTTTGTCGATGGTCGTGTTACAGCAAGGATATAAAATTGTAAAAGATCAAGAGACATTTAAAGACGTGCCGAAAAGTAAGTGGTCAAACCAATACATTGAAACTGCAATAAAAGAAGGGATTATTGAGAAGAAAGAATACGGAGATAACTTTAAGCCAGAACAAGAAATTTCAAGGGAAGAAATGGCGATTGTGATCGCAAAGGTTTTAAAGTTAAAAGAAGTAGATGAAGAAATAAAATTTGGAGATAAAAGTGAATTTACGAAAAATCCTAAATTGATAGCTGCATTAGTAAATGCAAAAATCATTTCAGGATATCCGGACGGAACGTTCAAACCGAAACAAACATTAACGAGAGCAGAGTCGGCAGCAGTCATCGTTAAATTACTCGATTATGGATATGTATTTGATGATGTACCACCTTCCTACTGGGCGTATAAAGATATAAAGAGATTAAAAGAGATGAAGATTGTATCTGGTAAGGGAGATGGGCTATTTGGTCCAGAAGATCGCCTAACGCGAGAACAGTTTTTGTCGATGATTGTGCTACAACAAGGATATAAGATTGTAAAAGACCAAGAGACGTTTAAAGATGTACCGAAAAGTAAGTGGTCAAATCAGTATGTCGAAACAGCGATAAAAGAAGGAATTATTGAAAAGAAAGAATATGGAGATAACTTCAAACCAGAGCAAGAAATCCCGAGGGAAGAAATGGCGATCATTATTGCGAAAGTGTTGAAGTTAAAGGAAGTAAATGAAGAAATAAAATTTGGAGATAAAGGTGAATTTACGAAAAATCCTAAATTGATAGCTGCATTAGTAAATGCAAAAATCATTTCAGGATATCCAGACGGGACGTTTAAACCGAAACAAACGTTAACAAGAGCAGAGTCGACAGCAGTCATTAGTAAAGTGATTGATTACAAGCAAGATGAGCCGACTACAGGGGACGGTAATAACGATGGGAATACCGGTGGCGGTACGGGTAATGGAGGAGACGGTGAAAAAGCAAGTATCGTATACAAAAAGAACGTATATGAAGTGAAAGAGCAATATAAAAACGACATAGAACAAACGCAAACAGATACTTTCACATTCAAAAAAGAAGCAGCAAAATTAAAAGAGTTGAAAAATGATAACATTTTAATTTTACCACCGATTCCAAACAATCCACTTGGGGTTGTTATTAAAATCATCTCTATAACGGATGAAAGTAATGGGGAGAAGGTTGTAAAAGCAGTGCAACCAGAGGCTAAAGAAGTAATTGAAAAAATAGATGTGAAGGAAAAGGTATCGGTTACGAGAGACAATGCAAAACCCGTTTATTTAGCAGAAGGTGTAACATTGAAAAATAATCAATCTAATTTTTTAAGTCCTATTGAGCGAAAAATAAATGCGGAGCAGAGAAGTAAGCAACCTTTATTAATTGCACCAAATCAATTGCTAAAATCGCCAAGTGGTGAATATGATATAGATAAAAAAGAATTTTCAATGGGATTTGATGTTAGTATTAAAGGGGAGGATCTTCAAGCTGAAGATACTGAAGATGTAAAGAAAGAAGAAGGAAATAAAGGTGATTTGACCTTCGCTATAAAAGGTGAAATGAAAGTTAAAAATGTAGATTTTGATGTGGAATATAAAAACGCAACTAATTTAGATGATTTGAAGTTTATTATTAAAAGTGACATTGAGCGGAATTTAAAGTTATCCGTAGATTATTCTAAATGTCTTGGTAATAAAAAGGCATGTGGAAACGAGAGTTTAGAAGATAAGTCTATTGATGAATGGAGAGAGATTATTAAAAAAAGAGGTATTTCTCTTAAGACATTCAAAAAATCTATGTTCGTTTTTCACGTGCAAAATCCGACTACGCCATATTTAGGATTAATGGTTGAAGGTTCGATAGTAGTAAAAGCAGACCTGTCATTAGGTGTAGAGATTAATGTTACACAGGTTGATTCATACCGAGCTGGTATTGAAAATGGTGGGATTGTTGATGAACATAAGAAGCTAGGGCCTAATGTAAGTTATACTGGTGAAGCGAAGTTTAATGGGAAGGCCGGAGTTGAAATAGAAGGTGGTTTGACACTTGCTAATTTAGTATTAATAGGGGCGGATTTTGAAGCCGGCCTGAAATTAGATGCTGAGGCGAGGGCGTTTGCCGGAATAAAAGAAGTTGATTCAAATATATGGAAGGCTGATGGAGAGGTTTGTCTAAGAGGTTCTCTTGATTACTATGTACAAGCAGGATTAAAGGCAAGTTTAATTCATTTTGATAGTATTTCTATTAAAAAGACATTATTAAATTTAGATGGCAATATAGGTAAATTAAAAAGTTGTGAAAAAGTAGATTTACAATCAACACAAGATTATTTATTACTAGAAGAAGGAGAAGAGACAAATTTAAAATTAGTAAAAAGAGTTTTTGATGAAGAAGAGTTAAAAATGAAGATAACGGATTTATCTAAAAAGGAAGAAATTCGAGTTTCGAGTAAAAATACAGGTGTAGTAGAAGCAAAACGAAAAGATGCAAATGATTTTTCAGTTCAGGTGAAGCCAAACGTAAAAGAGGACCAAAAAGTAAATCTGTTATTTGAGTTAGTAGAGGATGAAAAAGTAATGGCTGAAATAGAAGTTCCAGTTTATATCGTGAAGCCAACGAAGTTACAAGTAGATCCTGAAAAAACATTTGTAATGAAAAAGCAAAAAGAACAATTGCAAGTACGTTTAGCGATACCTGTGCCGGTAGAAGTAATGAAACAATACGAAACATTAGGATTACCGATTGAACCGTACCGTTATAAAAAAGTAACACAACCGAATCTACTTACTTTCAAAAGCTCAAAAGATTTCGTTATCGTGAATGAGCTTGGAGAAGTGACAGTAAAGGACGATGCGAAAATCGGAGATACGACTGAAATTAATGTCGCTTATAAAGGATTGACAGGTAAGGTGAGTGCTCAAGTTTCGGGAAGTGAGGAAGATAAGCGAGCGCTATCAGGTTTATCTTTACCAAGTGCTCAGCAATTAATATTAGATGCGGAGCAGCACGCAAATAATATTTTACAAGCGGCAGTAAAATCGCCAGAAGAAGAAAAGTTTGAAGACTTACAAAAACAGATGAAAAAGTTTTATGAGCCGAAATTTACAGGTAAGCAATTTGAAAAAGCTTATAAGTATAATAGACAGTGGATATTAAATCCGTATTATTTATACCCTGTAACAAATGTTTATAATACAGAGGCAATGAAAACATTCACAAGTGTAAGTGAAACACCATCAACGTTAAGTGTGAAGGTAAGTGTACCAGTTCAAGGTGAGCAAGGTGAATCATTTACGTATACGTATGATTTAGTGAAAAAAGATGGATCTTGGTATTTGGATGACATCAATTAATTAAAAGACAAGCCCCTTTCGTTATATAGAGAAAGGGGCTTGTCTTTGTTTTTCGTGTGTACGGCTTTACTTACTGGATTATACATGTAAAATATTTTATAGAATGAAATGAGTAACGTAAGGAGGTGCACCATTGAGTTTTTATATAAATAAATCGATTATAAAAGAAGTATGCGGAGAGACCTCATATAAAAGAGGGGAAGCTTATTATAAATCAAATAAAGTAATCGTGAATCATTATGATGAAACGAAAGAAATTTGCGAAGCGACGGTAAAAGGGAACGAAGATTTTCATGTTACAGTAGAAAAAGCTCAAAAAGGTGATGTAGTTGCGAGATGTAGTTGCCCTTCGTTAGCGTCTCTTCAAACTTACTGTCAACATGTTGCAGCCGTATTAATACAAATCAATTATAATCAGCAAACGGGTGGCATGCTCCCTGCTAGTAGTGAAAATATGAGCGGAAATGATCAATTAGCGAATGGGATGTTTCAGTTGTTTGCAGACAAACCACTGAAGCCCAAAAGTAAACAACACCGTTTTGATACACGTGAAATATTAGATGTTGCGTTTATATGTTCACCAGTAGCGACGAAAAGTGGTGGGGCTCTTCTTGGAATTCAGTTAAAACTTGCGAAAACATATTTTATAAATCATATTAGAGAATTTCTTTCTAAAGTGGAGAAGAGAGAGACTTTTCATTGTTCTAATGAATTTACATATACACCAGATGTACATAGTTTCAGGCAAGAAACGGATGCGGTTATTCAGCAGCTGATTAAAATGTATCATAATGAAAAAATGTATGAAGATGCGTTAGAAGTACACGCGAAACAAGATGAAAGTATGATATTTATACCGCCAGCTTCATGGAAAGACATGCTCTCTTCACTTTCTAAAGTTGAGTATGTACAGCTGAAACAAAATGAACAACAGTTTCAGGGATTACAAGTTTCAAACGGTTTATTGCCATTACATTTTGAGTTTACGAAAGGAAATAATGGCGGATTTACACTTCATATAGACGGCCTAAATCGTGTTCAAGTTATGGAAATGTATAACAACGCTCTTTACGATGGGAAATTATATCATTTACCTATGGAAGATTGTATGCGACTTATTGAATTGCAAAAGATGATGAATCGCTCAAATAGCAATCAGTTTTATATTCCTGAAAGTAAGATGGAACATTTCGTAGCGAAAGTTGTGCCAGGATTAATGAAACTTGGAACAGTACGCATTGATGAAGTGATATCAGATCGTGTTGAAACGCCGTCGCTAAAAGCAAAACTGTATTTAGATCGTGTGAAAAATCGTTTGTTAGCAGGTCTTGAATTCCATTATGGAAACGTCATGATTAATCCGCTAGAAGAAGACGGGCAGCCGTCAGTTTTTAATCGTGATGAGAAAAAGGAAAAAGAGATTTTAGACGTTATGAGTGAAAGTGCCTTCGCGAAAACAGAAGGTGGTTACTTTATGCATAATGAAGAGGCTGAGTATAACTTTTTATATCACGTCGTTCCAACGTTAAAAGGCTTAGTTGATATTTACGCGACGACAGCAATTAAATTACGTATTCATAAAGGGGATACAGCTCCTCTTATTAGAGTAAGAAGAAAAGAAAGAATTGATTGGTTGTCATTTCGTTTTGATATAAAAGGAATACCGGAAGCTGAAATTAAAGGTGTATTAGCGGCTCTTGAAGAGAAACGTAAATATTATCGATTAGCGAATGGTTCGTTATTATCACTGGAGAGTAAAGAGTTTAATGAAATTAATCAGTTTGTAAAAGAATCAGGTATTCGGAAAGAATTTTTACATGGGGAAGAAGTGAATGTTCCACTTATTCGGAGTGTAAAATGGATGAACGGACTTCATGAAGGAAACGTTTTAAGTTTAGACGAGTCTGTTCAAGAGTTAGTTGAAAGCATTCAAAATCCGAAAAAATTAAAGTTTACAGTGCCGCAAACTTTACATGCTGTAATGAGAGAGTATCAAGTGTATGGATTCGAGTGGATGAAAACACTCGCTCATTACCGTTTTGGGGGTATTTTAGCAGATGATATGGGGCTTGGAAAAACGCTGCAAAGTATTGCTTATATAGATTCTGTGTTGCCTGAAATTCGAGAGAAGAAGCTGCCCATATTAGTCGTTTCACCGTCATCACTTGTTTATAACTGGCTTAGTGAATTGAAAAAATTTGCCCCGCATATTAGAGCGGTTATTGCCGATGGAAATCAAGCAGAGCGCCGAAAAATATTAAAAGGTATAACAGAATTTGATGTCGTAATTACGTCATATCCATTACTGAGAAGAGATATAAAATCGTATGCGAGGCCATTTCATACGCTATTTCTTGATGAAGCACAGGCATTTAAAAACCCTACAACACAAACTGCAAGAGCAGTGAAAACGATTCAAGCTGAATATCGTTTCGGATTAACAGGGACACCTGTAGAAAATTCATTAGAAGAGCTATGGTCTATCTTTCATGTCGTATTCCCGGAATTATTACCAGGAAGAAAAGAGTTCGGTGATTTAAGACGTGAAGATATAGCGAAGCGAGTGAAACCATTCGTATTAAGGCGATTAAAAGGGGACGTATTACAGGAGCTTCCTGATAAAATAGAGCATATACAGTCATCGGAGTTATTACCCGATCAAAAAAGTCTCTATGCTGCTTATCTAGCCAAGTTAAGAGAAGAAACGTTAAAACATTTAGATAAAGATACGTTACGCAAAAATAAAATTAGAGTTTTAGCGGGATTAACAAGATTACGCCAAATTTGTTGTCACCCTGCTTTGTTTGTTGATGATTATAAGGGCAGTTCAGCTAAATTTGAACAACTGTTAGAGATTTTAGAGGAATGTAGAAGTACAGGGAAGAGAATTCTTATCTTTTCTCAATTCACGAAGATGCTTTCCATTATTGGCCGTGAGTTAAATCGTCAAGCAATTCCATACTTTTATTTAGACGGAAATACCCCTTCGCAAGAACGTGTAGAGCTATGTGATCGGTTTAACGAAGGCGAAGGAGACCTATTTCTCATTTCTTTAAAAGCTGGTGGTACAGGCCTTAACTTAACGGGTGCTGATACGGTTATATTATACGATTTATGGTGGAATCCAGCTGTTGAACAACAAGCAGCAGATAGAGCATATCGAATGGGACAAAAAAATACAGTACAAGTTATTAAGTTAGTGGCTCACGGAACAATCGAGGAAAAAATGCATGAACTGCAAGAGAGTAAGAAAAATTTAATCGCTGAAGTGATTGAGCCGGGAGAAGAGAAATTATCTTCTATTACGGAGGAAGAAATACGAGATATTCTAATGATTTAATATGAAAAAGCTATGCTTTCAAATTTATGAGAGCATAGCTTTTTGTTGTAATAATAATATTTTGTTTTGAACAAAGTAAAGAAATAAGACACTATTTATTTTACTTCTTTGTACCTTTACTTTTGTATGGCTTTGCAGCTGCCTTTTTCTTTGCACTTGATTGCCAACGATTCCATCCTTTACTTCCTGTACCTTGTCCTACACCTTTTTTCGGTTTTGCTTTCGTTTTGCTCATATGATCACTCCGTTATATAAAAATCTTATTTGATAATAGTCAATGATTTAGAAAATACTCTTTATAAATGACTATGATTACTTTAAGTAAAAATAAACTGCTTGAATGCTATAG
>Ga0102589_1003161_pt1 | contig 17563 bp, 21 predicted proteins | sample AraplaMF_Col_mLB_FD_76858 | JGI IMG/M metagenome (GOLD analysis project Ga0102589, IMG submission 76858) | Arabidopsis root microbial communities from the University of North Carolina, USA - plate scrape MF_Col_mLB | ecosystem: Host-associated > Plants > Roots > Endosphere | place: USA... | reverse complement strand
CTGGATCATTTAATAATCGTTTAATGTGGTTTAAAGCGTTTTGAGCAGTTGCACCATCAATAATACGGTGGTCAAAGCTTAATGATAACGCTAATACTGGAGCAACAACGATTTCTCCGTTTAATACTACAGGTTTTTCAGCAATACGACCAATACCTAAAATAGCAACTTCAGGGTGATTGATTACAGGAGTGAACCATTGTCCACCTGCTGAACCGATATTAGTAATTGTGCATGTAGCACCTTTCATTTCTGCTGGAGCTAATTTACCATCACGAGCTTTTGTAGCTAATTCGTTAATTTCTGCAGAAATCGAGAAGATTGCTTTACGATCAGCATCTTTAACAACTGGTACTAATAAACCTTTATCAGTATCTGCAGCGATACCGATGTTATAGTAATGCTTGTGGATGATTTCGCTTGTAGCATCATCGATTGATGTGTTTAATGCTGGGAACTTACGTAATGCTGAAGTTAAAGCTTTAACAACATAAGGTAAGAATGTTAATTTAATACCTTGAGCAGCAGCAACTTCTTTATATTTTTTACGGCTAGCAACTAGTTTCGTTACATCTACTTCGTCCATTAATGTTACGTGTGGAGCAGTCTGTTTAGAGTTAACCATTGCTTTAGCAATTGCTTTACGAATTCCGCTCATTTTTTCACGAGTTTCAGGGTATGCACCTTCCGGAATAGGCATAGCTTTTGGAGCTTCTTTTTCTGCAACTGGAGCTTCTTTAACAACTTCAACAGCAACTTCTGTTTGTGCTGCAGCAGCTGGAGCTACTCCACCTAATAAGAATGTATCCACGTCTTGTTTCGTTACACGACCGTTTTTAGCTGAACCTGGTACGATACGTAAATCTACATTTTTCTCGCGTGCATATTTACGTACAGATGGCATTGCAATTACATGAGCTTTTGGTTCAATTGCTGCAACTGGTGAAAGTGGTGCAGTTTCTGTTTTTGGTTCGCTTTGCTCATAAGATTCTTGTACTTTTGCTTGAACTGCTTCAGCAGCTTCTGGCACTGGAGTTGTAGTTGGAGCTTCTTCTGCATGTTGACCTTTGAAGCTAATGTTTTCGTAACCAGGTGCATCTAAACGTACTAGAACATCACCAACAACTGCTACTGTTCCTTCGCTAACTAATACTTCTAACACTTTACCTTTTACAGGTGATGGAATTTCAACGACTGATTTATCGTTTTGAACTTCACAAATGATATCATCTTCATTTATTTCGTCGCCTGCTTTAATAAACCATTTTACAATTTCACCTTCGTGAATACCTTCACCGATATCTGGTAATCTAAATTCAAATAGACTTGCCACTGAGTTTGACACAGATTTCTACCTCCGAACAAAGTTAATTTTTAAATTTCCATCTAATGTAAGAAAGGTATTGATGAATTCATCAAATACCTTTCACTATTTTTGTTACACACTTATTAGAAGTTTAATACTTTTTGAATACCTTCAACTACATCTTTATGGTTTGGTAACCAAACAGTTTCCGCTTCTGAGAATGGGAATACAGTGTCAGCTGCTGTAATACGTACAACAGGAGCTTCTAATGAAAGGATACAACGATCATTAATTTCAGCCACTACATTTGCAGCAATACCAGCTTGTTTTTGTGCTTCTTGAACAACAACTGCACGTCCAGTTTTCTCAACAGATGCAACGATTGCATCGATATCTAATGGGTGAACAGTTCGTAAGTCTACAACTTCAACTGAAACCCCTTCTTTTTCTAATTCTTCAGCAGCTTTTAATGCAGCGTGAACCATTGCACCGTAAGCAAATACAGATACATCTTTACCTTCACGTTTAATATCCGCTTTACCTAATTCGATTGTGTAATCACCTTCAGGTACATCTTCACGGAATGAACGATATAATTTCATGTGCTCTAAATAGATAACTGGATCATTATCACGAATAGATGAAATTAAAAGTCCCTTTGCATCTTTAGGTGTTGATGGAATAACTACTTTTAAACCAGGAGTTTGAGCCATTAATCCTTCTAAACTATCCGCATGCATTTCTGGTGTGTGTACTCCTCCACCAAATGGTGAACGGAAAGTAATTGGTGAAGTAAAACGACCACTTGTACGGTAACGCATACGAGCAGCTTGGCTAGCGATTGAGTCAATAATTTCGAATAAAAATCCGAAGAATTGAATTTCTGCTACAGGACGGAAGCCTTGAGTTCCTAGACCAATTGCTAATCCACCGATTCCTGACTCAGCAAGTGGTGTATCGAATACACGATCTTCACCGAATTCTGCTTGTAAACCTTCAGTTGCACGGAATACACCGCCGTTTAATCCAACGTCCTCACCGAATACTACTACATTTGGATCGTTTTTCATTTCAACGCGTAATGCATCTGTGATAGCTTGAATCATTGTCATTTGCGCCATGACTTACTTCGACTCCTTCTCTTTATAAATTGCATATTGCTCTTCTATGTTATTTGTTTTCTTTTCGAACATATTTTCCATTAAATCAGTAACTTTTTGTTTTGGTTCTTGGTCAGCAAGTTTAATTGCTTCTTTAATTGCTTCTTTTGCTTCTTCGATAATCGCATTTTCTTCTTCTTCAGTCCAAAGACCTTTTTTCTCTAAGAATTTACGGAAACGAACGATTGGATCTTTTGCTTCCCACTCATTTTCAGTATCTTTAGTACGGTAACGAGTTGGGTCATCACCAGCCATTGTATGTGGTCCATAACGGAATGTTAATGTTTCGATTAATGTTGGACCTTCACCATTAATTGCACGTTTACGAGCTTCTGATGTAGCTGCATAAACTGCTAACGGATCCATACCATCAACTTGAATTCCAGCAATACCTACTGCAATTGCTTTTTGAGCAATTGTTTTAGCTTTTGACTGCTTAGAAACAGGTGTTGAAATTGCGTATCGGTTATTTTGAACAACGAAAATTGCAGGAGCATTGTATGCACCAGCAAAGTTCATACCTTCGTAGAAATCACCTTGTGAAGCACCACCGTCACCTGTATATGTAATGGCAACAGATTTTTGACCCTTTAATTTCATACCAAGTGCAACACCTGCAGCTTGAATAATTTGTGCACCAATGATAATTTGTGGGAACAATGTATTTACATCTTCAGGAATCTGACTTCCTACTAAATGTCCACGTGACCATAAAAATGCTTTATATAATGGGAAACCGTGCCAAAGCATTTGAGGTACATCACGGTAACCAGGTAAGATAAAGTCTTCTTTTTCAAGAGCAAAATGGCTCGCTAATTGTGAGGCTTCTTGACCAGCAGTTGGTGCGTAGAATCCTAAGCGACCTTGTCTGTTTAATGAAATTGAACGTTGGTCAAGTACACGAGTCCATACCATACGTTTCATTAATTCTTTTAATTGCTCATCTGATAATTCAGGCATTGCTGCTTCATTAACGATTTCGCCCTCTTCGTTTAAAATTTGAAGAGTTCCTACTGAATCACCAAATTGAAGCATTTGGTCCATTAATTCAGAAACAGTTTGATTTTTCTTCATTTCTGTTTTTTCCTTTCCTTCTACTTTCTTAGTAGTAGTTGCCACTAAACCCACACCCTTCTTTAATTATGGAGGCTATCATTTATTAACAATATCCACTTTAGTATTTTAGATAGTAATTATAAGTTGTTCGAGATGATTTCACTTACAATTAAAAACTGTACTTATTATTATAGTGTATTACATTAGTACAAGGTTGAATACTAGTACAGTTTATCGCACGTTCACAAACTCGTCAAATATTTTGTTGTATTATTTTAAACATGATTTCAAGGAAAAAATCTGGTTATCATTTTAATCTGTATTACCGATGAAACACCTATCTGTTATACAATAATCGAACATCCCATAAATTATACTTCAATAGCGAATTCCTGTATTTTTTTTGACAGAATATAATACTGTACTACAACGACTTTTTATTGTTAGACCCTACTAAAATTTACTTATTTTCCAAATTTTTCATATATATCTTTTCTTTGATCATTTAATTTTTGAGTATAAAGATTTAGTTGATCATTTAATTTTATGACATCTTTATAAACAACGTTTGTGTTCTTTGTCTTATTCTTTACATTTTTCAATTCAACTTTTTTCTGAGATAGTAAATTATATATTGTAAGGTCTATTTTAATTGCTTCCTGATACTTCTTATTTAATTGATCATACTTGTTCGTTCTTTTTTTCCAAGTTAGTATGAACCCATTCACATCTTTTCGAAACTCATCATCTTTTGTTTCAATGTTTATTGTTTGAAGTTCTTCGATTTTTATGTCTATCTTGTGAATTAATTTTGATTCCTCATTAATCATTTCTTTTCTCTCATTTAATAATCTGATTGCCTTTTTTGCAGTAGATTGCCTTTTATCAATTTCATTTACTTTGAATGAGTATATCTTTTCGTAGCATTCTAACTCTTGAATTTCTAATTCTTGAATTTGCTCTCCAGCTTTAAAGAATTTTTGTTCCATGGCTGTAATTTTATTTATTTTTTCAATAACAGAATCCATTTGTTTTGATTGTGATTGACAAGATGTGCATACCAGAACAAGAAATGAAAAAACCAATAAATAACTCATTGTTTTTTTATACATGATTTTCACCTGAATTTTTTTTTGTATTATGTTCATCATGCATCTTTTCTGACTTTTTATGCGTATTCAATATAAACATAGTCACATACCCACACACTTTAGCTACTTTTTCATATTTTGTAGTATCCGCTGCATGCGGAAACACCCTTAAAAGGAGGTTATATTATGTACGGTTACGGAGGATATGGTAAAGGCGGTATTGGCCCTGGATATGGCGGTTGTGGTTGTGGAAGTGGTTTCGCATTAATCGTTGTTCTATTCATTTTATTAATCATCGTTGGTGCGGCTTTCATTTGCTAATTCTTTAGTTTCATCGCTAAAACACTCTATATTTATGTATAACCACAAACTTTAGGAGCGAATGTTTTTATTCGCTCCTTTTCAATTTCATAGGTCTTCGCTTTACTGACAATTTCATGAAGATTTGTTAGACTATTATTACTAATAAAAATTACATATAATCTAATATGAAGCAATGTAAGGAGTGAGATTGTTTGATTACAATGAAAGATATTATCCGTGAAGGTGACCCTAGATTAAGGGAAGTATCAGCAGAAGTAAATATGCCACCAAGTATTGAAGATATTAACTTAGCAAATTCTTTATTGGAATATGTTATTAATAGTCAAGATCCTGAAATATCACATGAATACAGTTTACGTTCAGGGATTGGATTAGCTGCCCCTCAAATTGGGATCTTAAAAAGAGCAATTGGAGTACATGTAACTGATTTACATGGCAATTTATTCAGTTATGCATTATTAAACCCTAAAATTATCAGTCATTCTGTTGAGCAAGTATATTTATCTGCAGGAGAAGGTTGCTTATCTGTTGACAGAGATGTTCAAGGTTACGTTCCACGATACGCTAGGATTACAGTTACTGGATTTGATACAAAATTAGGCGAAGTAAAAATTCGCTTAAAAGGATTACCAGCAATTTGCTTCCAGCATGAGATTGATCACTTAAACGGAATTATGTTTTATGATCGAATCAATAAAAATAATCCTTTTTCTGCTCCAGAAGGGGCTGCTCCATTAGAAAGAAACTAGTTTAAATAAAATAAAAAGCAGAAATCGCTTTAGCGAATTCTGCTTTTTTTATTTAAAGTAATCCAGCCCACTTTAATCCGTTTAAAATACCATCTTCTTCAACACTTGAAGTAACATAATTAGCTAATTTTTTTAAAGGTTCAACTGCATTCCCCATCGCAATACCAGTACCTACATTCTCAATCATTTCTAAATCATTTAATCCATCTCCGAACGCAAATACATTCTTCATATCTATTCCTAAATGTTTAACCATTTGCTGGATACCATTTGCCTTTGATCCTCCAATTGGTAATACATCAGAAGAATAGTCATGCCATCGAATATAATTAAACTGTTCAAATCCATTTGTTAAATTAGTTTCCTCATGTTCTTCACAGAAAAGAAGTACCTGGTAAATATCACGACCTTGATAAAAATCACTTTGAACTTCCGGATGATTCATCTTTATTGAAGTCATTGCTTCAAGAATGTGAGGATGAGCATCTTTTGACGCTTTCATCGTTTCGTTATTTAAATAAACAAGCGGTATATTTAATGCATTTGCTTTTTCTGTAAACAGGTGAAGCTGTTCTGAATGTAAAGCATGCTTATGAATTGTTTCACCTTCAAATTCTGCATACTGACCATTTAAACTGACAAAACTATTAATCTTTAATTCTTCTCTTATATCTTGAAACATAAAAGGTGCTCTTCCGGTAGCAATCGCTACATGTATATCTCTATTTTGGAGCTCAAAAATTGCCTCTTTTGTGCTCTTTGGAATTTGTTTATCATGATTTAAAATCGTGCCATCTATATCAAAAAATACAATTGGTTTTGACATACTCTTCTCTCCTTACTTATGAAGCCGCATTTGCATTTGTGTTTTTGATCTTCGTATTTTTCTTTCTATTTGTAATAAAAACGCCTAATAATACAATTAGTAATCCAGCAACCATTTTTAACGTTAATGGTTCATGTAAAAAGAAAAATCCCCAGATTGAAGCAAAGACTGGGACAATATAAGTGACCATTGTTGCAAACTCTGCACTTCCCTCTTTAACCATATAATAAAATAATAAATATGCCAAGCCTGAGCACAATACGCCAAGACCTAGTAATCCACCAAATACCTCAATGTTAACAAACGGTTTAACTGTACCTTTTCCAACAAATACCATATAAAAAAATCCGAAAAAGGCTGAAATACCTAGCGTTAAAAACGACACAATTAATACATCAATTTTTTGAAGATATTTTTTGGTTAAATGAGAACCAAGCCCATAACAGAAAGTAACAAAAATCATTAATAAAGAATAATATATATTATCGGAAAAGATTGTTGATAGATTAATATTCATCATAATCATTACGCCAAAAATTCCTACGCAAAGTCCAATCCATTGTTTTGAAACAATTTTTTGGGAGAAGAAAAAAAGTCCAATAACAAGTGTTGCAATAGGAGTAAATGCATTTAGGATTGCTGCTTCGTTACTTTGAAGATGCGTCTCACTGAAAGATAGAAATAACCAAGGTATCGCATGATTAAAAAGCGATATTGCAATGATTATGCCCATTTTAGGTAGATTCTTAAAATCGATCTTAACTTTTTTCAATAGCATAATGATAAATAATGTGATCGCACCAAAAAAACATCGATAAAATACGATTCCCTCTGGGCTAATTTCATTTAAAAGTAGCTTAATAAACAAAAATGAAGTACTCCAAATAATGCTTAGTAAAAATAAGGCGGCATATAATTTCTTCACAGCATTCTCTCCTTAATATATTAGATAACCTTTATTTTATCTTCTTTTTCCTCTATATTGTATGAAAATGTTTTTTCGTTAAATACTATACATAACTTATCCAATGTCCGTGTTCGTTACATACGAGTTTAATTTCGAGTAATGGAGGCAAAACTAATGTTAAAGAGACTTAGAAATAAATTAAAAAAACGGCTAAAGCAATTATTAAAAAAGAAGAAATATATCTCTATAATTTCAAATAAATTTTTAAAATAAGCCTAATTTAGGCAATATGCAATAAAAAGAATGAAAATATATAGAAAATCCCTTATAATATTGAGAAGATAGAGAATTGACAAGGAGAGATTTAAATGATTTTTAAAGTATACTATCAGGAAGTGCTTTTAGAAGCGCCTGTAAGAGAGAAAACTAAGACGGTTTATGTGGAAGCAGATAGTGAAAGAGAAGTTCGTGCGAAATTATTACCTTTCAATTATAATATTGAGCTTGTTCAAGCTTTAACCGGTGCTCATCTTGAATTTGAAAAACAAAGTGAAAACTTTAAAGTTCTGGAGTTAGTGTAAATTTATGAAATTTCTTAAAAATGATCAAGCTGCCGTATTCGCACTAGGTGGCTTAGGGGAAATTGGAAAAAATACATACGCAGTACAATACCAAGATGAAATTATATTAATCGATGCCGGCATCAAGTTCCCTGAAGATGAGCTATTAGGGATAGACTATGTAATTCCTGATTATTCCTATTTAGTTCGAAATGAGGAAAAAATAAAAGGTTTATTTATCACTCACGGACACGAAGATCACATTGGTGGTATTCCATATTTATTAAGAGAATTAAATATACCTATTTATGGTGGCAAACTTGCCTTAGCTTTAATCAAAAATAAACTAGAAGAGCACGGTCTATTACGTAAAGCTAAGTTAATAGAAATTAAAGAAGACGACATCATTAAATTTAGAAAAACTAGTGTTACGTTTTACCGTACTACACATAGTATTCCTGATTGTTATGGTATTGTCGTTAAAACTCCTCAAGGACAAGTTGTACATACTGGAGATTTTAAATTTGATTTCACACCAGTTGGTGATTCAGCTAACTTAACAAAGATGGCTGAAATTGGAAAAGATGGCGTTTTATGCTTACTTTCTGATAGTACAAACAGTGAGGTTTCTCACTTCACAATGTCAGAACGCAAGGTTGGTGACACGATCAATGAAATTTTCCGTAAGGTTGATGGTCGTATCATTTTTGCTACTTTCGCTTCAAACATCCACCGTCTTCAACAAGTTGTTGAGGCTGCGATTGCTACGGGTCGTAAAATAGCAGTCTTCGGTCGTAGTATGGAAGCTAATATTGACATCGGTCATGACCTAGGTTATATCAAATGTCCAAAAGATACATTTATTGATGCACAGCAAATCAATCGAATTCCTGCGAATCAAATTGTCATCTTATGTACTGGTAGCCAAGGTGAACCAATGGCAGCTTTATCGAGAATTGCAAACGGTACACACCGTCAAATTCAAATTATTCCTGGAGATACAGTTGTATTCTCATCTTCACCAATCCCAGGTAATACAATGAGCGTAAACCGTACAATCAATCTTTTATACCGCGCAGGCGCTGAGGTAATTCATGGTCCATTAAATGATATCCATACAAGCGGTCACGGTGGTCAAGAAGAACAAAAGCTTATGCTTCGTTTGATGAAACCAAAATATTTCATGCCAATTCACGGTGAATATAGAATGCAACGCATGCATGCTAAATTAGCCATGGACTGTGGTGTACCTGAAGAAAATTGTTTTATCATGGATAACGGTGAAGTATTAGCCCTACGTTCTGATGAAGCGATGGTTGCTGGTAAAGTACCTTCAGGTAACGTGTATATTGATGGAAGCGGAATCGGTGATATCGGAAATATCGTTTTACGTGACAGAAGAATTCTATCTGAAGAAGGTCTTGTTATTGTTGTCGTAAGCATTGATATGAAAGAGTTTAAAATTTCTGCTGGTCCTGATATTATTTCACGTGGTTTTGTCTACATGAGAGAAAGTGGCGATTTAATTAATGAAGCACAAGCAATGATTTCTGCTCATTTAAACAAAATAATGGATCGCAAAACATCTCAATGGTCTGAAATTAAAAATGAAATTACAGATACTTTATCTCCATTCCTTTACGAAAAAACAAAGCGTAAACCAATGATCCTTCCTATCATTATGGAAGTATAAATTAAACAAAAGCATATGAATAAAACAAATGGCAACTAATTAATCAATTAATTAGTTGCCATTTTTGATATCTCATTATGAATATTTCTAAACGTTCGAAATTGATAAAGTAAAAGGAGCTGTCTCAAAATTGACTTTTGAGACAGCCCCTTTATCTATCTTATGAACAAAATAGTAAGTTTCTTTTATTTATCTGTTACGTTATTTTTATCATGATTTTTTAAATATAGTTTCAAAAAAATCGGTTTATTCATCATTAAAAAGATAAAGTAAATTGTAATGATCAATAAAAATAATACAAAGAAAATAATTAATATGAGAGCCAAACTACTTTTTGCAAAACTCGTTTCAATTCTTAGATAAGGGTATAGTATATAAGGCATATGACTTACTCCGTATCCAAAAAAAGCAAAGAAATATTGCAATAACACTAATATAAACGCCAACCCGTATCGCTTTCTTTTTATAATCAATGTAATTGCAATTCCGAAGCAAATCAGTGATATTAAAAAATATTCCCATACATTGTGCATTCTTTCAAAGTGTACACTATTATGTTGCTTCATTGATGCAAATACGATAATACTTGAAATAATTGTCGGTATCGACCAAACAAGAACGTATTTCCTTAATTTAATTTCCGACTCAGAATCGTTTACTAGTTTCGCAGAATAAATTAAAAACATCGCACTGATAAACAATACTGAACATACAGCTAATAGCATGACAGATAAAGAATAAAAATTTGTTATTAGTTTTAGCGGATAAAAACGAATATCTGTGCCGTTTTCTATTATAAAACCGCCTTCAGATATTGTTAAAACCGTAGATAAAGTCACTGGTATTAATAAGCTCGTAGCACCGTATAACAACAAGAAATATTTGCTCTTCTTCCCACCGTATTGTTGAAACGTATAAAATGATCCCCTAATCGCTAATAAGATCATAGCTACACTTCCAGGTACTAATAGAGGCACTCCATAATAATATGCAACTCGAGGAAATATACCTACTACACCTACAAAGAAGAATATAAAAAATAATGTGGCCAATTCCCAAATCGATGATAAATGTCGATTGATTAACCCAATCAACTTAGGCTCTTCTTTCGTTGAAATAGCGTAAAACGCATAAAACCCTGCACCAAAATCTATAGAAGCAATAATCATGTAGGCATATAAAAACAACCATAATATAAAAATTGCGATCGTTTGTATCTCCAAAATCATTTCCTCCTAAAAAACTTCCACGATATAATCGTTATTCTCTTTATTATACCGATAAAAGACAATAACATCTATTTATTATTGCTTTTAATCAGGTCTGTTACATTTGATTCTTCAAAAGTTCGGTTCCTTTTCACAAAAAAAAAGAGACTCATAAAAGTCTCTTTTACTACTTATTCAACTTTAGCCGCTTCGTCTAATACACGGTTAACACGTTTCTCTAACATCGGCATTCCACCTTCACCAGCTTGGAAATGTCTTAATGCACCAGTTTTATCGAATACATAATAAGATGGAACATATTTATTTTCAAATGCGTCCGTAATTGTATGTTGGTTATCCACTAAAATTGTTTGAGTAATGCCATGCTCTTCTGCAACCTCTTTAATTTTATCAATATCTAAATCGTCTTCAGATCTTGGCATGTGGACACTAACAACGTTTAAACGATCTTTATATTCATCACGGAATGCGTTTATATTTGGCATAGCTACTTTACACAAATGGCAACTAACAGACCAAAAATGAATTAGTGTTGGTTTTTGACCGATTAAATCCTCTTTTTGAACCTCTTTGTTTAATACTGCTGTCACACCGTTTAATTCTGGCATTGGTGAACGTAATCTCATCTATTCTTCCTCCTGACTAATTCGTAACAAAGTAATCCTAAGCTTTTTGTCTTAGGCTTGTGCGGTGCAGAGCTTAGCCGCCTCCACTTTTCTTGGTGTCTAGTTCCGGCGTCTTGCCCCTCGAGGTCATAAGTCAATGCCATTAAAAGGTTAAACTGCAACCTTTAAACGTCCTTGCCTAATGCTTGTCGGGGCAGAGCTTAGCCGCCTCCACTTTTCTTGGTGTCTAGTTCCGGCGTCTTGCCCCTCGAGGTCATAAGTCAATGCTATTAAAAGGTTAAACTGCAACCTTTAAACGTCCTTGCCTTATGCTTGTCGGGGCAGAGCTTAGCCGCCTTCACTTTTCTTGGTGTCTAGTTCCGGCGTCTTGCCCCTCGAGGTCATAAGTCAATGTCATTAAAAGGTTAAAATGCAACCTTTAAACGTCCTTGCCTTATGCTTGTCGGGGCAGAGCTTAGCCGCCTCCACTTTTCTTGTTATGTATTGAAAAGGCCTAACAATATGTTAGACCTTTTCATTTGTATTACATTATGAATTGATTATAGAGTTGCTTGACCTGGTTTCCAGTTAGCTGGGCAAAGTCCACCAGTTTGTAAAGCTTGAAGTACACGTAATACTTCATCAACTTCACGACCAATGTTATTGTGGTGAACTACTTGGTACATTAATTCGCCTTCTGGGCTAATAATAAATAATCCACGTAAAGCGATACCTTCTTCTTCAATTAAAACGCCATAGTCACGAGAAATAACGTGGTTTGTATCAGCGCCTAATGGGTATCTTAATTGACCTAAACCGTTTTCTTTACGGTCTGTGTTGATCCAAGCTAAGTGAGTGTGGATTGTATCAGTAGACACACCTACAACCTCTGCATCTAAATCTTCGAACTCATCGTAGCGATCAGAAATTGCAATGATTTCTGTTGGACAAACAAATGTAAAGTCCATTGGGTAGAAGTATAATACTGTCCATTTATCGTTCTTCATGTTCTCTTCTAAACTTACTTTACCAAATTCTTTGTTTGGTAATACTGCTTCCATTTCAAAGCGAGGAGCTTGTTTACCTACTAAACGTTCTGCCATTATATTTACCTCCAATAATTTATGTAGTTAATGATCATACAAATGATATTATATTAAACTACCTTTTTAAAGTCAATATTTAATAATAATTATTATTAAATGAAAACTATTTTCAAGCCTTATTTCCTATAAAGTCTGAAATGAATTGAATCATGAGTGGAATGACATTCTCATCTGGGTTTAACTTTTGATGATGTAATCCAAACTCGGAATCAACACCAATCCAAAACATCATCCCTGGAATCTCTTTTGTCATATAACCAAAATCTTCTCCAGTCATTGCTACATTACATTCAACTGCTTGGATACCGTCATATTGTCTCGCAAAATCGAAAAATTCATTCGTAATAGATTCATCATTGATGACTCCATAGTAATTACTTCCAAAATCTACTTCTATTTTACACTGAAAGCTCTCTTGAAATCCATTGACAAGACTTTGAATTCTATCTTTTAATTTTTTCATTGCTTCTTCACTTAATGCTCTCATCGTTCCTTCAATTCTCACATGATCTGCAATAACATTTTGAACAGTACCACCTGTTATTTTACCGATCGTAATAACTGCACTATCCAAAGGATTCACATTTCTTGAAACAATTGATTGTATTTGAGTAATAAAATGACTTGACGCAACAATCATATCATTTGTTAAATGTGGAAATGCAGCATGGCCACTTAATCCATGAAAATCGATAAATAGTTCTGAAGTATGTGCAAATAACATACCCGACCTTGTGGCAATCGTGCCAACTGGATACTCCGGTGCGATATGTAAGGCATAAATACGATCAGGCTTAAATAAAGTAAATTCTTCACTTTTTAGTAATGGCTCTGCTCCACCAGGACCTTCTTCTGCAGGCTGGAAGATGAACACAACATCATCTTTTATCGGATGATCGACTAAATTAGTCAGTACGCCTAATGCAATACTCATATGTACATCATGACCACAAGCATGCATTCTACCTTCGTGAGTAGAAGTATACGACAATCCTGTTGCCTCATTCATTGGCAAGCCATCAATATCCGTTCGATAGCCAATTGTCTTACTTGGATTTGTTCCCTTTACTCTCACAAATATACCAGTTCTCCAAGTTTGAATGATGATCCGCTCTTGGTTTAACGTTGATAAATAATCAAGTAAATAGCTTTGAGTTTTAAATTCTTGAAACCCTAATTCTGGAATTAGATGTAAATCTCTTCTTATTTTTACGAATGTTTCCATCAACAACACCTCCGAAAAAAAGCGTAGAATCAATATTCTACGCTTTATCCAACTAACATAATCATCTTATTGATTTAAATTACGTAAAGCTTGAATGATTTCAGTCTTTGAAATCGTTTTATCGTCAATATCTTTAATTTTTCTAGCTGGAACTCCTGCAACTACAGTATATGGTGCAACATCTTCTGTAACAATTGCACCTGCAGCAACTACAGCACCTTCTCCAACTCTAATTCCTTCTAGTACAACGGCATTTGCACCGATTAAAACATTGTCCTCAAGGATAACTGGGTTTGCTGAAGGTGGCTCGATAACGCCTGCTAAAACAGCTCCTGCTCCAACGTGACAGTTTTTACCTGTTGTTGCACGTCCTCCAAGCACTGCGTTCATATCGATCATTGTACCTTCTCCAATAACCGCTCCAATGTTAATAACCGCACCCATCATAATAACTGCATTATCTCCAATTGTAACTTGGTCACGAATAAATGCACCTGGTTCGATACGAGCTTTGATTCCTTTTAGATCTAATAAAGGAATTGCAGAGTTACGTCGATCTGATTCTACTACATAATCTTCTATGTATTCTTTTTGCCCTTCAAGAATAACTTTTACATCATCCCATTCTCCAAATAATACGCCTGAATTTTGAGAAATAAAAGCTTGTACTGATTCAGAAATCGTAAGCTTGTCTAATTGACCTTTTACATAAACCTTTACAGGTGTTTTCTTTGTACTATTCGCAATAAAAGCAATAATTTCATTTGCATCCATTAACTTCATTTTTGTTGCCTCCTTAAGAATCTCAATAAGATTACTCTATCAAAACTAGTATCCAACAAGCAAGATTTTGTGAAAGTATCTTCAATTTTTTTTTCGAATCGACTCTATAAAACCTTCTACTTGTTTTAATTTCACTGCATCTCTATTATACAGTAAATATGTATCCCTAAATAAACGCGTATGTTCCTTAGTATATAAAGGTGTTTTGATAATATTTTCATCAAACACATCATGTAAAACTGTGGAAGGTAAAATTGCAAAGCCTAAACCGTTTAAGACGAACTGTTTACATGTTTCAATTTGGTCAACAACTATTTCATGCTTAGGCAAGGAATTAAAGTGTTCATACCACCAAGATTGAATTAATTGATAGTAGTTAGAGTTACTTTTAAACTGAATAAATGGTCGCCCGATTTCTTTATAATCTGCTAGTTCATGTTTGATTGTATCTACCAATAATAGTTCATCCGAAAATAGCAATTCTTTTTCACCAAACCAATTTTGATTCCCTCTTACAATTGCAAGATGGACCTCATTTTCATATAAACGATTCGTAATCTCACTACTCCACCCTGTAAATAACGAAACTTGGACGTCTGGAAATTGAGATACATATCGTTTTAATACTGGCGGTAACCAATACTGTGCTACAACTGAAGAAACTGCAATTTTTAATGTACCTGAAATATCAGATTTTAATATTTGAAGTTGTTCTAGCATACCTTGGTATGTTTCTTCCATTCTCTTAGCATAGTTTAATATGATTTCTCCAGACGCAGTAATAATCAAACCTTTTTGAGAACGAATAAACAATTCACTTCCCATTTGTTTCTCTAAATTTTGTAGTCTTTGACTAAGAGCAGGTTGAGAAACAAATAATCGTTCTGCCGCTTTTCTCATATTCTTTTCTTCTGCTAACGTAATCATTAAACGAATATCATCAATTTGCATTGTTCACCTCGAACTAGATACATGATAAAAAAAGTAAGTCAATCTTTGATGACCTACTTTTTTTGAAATTATTGTTTATTATATCTTCTTATGTTTTTGCTTAATTGTTTTAAAATGACTCTTCTAGTTAATATACCTTCAAATGTATTCTCTTTGTCTACTACACATACAAATGGGTGATCAATGACTAATTCTAAACCCTTTGCTAGTGTATCAGTAGTATATAGTAGAGGGATTTCTTTTCCCATTACTTCCTCTACCTTCATCTCACTTAATCGTTCAAACTCTATTCTCTCTAATCCTAAAATCCCATCTAAAATCATCGCTGTGCTAACTAATCCTTGTAATTGAAATTTTGGATTTAATACTGGTATTGAAGAGTATCCTGATTTGGTAAGTACTAATAAGGCATGCTCTAGGCTGTTTCCTATTTGAACATGCGCAACTTTTTCACTAGATATGATAACTTCCTCAACTTTATGTTCAAAAAATTGTTGTCCATCAATACTAATCAAAAGATCGTCCCCCTATTTTAAAAGCACTAAGTACTTTTCTTACCTTCCATAACTGAAAGGATTCGGTCATTTTATTGACTTGTTAATCATTGAAAATCTCAACTTAACTAAATAGAGATAAACGTCCTAACCTAATCTTCCAAACGATTACATTATTTTACTGTCTAGGACACTGATTAACTAGTCCCAAATACTATCTTATCAGATTTAAAGGTGCATTCCAATGCACCAAGAATACAATAAAAATTAAAAAAACGTATCGATAAATAGAATGATTTATCGATACGTTTAATTCTATGATAATTCATAAACCCAAATCCCTTAGTTTTTGATACAAATGAATAAGTCTCTCGTATTGGTCATCACCAGCATCCATTAGTCCATTTTCTATATCAGTTATTTGAGATGAAATTAGTTCAATCGCATAATTTTGCTTCATTACAGTATCAACTAATAAATTTAACTCGTCCTCTGTGAAATTTTGTTCACTTTGCATTCATCAATCCCTCCTAATTTTCATTTTAATCAATGTTTATTCATCTTAAACTTATTATTTTGTAAATTTATTTGCATAACTAAAAGCTGTATATGAATCAGGTTTGATCTTTGGAATGATCCCCATTGCACTAACTTTTGATGTCATTTCTTGAATAAATTCTTTAGTTAGTCCTGATGTACCAATGTCTAAATGAATTTCAAAACTAAAGTTATTTGAGTTAGCATTTTCATGGAGTGGACTAAAGATTTTTTCTAATTGAAATGGAGTTAGTAGAAATGCGATTTCTTGACTATACATTGTTTCAAGAAATATCTTTTCTTTTAAATTTCTAATCTTTCTTTGATGCCAACAAGTATGTAAGCACCCCCAAGCCCCATTTCCAACTCTGTGTAAATGTAAGGCTGTAATAAATTTTGTTCCATTACTATGAACCTGTGAATCGGTCCCTATCGAAAGGCGGTATTGTTTATTTGGATCACATTTTACAAAATGATATAGCCTGGAAACGACTTGATCAAAACTTAGGTTTCTTTCACTAACATTATAAAATCTATACTGATCTTCATTCACAATCATAACCTCCCTTTTTCTTTATCAATACATAATAATGTATTCAACTAGAAATGGGATTAGCACGACCTATCTATTTCAATCTGTTTTTCAACATAAAAAAAACAAGCTTTCGCTTGTTTTTTCATGACAAATATTAAGAAATCAGTTCATATATTTCAATCGCTAGCATATCGATGTTATCGTATGGAAACGTTTGTGGTTTTTCACCTTGTCTAAACACTTCTAATTCAAAAGCATTTTTTTCTGAATACTTTACACTACATTTTCTTTCACCATTTACTTCAAAAAATCTCTGTGCAACTTCACCGTTCGTTGATTGTTGTATTAAGCTTTCTAAGCGTTCTAAAATTCCTGATAATAAAGACATATTAGAACTCCTTTCTACCATGTGTCATTCCCTAAATA
>Ga0102589_1003152_pt1 | contig 17599 bp, 20 predicted proteins | sample AraplaMF_Col_mLB_FD_76858 | JGI IMG/M metagenome (GOLD analysis project Ga0102589, IMG submission 76858) | Arabidopsis root microbial communities from the University of North Carolina, USA - plate scrape MF_Col_mLB | ecosystem: Host-associated > Plants > Roots > Endosphere | place: USA... | reverse complement strand
CAAAAGAAGCTCCAAAAGCAGTTGCCAAAGTGTTTATTGGGGTTTCAGCTGGTATGGTTTTAGGTGTACCGATTGTCAACTTTTTAGCAAATGTATTTACACTTGAAATATCATTAACATTTTTTGCACTTGTTAATATTTTTGCGTTTATTATGACAATCGTATTTATTCCCTCTATGCCTGTTCAGGAAAAGCTTTCTTATGGTTCGCAGCTTAAGATTTTAACGAAAGGTATCACATGGCTATCCATACTTGCTGTAACTTTTTTAAATGGAGCGGTATTTGGAATTTATAGTTATCTAGCTGAATATTTAGATGTAGTTACGAAAATGTCGCCGTATATGATAAGTAGCATGCTATTTGTTTATGGGTTAGCAAATATTATCGGGAATATTCTTGCAGGGAGATTACTGACAATAGCCCCTGTCCGTACGGTAATCATTTATCCCATTGCTCTAATGATATTATATTTTGCCTTTTTCTTTGTATCAGATCTTGCGATACCAACTGCAATTTTTATTGTAATTTGGGGTGTTCTTGGCGGGATTGGTGGTAATGTCAATCAATATTGGATGATGTCTTCAGCACCTAATTCACCAGATTTTGCTAATGGCTTATTTTTAACTTCTTGTAATTTAGGGACTACAATTGGTACTGGGGTCGCAGGGATAATTATTGCACAAATTGGAACGAAATATATTTTATTTGTAGGCATATTTGCATTAGTATTAGGGTTTATTTGTATTCTGCTTCGAAATATGTTGTATAAATCTACAAATGCCTAAGTGCTATTTTGCGTTACATTACTAAGGAAAAGCGCATTTGAGGTGTGTTAGGAAGAAAATGATTACGTTTTTATTTCTTTTCATTGTAATGCCGCTATTAATTGCTTGTGGTAGTGAAATATTTAATACGTAGCAATCTTATAACTATGAGAAAGTTCGTTTGTGATTACAAACAATTATTCTTATAATAATATAAATAATCTATTTTTTACAATCAGAAGGGATAGCTATGCAAGATAAATTAATCTTTGCATGTTTCATACCTAAAAAAGTGGCGACTCAAAAACTTGAAAGAAAAGCAAGTAATCTAATATTGAGGTTACTTGTTTTTCTTTTTATCGAAACAATATAAAAGGGACTCTTAATTTTATAAGAGTCCCTTTTTGCAATCCCAATAAATTCTTCTCAATAATTGAAAATAAAATCAATCCAGATTATTATATTGTTATTGTAATTATAAATGTAATTACATTTTATTGAAGGAGGATACATAGATGAAAAACTCAAAAGGCTCTATTGAATCAGAGATAAGCAAAGCAATTACTCATTGGGAAAAGGACTACCTAGGACGCGGGTCTATATCCGTTAAGACAGATATATTACGGGATATGATTATCGTAAATTTACAAGGTATTTTAACGCCAGCTGAATATACTGTTTGCGAAACAAAAGAAGGTATGCTAACGATAAAGAAAAATCGTTCGGAGCTAGTTGAATCTGGAATTGAAGATCTTAAAGAGATTATACTGGAATTAACTGGAGAAAAAGTGAAGAGTTTTCATACAGATATAAGCTCCCGTACAGGTGAACGAGTAATGATTTTTAAATTGTTTCATAATCTTGAGGAAAAGTTTTAAAAATTAAAACCACCGTAGTGTTAGTGGGAGATAATTAAGAAACCTAAAAGTTTTGCACTTTATTTATATTTATTAACATGATAATAATTAAAAACTTGAAATTATTTACGTATAATGAATTTTGATTGAAATAACGCTTGAAAAAATGGATAAATAAATTGACAACCTGCTTAATATAGTTTATCTTATAATTGTTTTAAAAAATTAATAGATGCTTATTTTAACTGTTTGCTATAATTAAGGCTTTAGCATTTTTTTAATATGTAATATTGACTAAATGAAAAAGTTTCTTAATTGAAAGATAGCGCATAACATAAATTGATATATTGATTGCATAATCTAAGAGATCAGAGATATACTGTTATTTTTAATAGGAGTAATACATACATTACTATCCTCTATAAAATGGGAGCTCTTCAAAAAACTTTATTGAAGTTAGTTGAAGTGAAACCGACAATCTCCATAATTCAATGATGATATAAAATCATTGAATTATGGAAGTTGTCGGTTTTTTTTATGGAAAAAACGATGTACTAAAAAGAGTGAATAAAAATTGAAATTAAAAAACTATCGTAATTAAAAGGAATTTTTATAGGTTATTTTCGTTTGGAAGGGAGTATTTTACATGTTAATTTCGCTAAGTTCATCAACACTGTTAACTTTATTTTTTATGGCACTTAGTGCTTCTTGGCTAAGTGGATTATTGTTTTTAAATGCAAGGATACCTTTACGTTTTGTTCATATCCATATTGGTATCGCTGCTTTGCCTTCATTGGTTTCTTTACTCGCACTTGTTAATAACAATGGAGATAGAGCTGTGGGGCCTTGGCATCTAGATACTTTAGCTTGGTTAATGGCTTTCTTTGTTCTTACAATTGGTTTAATCATTCAGCGTTTTTCTGTACGTTACTTAATGGGAGATCGCTCATATCGAAAATACTTTGCACTTTTTACATTTACTACAGGTGTATCTTCGGTTGCATGGTTAAGTGATGATCTTCGCTTCATGATTATTTGTTGGGGCGCAACTCTTATAGGATTGGTTCTACTCATAGGGCTAAATAAAGGGTGGAAAGTAGTTAGTGAAGCAACTAAAATCTCTGGCTATTTATTTACAATAAGTTGGATTGCTTTGCTATCAGCTATCATTTGGCTGTTTCAAATAACTGGACAGTGGCAGTTAACATCAGTTTTAGCGAATGAAAATGTAGTGCAACATGGAACATTGGAAAGAACAGCAATCAATTTATTAATTATATTGGCTGTGATGATTCCAGCAGCACAATGGCCTTTTCAAAGGTGGTTAATTGAGTCTGCTGTTGCTCCAACTCCTGTTTCTGCTATTATGCATGCGGGGTTAGTAAATGCTGGCGGTATCATGTTAACCAGATTTTCACCTCTTTTTCATGATGATATTGCACAAATCATTTTACTTATTTTCTCTAGTATTTCTGTTTTCATAGGAACAGGAATTAGCCTAGTTCAAGTTGATTATAAACGTCAGCTAGTGGGATCAACTATTGCCCAAATGGGTTTTATGCTTATTCAATGTGCATTAGGAGCCTATTTAGCGGCTGTTATTCATTTAATTTTACATGGTTTGTTTAAAGCTACACTGTTTTTACAAGCTGGTTCTTCAGTAGAACGTTTTGGGGTAGTGAAGCAGTCTAATGAAAAGATGTCCAATTTATGGATGATAGTCGGGCGTGGTTTAGGATTATTTATAGCAATTACTTTTTGGTTTATGACTTCTGGAGAGGGGTATCAACTAGTTAGTGCGTTAATCTTAGGATGGTCACTATACTTTTCGTGGAAACAACTTGTTGTTTTTGGAGAGGGAAGAATGGGACGAATTGCTGGCTTAATTGTTTTGATTGGATTTTCTCTCATTTACTTTACCGTTCATAATTCTCTTTATAAATGGTTGCATACTGATATTTATCAAAGTGTTCAACCTTCAGCTCCAGCCGTTACCTTTGTTATATGTATTTTACTATTTAGTAGTGCTATTAGTACTTTCGTTACTCGTAATCAATCTTCTACTTTATTCGCTGTACTTTATCTTTGGTTAGTTCGAGTAGGTGAGGCGAGAAGAAAGTCAGTAGAAAGTCACCCAAGCTATCTTAAACATTATGTATCAAAGGGAGGTAATTCGTGATGAGCATATCGTCAATATTAAAGAAAGATACAAACATTGATATGCAAGAAAATACTATAAATGATTTAGTTGCATCTGCTAGCCGTGTTATTGCGCCACTTTGGCCTATCTCTACGTTTGCAGCTCATCACCCTTGGATGGGACTTGAAAAGCAATCATTTGAACAAGTCGCAAATTGGTTAAAAGAAGCTCGTAATGTGGATATTTATCCTAGTGCCTCCATGATTCATTCGGCAAAAGCGAAAGGTGAGATTGAGGAATCATTTTTACAAATGAGTTTGTCTCGTTGGCTGGATTCACAATCTTTTCATATTCCGCGAGAGAAAGCAGAGCGATTTTGCCAAGCAGCTTTAAAGTTAGAAAAATTACCTTCTAGTTTATTATCATCGCCAGAATTAAATAAATTGGCAGAAGAAATGATATATATAAATACAGCAAGTATGAAAGCCTCTGTTATGCAGCCAATAGGTTCGCTTATAGAAAATCGAAATAGTGAAAACCTATCTGATATTCTTAATTATCATATCATTAAATGGTGTAAATTATATCTTGATGACTCCGGATCAAGTTGGACGATGCCAAATCGAGAGAAAGGTTTTTATCGGGCATGGCAACACCTTATTAAATTTGATCCGGCGCTCAGTAAAAATGAGCGTAAAGTTTTAAAAGATTGGCCACAAGATGCCGAAGTAGCTTTAGCGAGAGCATTATCTGAACTAGGAATTTCTGAATCTAATATACAAGCTTACCTTGAAGGGCACTTACTTTCTTTGCCTGGGTGGGCAGGAATGATACGATGGCGCTCACAACAATCAATTCAGGAACAGGAACTTCTCATAGAATATTTAGCAGTTCGAATTTCTATGGAGCTGGCTATTGTAAAACCTTATTTACCTTTAAAAAATCAAAAGGTTGAGAAAAAAGTTGCAATCGTCACGCTTATAGCTTCTTGGATCTATTGGGGGAATATTTCAACACGGGAATGGTTACGAATGCCTGCTGCTGAACAAAGTGAATTATTAGCATTTGCCTATCGTTTTGATGAAAATATTCGCAGAAAACTTTGGCTGGAAGCTTGGGAACAGACGCATGCAGAGCAATTAAGGGAGAAGATTGCTTCTAAGCAACGTGCAGCCAATGATAAAAAGCGTGTAGTAGCTCAATTAGCATTTTGTATTGATGTACGTTCAGAACCGTTTCGTCGCCACTTAGAAAAACTAGGTCCGTTTGAAACGTTTGGAATAGCTGGTTTCTTTGGGTTACCAATTGCGACTAGTGAACTAGGTAGTAATGACAGCCATCCTTCTTTGCCAGTTATATTAAAACCGAAGCATCAAATAAAAGAGCTCACAGATGAAAATGAATTTAAATCTTATGAGCAACGTAAGAGGGTAGGCAGTTCGGTGCGTTATACATTTAAAACGATGAAACAGAACGTACTGACAAGTATGGCGCTACCTGAGTTAAGTGGTCCTTTACTTGGTCTACAGATGGTGACAAGAAGCTTTGTCCCAAGAGGAGTTGGTGGTTTCATTCGTAACCTTCGTAAAACTATGTTACAAAAACCTGATACAACATTCTCGCTTAATCATGTTCATGACACAAAAGGTGAGATACCTATCGGTTTTACGAAAGAAGAAAAAGTGAACTATGTGCGTCAAGCTTTAAAAATGGTGGGACTGACAGAAAAATTTGCTCCTTTAGTTGTAATGTGCGGACACAGTAGTCAAAGTACGAACAACCCTTATGCTGCAGCACTTGAGTGTGGTGCTTGTGGCGGAGCAGCAGGAGGATTCAATGCAAGAGTTTTTGCTATTTTATGCAATCTGCCAGAAGTGCGAGAGGCGTTGTTTGCTGAAGGTATTAAAATTCCTGAGGATACCATTTTTGCAGCAGCTGAACATAAAACAACAGTGGACGAATTGGAATGGATTTACGTCCCAGAACTTTCGGAAACTGCACAAGAAGCATTTGATTGTATCGAGTCGATTATGCCAAATGTGAGCCAACATGCAAATAGAGAGCGTTTAACACAATTACCAAATTTTAAAACGAAAATAAAAAATGCGAGTAAAGAGGCACATCGATTTGCAGAAGATTGGAGTGAAATACGTCCAGAATGGGGATTAGCCCGTAATGCATCTTTTATTATCGGGCAACGAGAATTAACTCAGGATTGTGATTTAGAAGGTAGGGCTTTCCTCCATAATTATGATTGGAAACAGGATGAAAGTGGCGATATATTAGCTAACATTATTGCAGGACCAGGAACAGTAGCTCAGTGGATAAATCTACAATATTACGCTTCAACTGTAGCTCCACATTATTATGGTAGTGGAAACAAAACAACACAAACCGTAACGGCAGGTCTCGGTGTTATGCAGGGAAATGCAAGTGATTTGTTGCCAGGCTTACCTTGGCAATCCGTTATGCAGTCAGATAGTGAGACGTATCATTCACCACTTCGTTTACTAATTGTAATTCAAGCGCCTATTGAATATATAGAGCGTTTGCTAAATAATGATTTCGCATTTCGAGAAAAAGTTCAAAATAGATGGGTTAGACTTGCAAGTATTGATCCAGAGGGACGCTGGAAAAACTGGTAACAATCATGCAATGCATAATCAACTATTGTTACTAGCTTAAAAATTTCATAAATACAATAATGAAGAAGGAGTGCTCCATATGAATTCAAAGAATAAAAAAGTTTTATTGTTAACAGACATTGAACATGGAATAGAGCCTATTATCCAACAAGTAACTAACATTCAACAAGAAAACATGTTGACTATACACAGCTACGATTCTGTAATTGTACATCCTTATGGAGATATAATGAGATCTATTATTATTGCTATTTATCAAGAAAATGTTGAAGAAATTTTTGTTGTAGGAATAGAGGATAAAGAAACTTCTTCAGTTAATCTACAAACTCAACATGATTTCATAAAAGATAATATAGAATTAGACTATCTCTTTAAACATTGCATGCCTGAATTTTCAAGTGGTAGCCTGAATGCATGGCTAAGTGGACAAGAAAATGTTAGTGAAAATATTAAGAAGAGTATAGATATGATTCGTCAGCATCCGTTAGTACCTTCTGATATTAAAGTTCATGGTTTCATGATTGATAGAACAGGTGGAAAAGAAACGGTTGCAAAAGTTTCTGCTAATAAAGTAGTTGAATACATTAACTAATCTATTAGGGACAAATAAATTCTTAGGTATAAATTACTGTTATATAATAAAATTTAATATGTTTTAAGAATTAGAAGGGATAGTTATGCAAAACAAAATTATTGTTATGTTTCAAAAAGATTTTCGCTTATATGATAACCCAGCTTTATTTGAAGCTGCTCAGTCCGGTGAGGTTGTTCCGGTATATGTACATGACGAAACTTTTTCAATGGGAAGTGCATCAAAGTGGTGGTTGCACCATGCTGTAATAGATGTAAAGAAGCAACTTGAGGCATTGGGCTCTACTTTAATAATTCGTAAAGGACGTACGGAGGAAGAAATACGTTCTCTCATAGAACAATTACGTATAACGGCTGTATATTGGAATATTTGCTATGATCCGGACAGATTACAATCTAATCAAAAAATGAAAATGATGTTAGAAGGTAAAGGCATTATTTGTAAGGAATTTAATTCGCATTTATTATTAGAACCGTGGATTATTAAAAAGAAAGATAACACTGAATATAAGGTGTTTACGCCTTTTTACAATGCATTTCAAAAGCAGATAATACCTAAACCTATTAGTAAAGTGCAGAGTATAAAGTGGGGAAACTCTTTACCAGCAAGCTTATCTGTTTCAGAATTACACTTGTTGCCGACTATACCGTGGACATCTCATATGGAAGCAATATGGGATCCGACAGAAGAAGGGGCATACAAAACATTCAAGAAATTTTTCTCTAGCAAATTAGTCTTTTATAGTGAAGGAAGAGATTTTCCAGATCAAAATGTCCATTCGATGTTGGCACCGTATCTTTCATTTGGTCAAATATCAGTGAGGTTGATGTATCATTACTTAATAAATAAAAGTACCGAAAGACAATGTAGTCTTTTTGAAAAACAAGTGAATAGCTTTATACGTCAATTAATTTGGCGAGAGTTTTCTTATTATTTACTATATCATTATCCATTTACAGTATATAAACCTCTTAATAAGAGCTTTGAACATTTTCCGTGGAATAATGAAGAGGAGTTATTAACAGTATGGCAGAAAGGTGAAACTGGTTATCCGTTTATTGATGCGGGAATGCGGGAACTGTGGCAAACAGGTTTTATGCATAATCGAGCAAGAATGGCTGTAGCTTCTTTTCTTGTAAAGCATTTATTGATCCCATGGCAAGAAGGAGCAAAATGGTTTATGGATACACTATTAGATGCTGATATTGCAAATAATACAATGGGGTGGCAATGGGTTGCTGGAAGTGGAGCGGATGCATCACCATACTTTCGTATTTTTAACCCGATTACACAAGGAGAAAAGTTTGATAAAAATGGGGAGTATATAAGAAGATGGGTGCCAGAATTAAGAGATATACCGAATAAATATATACATAAGCCGTGGGAAGCACCTGAGCATATTTTACAAAAGGCCAATATACAGCTTGGTCATACATATCCTTTGCCAGTTGTTGATCATAAGGCAGCGCGGGAGAGAGCACTTTGTGCATATAAAAGTATGAAAGAATTTATATAAAATACACGAGTCAATATGAATTTGATATGTAAAGGGTATAATGAAAAGTATAAGAATGTCTATTTGTGTATTAAAGTTGTATTCATTGAAAGAACATACGAATCATATAGAGTTTCTAAAACCTTCTAGTAAAAAAGGAGAATGTTTATGAAAAAATCTAGCATTATAGTGTTCTTACTAACATATGGTTTGTTTTATGTTTCTAGTGTTTTATTCCCTATTGATCGTACTTGGTATAATGCGTTAGAAAAGCCGTCTTGGACACCTCCTGGTATGACAATCGGAATGATATGGGCTGTATTATTTGGACTTATTGCATTATCAGTTGCAATTATTTACAACAACTATGGATTCAAGCCAAAAACATTTTGGTTTTTATTCTTTTTAAATTATATATTCAATCAAGCGTTCAGCTACTTTCAATTTAGCCAAAAGAATTTGTTTTTAGCAACAGTAGATTGTTTACTAGTCGCTATTACTACGTTACTTCTCATTATGTTTTCTTCCAATTTATCTAAAGTATCGGCATGGTTGCTAATCCCATATTTTTTATGGGCTGCATTTGCTACATATTTATCTTGGACAATTTATAGTATAAATTAAAGGCGTAAATGAAAACTTGAGCATAATAAAAATGCTCGAGTTTTTATGTTTATCCCGCATTAACGGGCAGTAAGACCTCCACCTCAAAATTCAGCGAAAGCAAAGAAGTTAGGTGGGGATCGGGCTGCCCGTAAAAGCCCGATTGGTGAGGGCTGATAATCAGTGGGGGATGAATAAAACCCCCACTGATTAAATTTTCACTTTATTAATGATAATCTAAAGTATAGAATATACACATCTTAGGGAGGTCATATATGTGAAGAAATGGATAAAAATTGTTCTGTACTCTGTATTAAGTATTTTAATTATCGGAAGTATTACTTTTTTGACTTGGTCTCAGTTTACTTATAAACCAACGAAAGAGGCTTTGTCTCTAGTAGATAATAAAAAAGATGAAGAGAATATAGTTTTTGGAGAGAAAGATGCTAAAATAGGAGTTATTTTTTATCAAGGAGCTAAAGTAGAAGCTGAAGCTTATAGTTATTTAGGAGAAGCTCTTGCAAAAGATGGGCATTTTGTAGTAATGCCTAAGTTACCATTAAATTTAGCGATACTTGGAATCAATGCAGTAGACAGTGTAATGGAACAGTATCCTGAAGTTCAGAAATGGTATGTTGCAGGGCATTCAATGGGCGGAGCTATGATTTCTAAATATGCTTTTCAGCATGAAGAAAAGGTAGACGGAATCATTCTCTTAGGTTCTTATCCCGCAGATGATTTCTCTACCAAATCGATTCCAATGTTATCTATTTATGGAGAAGTAGATGCTTTAGCAACTGTAGAAAAAATAGAGAACAATAAAAAGTTAATGTCAAAGAATACAACTATGCACATGATAAAAGGGGGGAATCATGCTAATTTCGGCATGTATGGCGAGCAAAAAGGTGATAATGCTAGCTTAATTACGTCAAAAGCACAACAAGATGAAACAGTGAAAGTAATGGAAGAATGGTTGTTAAAACAATGATAGACGGGAGAGGTAATAAAGAGCCAACTCATACGAGTGGGCTCTTTTATTTAACTTCTATCTCCAATTTCCCTCTTATTTTCTCCGGAATATCCTTGTCAGAAATAGCCTCGTACGAGTAAACATACCTACCTTTCACATGAATTTTCAAGTAAGTTTTTCTTATAAAATCATTAGGAGTATTCGTTCCTACTGTATACTCTTCTTCATTGCCAGATTCATCAATGCCTTTTAACGAGTACATAGCTCTACCGTTCGTATGATAATCGGGAACACCATACCCTTTCGCAACGGCATATACATGTTTTTCTTCAGCAAGTGGATTAAATCGGTCCACATCCCCGCGTAATATGAACGGTAGTAAGTATATAAGGAGGCCTATTCCTAATATGCAAAGTAAAAATTTCTTCATGATTGTTTCTCCTTTTGTTAATTTACTTATTTTTAAGTATAGGAAAAAATTCTTATGAATATAGAGGGAAATTCCTTAATATTTTCTTAATAAAGTTTGACCGTGTGAAAAAAGACAAACTTGAGCATTAAGCTTACGGAATGAATAACCAAATAACCTGTTTTCTTTATTTTTTGATGGTAGGTTATTTGGTTTTTTATTTTTCTTTTGATTTAATTACCGAAAAAAGTATCTTGTACTCCTTTTGTAACTTTTTCTATATAGAAATTTTCTATAAAATAAAGGGCTTGCCTTCCAAATAAATCGTTATTTGTAACACTTTTATCAAAGCAAAGTTCTCGTGACATCACTTTGATATTCAAAAACATTAATAACCTATTGTATGAAATTTTTCGAAAATTTAGGTTTAACATCTTTAAAATAGGTGTATTACATATTACATAACAACTAAATAAAAAAATAAAAATCTAAAGGAGGAAAAATACCATGCATAAGAATGAACGAAAACCGGTGGTTCATGAATTTGAAAATGAACAGGAAGTAGTTATGAAAGTAAAAGAGCTAGAATTGCAAGGGATTCGCCAAGATGATATTTACGTCTTAACACATGAAAAACATCTAACAAAAAAGATTGCGGATGATACAAACACAAATACGATTGGAGTAAAAGAACAAGGATTGGGCATAAGTATTATTAACTTTTTCTCCCAAAAAGGGGACGAACTCCGAAATCAAATGGAGGAAATAGGGTTGTCGAAGGAGGAAGTTAACTTATATGAAGAAAAACTAGATCAAGGGAGAATTTTACTCCTAGTAACAGCTGAAACACCAACGGCGAGTGATAGGCAGCCGCAAAACTATCATTCTCTCTAATAGATTGCAACATCTGATAAATAGGTAAGGTAATTATTTTAGGTTGTAGCATTGAAAAAAATAAAAGTAGAGAAGGATGAGGAAAATGAAACATACGATATTTAAATATGCTGTGATTGGGATTACGACCGGAGTCATGGTCTCCCTATTAAAAAAAGAAAACCGGAAAGCTATACAAACAACAGGAAAAAGCGTAAAAGACAAACTACAAGAAGGAAACATAAAGGAAACATTAGAGAAGGTAACTGAGACAAGTAAAAAATTCTCTGTAACTGCAGCTAATGTTGCAAAACAAACATTACCACAACTGCTTACAGCCACACCGGTTGTCATTTCTACCATTAAAGATTTAACAGAAAACGAAAATAACAAAAAGAAAAAAGATGAAAAGGATTACGAAATAAATGAAAATAGTAAGGACATAGATGGAGAAAAAACGAAAAATGAAAAGAAATATATGAAAGAAGGGAAAGAAGAGAGTGCTTAGATTTAATTCTAAAAAGAGAAAGTGAGGAAAAAAGTATGAGATCTCTGTATGCGATTGATGTAGGAATTGGTTTTACCAAGCGGGCATATCGACAGGATGTAGATTCTGAGGTGACGATTAAGAGTGAAGCTTCCACACTAGCCCCTGTACCTAATCATGCTGAAAGTGAAGATTTAACAAAGGTAAGTTTTATAGACTTAGACTTTGCATACTACATGGGAAATGAAGCACATCAATCTGACGCATCATTTCTTCCTCCATTTGACGAAGAAATAGAAAATTATTATGAAAGCGAACGGTTTAAACAACAAATATTTGGTTGCATTGCAAAGGATTATAAAGAAAATGTCGTGTTACCTTTAGTTGTTACCGGGCTTCCCGTTACTTGTTTTGGTAGTCAGCATGAGCAATTACAACGTGCACTAAAAAAAGAAACTTCCGTGCAAATTGATGGGAAATTTATTAATATTACGGTGGAAAATGCTTTGATTCTTCAGCAACCAGTCGCTTTACATGCCTATTTCTTAAAAGAGGGAATCATTCAGGAACGAGATCGTATCTTAATTATTGATGGTGGATTTCGTACATTAGAAATGACAGATATGAAACAGAATGTCATTTTAAATCATTATGAGACAGAACTAGGATGTAGCAAGCCTTTGAAAAATATTAAGAATATCATGCAGAATCATGGGGGTGAAAGTAATCACTTGCATATTAACGACATGCCAAAAATATTAGAAAAAAGATATGAATGTCGAGAAGAAAATCCTCAGACAAAACAGGTTCATACTTTGATTCAAAAAGAGTTGGATGCACACTTCCAAGACGTCATGCGTGTATTACAAGAACAATTTAAGTTAGAACAGTACGATACTATTATTTGGACAGGAGGAATAGTAGATCTCCACAAAAAACGAATTGAAAAAATGCAAGGTGAAATTTCTTCTTTCCGTATGGTAGACGCTTCGAAAGAGGCTGCACTTCATGGATACTATATTATTGGAAGTCAAGTATTTGAGGACATCACCAATCAATCTGCATATGAATCTAAATTATAATAACGACCGAAATGGAGTTCGTTGAATGGACGTGCCAAATTATGTTGCTTCTTTTCCACATATAATAAATTCTTTATAAGAAAAGATAAAAAGTGCTTGTATAGAGGAAATGTTTAAAATTGAGAATAAAAATAGCTAATATATAGGGGGTCTTCCTTTTAACAGAATAAGACCTCCTATGCCATTTATTTTGTAATTTAGTTGATCAAAAAACTTTTCCTCCAAGACATGAATACCTACATACAAATTTCATATTACGGATATGATTCGATCAAACATAAAACTATTTAGAAAGGAAGAATAATATGGAATGCTTAAAAATGCCGAAATGGAGTTGGTATCATGTGAAAACTAGTGAGCTTGAAAATCTTTCTTCTATAATCCTTCGTGATGTAACATCTCATTTCTCTCAATTTGTAAAGAAAATAAGTTCTCCCTGTGAAAATGGATTATATGTTTATACGTTATCACCAAGTCAAACTTGTGTATATGGTTCGTTTTTATATGATCAAGATAAAAAGGACGCCAAAATTCAAAACTTTCTTCATTATTTCGTAGCTCATGGAATACTGATAACGGTCCAAGAAAAAGAGGAAGAGGATTTTCAAAAATTAATACATAATTCCTCTTTTAGTGTAAAAAATTGTAATAGTTCCGCTGAAGGATTATGTGCTATCTTATCAATGTTTATATCTCACTACTTACGAAAGGTTGACTATTTCGAAAACAATTTCAGAAATGTATTATGGGATTTTTATCATCATAATAACATAGCAGTTTTAGAAAGAATTTATCATATTCGTCATGAATTATTTATGAACACACATGTGTTTCGCTTAATACAAGAAGTGTTACAAGGCCTGAAAGAAGCTTGGTTAGAAAACCTAACAAACACCCTTTGTTATAAACAAACACACGTAAAATTAGAGCGTGGATTACAACTTGTTAAAGAGTACCAAGAAGAATTAGACACGATGATTCATTTACAAGAAGTTGTTTCTTCTCATCGTGGGAATGAAATTATGAAAGCTCTTACTGTATTAACTGCTGTAAGTACGCCTTTGACGGCCTTAGGAGCATTGTGGGGGATGAATTTTAAATATATGCCTGAATTGGAATGGAAATATAGCTATTTAATCGCTCTCTTATTTATTATTTTTACAACAGGGGGGATGTATTTATATATGCGATTCAAAGGGTGGACGGGTGATTTGTTACGAGTAAAGAAAAAGAAATCTTTTTTTAAATCTAATTAATCTTATTTTTTTAAATATGATAGATATTAACCTAGAAATATGGTTAGTAATATTTATTAATAGGGGCAGTGCCACATGCCCATCAAACTAACAAAACAAAAAAAATTCGTTTTGGGGATGTTCTTTTTTTATAATTAATAGATATAAAACATAAAATTTTAAGAAAAGTATTAACGATTTGCAAATTGAGTTGCTATATCTGTTGCATCTTCTTTATTTAAGTGGTAAATGGAATCATCTCCTATACGTTGAACATACGCTTCATCAAAGTATGGTTTCACACTAAAAAATAATACTTTGAATTTGATTTTTTTACCATCATCTAATACAAAGTCAATGTTACGTTGAGAAGATTCCTCAAAAAATTTCTTCTTCAAAAAATCTTTTTTTGTTACAACATCTTTCTGACAACTTAGTTTTTCAAACACTGATTTTGCTTCTTGGCCATAATCTCTAAATGTACCTCCAGCAACAGAATCAGTTTCTGAATATTTTATTTTTGAAATCAGATTAGGAGTTAAAGAACCCTTATTCTCATCTCCTACTAAAGACATGTACATAAATAGAAATAGAAATATAACTAATAATCCTAATCTGATTTTTTTCATTTATTGTCTCTTGTTCTAAAAAATAGTTCCTGTCTATCATACCAAAAATAGGGAATATATTTTTAGAATTTATAAAAAATATAATTAGGATTAAATTAAAACCTTCGAAAAAACCTGTTTTAAAAATGGAAAAAGCGTTAACCTTTCTTTAGAATCAAAAGAAAGGATGTTTTTATAATGTGCTTTTCAATTCATGATGAGCTGCCATTGTATTCCTAAGAGTTACAACGATATATGTTACCTGATGCTTTAGAGCAATTAGCTAAAAATATAGAATTTGTTAAACGAACTAGTAAGTATCAAGCAAAAGCTAACTGCTCGGTTCTCCAAGGGGGAACAAGTAGAAAATCTAATCTCATATATATTGTTGACGGAATATTTAGTTTTATTCACAAGGAATGACGTTTAACTCAATGCATAGCCAATGATCAAAGTTAGTGTTAAAAACACTGATAATAAAAGTGTTAGTAGAACTGTCGCTATGCTTCTAAGCATAGCAACCCAATTATCTATTTTAGAAAATCCTATCATACCAGCAAAAAAAGTTCCTATTGTTAAAACTAGTAAAAAAAATAAAGGATGGATAGGTAGCGAATTCATAATAAACAATTTCGTTTCAGGTGAGGCTATCGAACCAATTTCAAGATATAAGAGGAATAGACCAATGCAAATAAAAGAAAAAATAAAGGACCACAGATTAATGTTATGTTTCATTGCTTTCTCCTATGTAATTAAAATATTTATATTTGATTTTATTGGAAAATTAAAGAAAAAGATAGCGATTATAAATTGAAATAAATTTTTTAACAAAATAATCCTTTTACGAAGAAAGGACCTGTTGTCTCCAACAGGCCCTTTCCTAAAATGGCAAAGAGTAACTCTTACCTTACTCTTCTGCTATATAATATACAAAACAAGTATAGATGTATAGAACAAGAAATTCCAGTATGATTATTTAAATATACAAAATTAACGTGTTATAACAGAATTAAACATCAGGAATTAAATTACAAATGTTAGTTTATTAATGAATTCCAATGATAGGATCGAAAGTGATAAATAATAAATTAATATTATAATAATAAAATATGAAATATTGCATATTTTATTGAAGTAGAAATTTACAAGTAGGAAGAGAGGAATAACAATGGGACTAGGAAACCGTGGGATGGCATTTGAAATGCTTATCAATTTAGCAAACAAAATGTATCAAAGAGGGGGCGTGTCGCTTATCGACAAGTGTCCGACTCCTGTGAAGGTGTTATTTTCGAATTCCCACAGAAAAGTACGCTATTCTATGCAAATGACGTCCTACGTGAAAACACCGCATATCATTTTAAGAAAAGGTATTTAGAAAACGAAAAATCAACTCATCCGGCTGATAGGCTATTTCCCCTGTACAAGGATTCTCCCACCACAGAAAGATAAAATTATCGAAGAGAATTATAAGCCTTACTTGACGAAACAAATGATAGGAAATTCATGATGAGATATACATATTCATTATTGAAATTAGTAATAATAAAATGTATTATTGAAAAGCACTATTTATAATTCAAGTAATCAAGGCTATGTATCCACAATAATTTGAACATTCGAAAATTATAATATTATCTAAAAACGAGGTGAGCTTAATAGAAACAGTACATATTAAATGGTATGGATTGTATAGTTTAAATGATTTTTATAACAGAGAAGAAGCTTTTAAGAAGGGAATATTTGCAATCTCTAGAGTATATGCTGAGAATGAAACATTGATCTATATAGGAAAAACCAAAAGAAGCTTTATACAAAAGATAAGGGAACTTAATAAGGATTGGGCTTTTGATGAAAGCGAATTAAAGATCACATTAGGAATAATAGAGTTACCTAGTGGTGAAAGTTACTCTGAAAAAAAGGTAAAAGAGATAAAATCCCTTCTGATTTTAAGACATACCCCAGTAGAAAACAACACATCTTTATTGTACCATAGAGGGCAGCTTAATTTGAAAATTATAAATAAGGGAAGAAGGGGCTTAATTGTTAAAAAGATTTCTACAGGAGATCTAATGTGGACGTAATTGGAATCATCTTTGAATAAAATTGAGGGTTTCTTACGAACAGGAGTTTATCAATTTTTAATGTATTAAAATATTTTTGAATAACATATGTCAGATGCTTGAAACAACACAAATTTTATTATGATATGAAATCTTTTATGGGAATTGTAATCTATTTCCATCGTTTAATAAAAATATTAAGAATTATAAGAATAATATATAAAGATTAGAAGAGAAAATAAACTCGGGGGTTTAAAAAATGGGACAAGTAAGCAGGTTTCAAGAAAAACAACAAAATCGTCGTAAAAAGGTGGTTTTTAATATTGCATTTACTTTGGTATTAGTGACAGTTGGTATAGTGACATACCAGTTGTTTTCCCTTTCTGATACATCAAAGAAAGCAATTGCTCAAGAAAAGAATGCAACAAAGATAGAAGAGAAGAAACGTAAAGAGAAAGAAGCAGCGCAGTTAGAAGAGAAGAAACGTAAAGAGAAAGAAGCAGTGCAGTTAGAAGAGAAGGAACGTGAGGAGAAAGAAGCAGCACTGTTAGAAGAGAAGGAACGTGAGGAGAAAGAAGCAGTACTGCTAGAAAAGAAGAAACGTGAGGAGAAAGAAGCAGCACTGTTAGAAGAGAAACAAAAAGCAGAAAAACCGGTAAAAATGAACGAAAATGAAAATAAAGAGGGAGAAAAAACGGCATCTCAAGAAAAGGGTTCTCAAACTAATCCTTCTTGGAAGCCAATTGGTACAGTGCAAGGAGCAAAACCTGAAATGAAAT
>Ga0102589_1003150_pt1 | contig 17605 bp, 16 predicted proteins | sample AraplaMF_Col_mLB_FD_76858 | JGI IMG/M metagenome (GOLD analysis project Ga0102589, IMG submission 76858) | Arabidopsis root microbial communities from the University of North Carolina, USA - plate scrape MF_Col_mLB | ecosystem: Host-associated > Plants > Roots > Endosphere | place: USA... | reverse complement strand
TGTACCATTTTTTTCTGGAAACAAGAAATACGGTTTCTAATAAATAGAAAAAAACATTTCATACGAATCATGAAATGTTTTTCTTTTTGTCATTTTCTCTTTTTTTCATATAACGGTTCAACAATTGCCTTTTCAATTATCATATTAAAAATCGAAATACAAATTGCCGCAACAATCGCTACACCAAATCCTGATATATTAAAAGCATCTCCTAATAATGAATCTGCCATTTTTAACGTAATCGCATTAATAACAATTAAGAAGAAACCGAAAGTTACAACAGTAATTGGTAGCGTAATTAAAATTAAAAGCGGCTTTACAAATACGTTTAAAATCGCCAATATAATACTCGCAATAATTGCAGTTTGTATATTTGCTATGTAAAATGCGTCTGGTGCAACCCCTTTTAAAAGTCCGGATACAGCGATTAACACAACGCTATTTACAAGAAGTGATACAATCCATCTCATTTCTTTACACATCCTTTTAACATATATATTTCATCATACGCTAATAGATAATAAACGCAAGTAACATACAAACACTTATATCAACTTATTCTACCCTTTATGCTTGTATACCTACTAACAACCTTACCAGTTTTCCTTAGTGAAATAAAAACCGAGTGTAATTCCCACTCGGTTTTTATTAACAACTTATTGCGATAACTCTACTTCTTTTATTTTCGCTTTCATTCTTGCTTTATCACGATCTAAAATCTCTTTTAAATACTTACCTGTATACGAGCGTTCTTCTTTCACTACTTGTTCTGGCGTTCCGGAAGCAACGATTTGTCCACCTTTGTCTCCGCCTTCTGGTCCAAGGTCAATGATATAATCAGCTGTTTTAATAACATCTAAATTATGCTCAATTACAAGTACTGTCTCGCCACTCTCAACAAGACGTTGCAACACTTCTAGAAGACGTGCAATATCATGGGCATGTAAGCCAGTCGTTGGCTCATCTAAAATGTATAACGTACGCCCTGTAGAACGACGGTGCAATTCAGAAGCTAATTTCACACGTTGCGCTTCACCACCTGATAACGTCGTAGCTGGTTGCCCTAATTTCATATAACCAAGCCCTACATCTACAAGCGTTTGAAGTTTACGCTTAATTTTCGGGATATTAGCAAAGAACTCTACCCCATCTTCAATCGTCATTGCTAATACTTCAGAAATGTTCTTATCTTTATATTTCACTTCTAATGTTTCACGATTATAACGCTTACCATGACATACTTCGCACGGAACATACACGTCTGGTAAGAAATGCATTTCGATTTTTATAATTCCATCACCGCGGCACGCTTCACAACGGCCACCTTTTACGTTAAAGCTAAAACGCCCCTTTTGATATCCGCGTACTTTCGCTTCATTCGTTTGCGAAAACACATCACGAATATCATCGAATACACCTGTATACGTAGCTGGGTTGGAACGTGGTGTACGCCCGATTGGTGATTGATCAATATCAATAACTTTATCTAACTGCTCAAGACCCTTAATCTCTTTATGAGCCCCTGGCTTCGCTTTCGCTTTATATAGCTTTTGAGCTAACGCTTTATATAATACTTCATTAATCATCGTACTTTTTCCAGATCCAGATACACCTGTTACTGCTACGAATGTACCTAGAGGGAATGACATTTTCGCGTTTTTCAAGTTGTTTTCTTTCGCACCGACGATCTCCACTTTACGTCCGTCACCTTTACGTCTTTCAAGTGGTACTGGAATAAACTCTTTACCGCTTAAATATTTCCCTGTTAATGAATTCTCGTCTTGCATCACTTCAGCTGGTGTACCCGCTGATACAACTTGACCACCGTGAATACCTGCACCTGGTCCGATATCAAGTAAATAATCAGCAGCCATCATCGTATCTTCATCATGCTCAACAACGATTAACGTATTTCCTAAATCACGCATTTCCTGCAATGTGCGAATAAGACGATCATTATCACGCTGATGCAAACCGATAGAAGGCTCATCAAGAATGTAAAGTACACCCGTAAGACGAGAACCAATTTGTGTCGCTAAACGAATACGCTGCGCCTCACCACCTGATAAAGTTCCTGCAGCACGACTTAACGTTAAATAATCTAAGCCAACGTTCACTAAGAAGCCTACGCGTTCCTGAATCTCTCTTAAAATTAAATGAGCAATTTTTTGTTGTTTCTCAGTTAGCTCAACATTCGAGAAGAATTCCTGTACTTCTTGAACAGAATACTTCGTAACATCCGCAATCGTTTTATCACCAACGAAAACAGCTAAACTCTCGGGCTTTAAGCGTCCGCCTTTACACTTCGGACAAGCTTGCTCTGCCATATATTTCTCCATTTGCTCACGAACATAATCAGAACTCGTCTCACGATAACGACGCTCGATATTCGGAATAACACCTTCAAATAAAATCTCATTTTCCTTTACTTGACCAAATTCATTCACATAGCGGAAATAAACCTTCTCTTCCCCGCTTCCGTACAACACTTTATCAAATAAATCTTTCGGTATGTCTTTCACCGGCATATCCATATCAACGCCGTAGTGGTTACATACAGATTGTAAAAGTTGTGGGTAATATTGTGAACTTGTCGGTTCCCACGGAGCAATCGCATGTTCATTTAATGATAAATCCCAGTTCGGAATAACAAGCTCTAAATCTACCTCTAACTTTGAGCCAAGTCCATCACAAGAAGGACATGCGCCGAACGGACTATTGAAGGAGAACATACGTGGCTCTAATTCCCCGATTGAAAAACCACAATGCGGACAAGCATGATGTTCACTAAATAGAAGCTCTTCGTCGCCCATTACATCGATTAATACTCGGCCACCACCAAGCTTTAAAGCACTTTCGAGTGAATCAGCTAGACGGCTTGCAATTCCTTCTTTCACAACAATACGATCAATCACAACTTCAATTGAATGCTTCTTATTTTTATCTAACGTAATCTCTTCAGATACATCTAGCATTTCACCATCAACACGCACACGAACATAACCTTGTTTCTTAATGTCTTCTAACACTTTCACGTGCGCACCTTTACGCCCTGATACGATAGGTGCTAATACTTGCAACTTCGTACGTTCAGGATATTCAAGAACACGGTCTACCATCTGTTCCACTGTTTGTGATGTAATTTCAATCCCATGATTCGGACAAATCGGTGTACCAATTCGTGCAAATAATAGACGTAAATAATCATAAATCTCCGTTACTGTTCCGACAGTTGAACGTGGATTACGACTCGTCGTTTTTTGATCAATTGAAATCGCTGGAGATAAACCTTCAATCGTATCAACATCCGGCTTATCCATTTGCCCTAAGAACTGACGTGCATACGCAGATAACGATTCTACGTATCTGCGCTGTCCTTCTGCATAAATCGTATCGAATGCTAACGATGATTTTCCTGAACCAGACAATCCCGTCACAACAACAAGCTGATTTCTCGGAATAGTTACGTCAATATTTTTTAAGTTATGTGCTCTAGCACCTTTTACAACAATAAAATCCTTGCTCATGCTCACTCTTTTCACCCTTCCGCTTTTAATTCTAATAGTAAATCTCTTAATTCAGCTGCACGCTCGAAGTCTAACGCTTTTGCCGCTTCTTTCATCTCTGCTTCGATCTTAGCGATTGTTTTCTCACGTTCTTTCTTCGTCATCTTCTTAGCAGGAGTTACTTCATATGTTTCCGGTTCTTCAGCCGCTGTCGTTGCACGGATTACATCACGAACGCCTTTTTGAATCGTTTTCGGCGTGATACCATGCTCTTCATTGTAAGCTTCTTGTATAGTACGACGACGCTGCGTTTCTTCAATTGCAATTCCCATTGATCTCGTTATACGATCTGCGTACATAATAACGCGGCCATTTTCATTACGCGCCGCACGACCAATCGTTTGAATTAACGAACGTTCTGAACGCAAGAACCCTTCCTTGTCTGCATCTAAAATAGCTACAAGTGATACTTCCGGAATATCTAATCCTTCTCGTAATAAGTTAATACCGACAAGTACATCAAACTTACCAAGGCGAAGGTCACGGATAATTTCAATACGTTCTAACGTTTTAATTTCAGAGTGAAGGTAGTTCACTTTAATCCCTACATCTTTTAAGTAATCCGTTAAATCCTCTGACATCTTTTTCGTTAAAGTCGTAATTAATACACGTTCATTTTTTGCAATGCGGTCTTGAATCTCTCCCAATAAATCGTCAATTTGACCTTCAATTGGTCGTATATCAATTGGTGGATCTAACAGCCCTGTTGGACGAATAATTTGTTCTATTACTCCCGGTGCCTGCTCTAACTCGTACGGTCCTGGCGTTGCCGAAACGTAAATAACTTGATTCGTTTTCTCTTCAAACTCATCAAACGTAAGCGGTCTATTATCTAAAGCTGACGGCAGACGGAATCCATGATCCACAAGCACTTGCTTACGCGCTTGGTCTCCGTTATACATCGCTCTTACTTGCGGCACCGATACGTGCGACTCATCCATAACAATTAAGAAATCCTCTGGAAAATAATCTAAAAGCGTATACGGTGTTGAACCTGCTGGACGAAGTGTTAAATGACGGGAATAGTTTTCAATCCCTGAACAAAAGCCCATCTCACGCATCATTTCTAAATCATAGCGTGTACGTTGTTCTATGCGCTGCGCTTCTAACAATTTACCGTTATCATTTAATTCTTTTAAACGTTCTTCTAATTCTTTTTCAATATTTTCAATAGCGACCTTCAACTTTTCTTCACGTGTAACGAAGTGAGATGCCGGGAAGATTGCTACATGATCACGTTCTGCTAATACTTCACCCGTTAATGCATTTACTTCTCGAATACGATCTATTTCATCACCGAAAAATTCAATTCGAATACAATGTTCGTCGAGTGATGCCGGGAAGATTTCAACTACATCTCCGCGCACACGGAATGTACCACGCTTGAAATCAATATCATTACGTCCATACTGTACATCAACAAGTTCACGAAGCAATTGATTACGGTCCTTTTCCATACCAACTCGAAGTGAAACAACTAACTCGCGGTATTCTTCCGGAGAACCTAAACCGTATATGCACGACACACTCGCAACGATAATAACATCATCTCGTTCAAATAAAGAAGACGTTGCCGAGTGACGTAATTTATCGATTTCATCATTAATTTGTGCATCTTTTTCAATAAATGTATCCGTATGTGGTACGTACGCTTCCGGCTGGTAATAATCGTAATAACTAACAAAATACTCAACAGAATTGTTAGGAAAGAAATCTTTCAACTCACTATATAACTGTCCTGCTAACGTTTTATTATGAGCCATTACAAGTGTTGGTTTCTGCACTTCTTTAATGACATTTGAAATCGTAAATGTCTTACCCGTTCCTGTTGCTCCAAGCAACACTTGCTTTTTCTTACCACTATTAATTCCCTCTACAAGCTTCTCTATCGCTCCCGGCTGATCACCTTGCGGGGAATACTCTGAGATAATTTCAAATGGATGTTCCAACTAAAAACCGACCTCCTCATAAAAATCTGTATTATTATTTTACCACGAATGCTCATAAAAAACCTAAAAAAACGAACAGATATTCGGTAAAACTTTCGACAATATATACATAAAAAAGGAAGGAATAAATACTTCCTTCCTCTACTAACTCTATTTTTTAAGTACATATAATAAGTCATATCCATTGCGCCCATTTTCATTCGTACAATCTATTAACCTATATGCCGTTTCTGATTCACGTTGCTCTTTAACAATCCTTTTACAACTATCTTTATGTAACCCTTTATGGTCACCAGCAAATTGATCTTGCCTATTATCAAACACATGAAGTATATTTGTCCCACTATGCTCTAACGTTTGAAAAACAGGATCACCTTCATGTGTATAATGTACAATTCTTATTTTATCAACTTCCCCTTGTTCCACATTCAAAACGAACTTTTCGAATTTATCTAGATTAGAAATTTCTGCCCCCTTCGCAACGACATCATTCTTCTTATCAATTGCACTGTTAGGTTGTGAACAAGCTACTAAAATAAAGAGAAATAGACATATAAAACCTGCTCTTTTTCCTATTGTTATCCTCTCCTATACAAACTATTGGTATACTAGAAAAAGCTACTTTCCTCTATGAAAGTAGCTTCTTGTTTCCTTTCTCCTTCTTCGGAAAAATAACATATGAAAATGAAATCGCAGTATCCGCTAAAAGAATAATAGCCCATACTTGGCTTACACGGCTTGCCGTTTTATTTAAAACGATTCCTGACTCTAACCAATTTCCCCACTGTTCTACCGGAATAAGCCCATACATGAAGAAAAAGAATATATGAACCGCAACAAACAAAATAAGATGTAAAACCCAATTTTTTATTTCCTGCTTCGCATGCGCCATACCTGTTACTTCAAGTGGTTCTTCGATAATAGGCGCCGGTTCATTCCGCCACTTCGCAACTAATTTTTGTACATATATATCTAATTTCTTCAAATCCTTTTTTCCATAAAAAACTGCATATAATAAAATGATTACCGTAATGATTTGAAAATTAGAGAACTTCCCTGTTTGATAATAGTCCACTACCCCTAAAGTTAAAATAAACACTTCATTTATGAGCAGCACAATCCCCATAATAAAGCTCGCCTTTTTCAAGCGAAATCCATACCTTAGTAAAAAGAATCCGATAGCTGATAGCCAAAATACAATCTCTGCACCAATTAAAAAGTACCATCGATATTCTGCGAGTATACTCATTTATCCCTCTCCCTTTCATCATATATACGAAAAGCCTCATCCATATATACTAGAAGCTCTTCCTCAATTGGATACATACTCATTTTCTGTGAATCTTCTTTTGACTTTCTTACTTCCCACAATTTATCTAAAAATGCTTCATCACCATTGGCCATCTCTAAACATTTCTGCATTAATTTCTTTGTTGCACCTTGTACCTCATCACACGATGCTTCCTTACCGTCTTTCATAAAGTTACGCAATTTTTTTAATAAATCTATCCACTCTAAAACATTTGGATCTTCTTCGCTCATGTTCGGCAAATTATGAAGCAACTTTTGTTCTCCCTTAGAAAAAACTTCATTTTGAAACATCTCACGTATTCGCGGAGACTGTTTCGAAAGCTGAATGAGTTCAAACATAACTTTCCAATCCAGTTCCCCTTCTACATCTACTGAATAAACAACTGCTTGTAAAATACGTTCCATTCGATTAAATTTTTTCTGTTCTTCTTGTACAAACTTAAGTTGCTTTTCAAGCGATACTTTTAAATTGAGCTCATCCGTTACTAACACATTCGTAATCTCTTTTAATGAAAAACCCATTTCTTTTAAAAATAAAATTTGCTGTAGTCGAATGACATCAGTTTCACTATATAACCGATGTCCACCCTCCGTTTTCCCGCTTGGCTTTAATAAATCTATTTGATCATAATAACGTAATGTACGTACTGTTATCCCTGTCTCTTTTGTCAATTGTTGTATTGAAATCACTACCATCACCTCTTCCCCTTCATTATAAAAGATGACGTTACGTAACTTTCAAGACTTTTGTAAAAAAAATACAAAAAGCTGTTTATACCTTTTGTATAAACAGCTTTTATGGAAATAACCCCTTTTGTACAGCACGCCCACAAGATAAAATAATTGCCCCAACAACAACACTTGTTGCTGTTTTATGATAATGCGCTAAAACTAATAAATAGTATGATAAACCTACAGCGCCAATCATAATACATACACTTGGCACTGGATTACGAGAGAAGTTTTGCATCCCCCACAAAAGTGCAAATATAGCCGTCGCAACACATAATACCGCTAACCCCATCCCGTTTCCCCTTTATATATTTATTTGATTTCCCTTGTTGCTAATACACTCGTTGATGCCCTGCTAAAGATAAGCTCCCTACAAACCTCATAACCGCTTGCTTACTCATACATGATCAGCCTCTTTTTGATTTCCATATTTCCATTTCGGCCAATAGTTCACAAAGAAATAAACAAACTGTCCTAATACAAATAAAACAAACGGCATGCCCGCATTTCCATAAACAATTAAATTGTATAAACTCCATACCGCTAAACTCATTGTTAAAAACAACCCTACATATTTAAACGCTTTATCTGACTGGAATCTCTCAAACTCATCTTGCATTTTCATTCCTCCTATCGCTATGCTCGTTTCCCCGCCATTACTCCTATGATGAGACTACCAGCAAATAAGAAACTACATATAATAAATATTTCTGGCGTAGGTATGACATCTCTGCCTACAATTTTGCTCGCACCAATGTAAACAATAAGAAGGACAAATGCGAATATAAGCGAGACATTTACATGCCTTTTTATATTTTCATTTACTCGCTCATCTATATCTGGAAGTTCTTCTTTTTTGTACTTCCGCTTTTTGTAATACACATAAACTGTTAAAAGTAAAATTGCTAAAATGTTACTAACTATTAGCGGTAACATTGGTATAGATGGGTCCATAATACGAACTAAAACGTCTCCTCCACATAATCCTAAGACAGTAGCGATATACAACTTTTTAGTGTCGTTCATTTTCTCTCCCCTTACTCCAGCGTAAATATTTCCTCCACCTTCATCCCAAAATATTTGGCGATTTTTAGGGATAGCTCTAGACTCGGATTATAATGATGGTTTTCAATCGCCACAATCGTCTGCCGCGTCACCTGCATCGCCTTCGCCATTTCCACTTGCGTTATATGATGTTGTTTTCGTAATTCCTTAATTTTATTTTTCACACCCATAGGCTCCACCTTCGAAAGTAAAGATATCTTTACTTTAATTATAAATATTTTCCAATTGCAAGTAAAGAAACCTTTACAAAAAAAGGTAAAAAAAGAGACATCTATAAGATGCCTCTTTGCTACTACATAAATCCTAATGCATATACAAGAACGTACCCAAGAACAGATAAGCAAACCGAGCCAATCAGCCCTGCCACAAATGCTCTGCTTCCTAATTTGCGGAACGTTTTAAACTCTACATTTAAACCGAGTCCTGCCATCGCCATTGCGATAAGCATGTACGCAATGACTACAATATATCCAGCAACAACTTCTGGGATAATCCCAAGCGAATGCACTGCACTCATTGCTAAAAATCCGAAGATGAACCAAGGAATCGGAAGATCGCGCCACGATCCTTTTTCTTTACTTCCCTCGCCCTTACCAAACCATAATCCAATTAAAATCGCTACTGGCACAAGCATCGCAACGCGTGTTAATTTCACAATAACTGCGATGTCTACAGCCGTGCTACCGCCTGGTGCTGCAGCCGCGATAACGTGAGCAATTTCGTGCAGCGTCGCTCCTGAGAAAACGCCGTAACTGTACGGAGAGAATCCAAGAACTGGATATAACAGCGTATAAATAAGTGTAAATATTGTACCTAAAATTGCAATAATCGCTGCCCCGACTGCTGTTTCTTCATCTTTCGCTTTCACTTGCGGTGCAATCGCGACGACTGCGGCCGCACCACAAATCGCCGTTCCACACGCCGTTAAAATTCCAAGTTTCTTTTCTACTTTAAATACTTTCGTTAGTCCATATACAACGAAAATTGTAAATGTAATAACAACCGCTGCGATGACCAATACTTTCGGTCCTGCCTTCGCAATATCTACAAGATTTAACCGCATTCCAAGTAAGATAATCCCGAAGCGAAGCAACTTCTTACTCGCAAAGTTCGTTCCCACTATCGCTTCTTGAGGAATCCCGATTGTCGCGCGCCAAACCATCCCGATTAGAATAGCGATTACTAATTGTCCCATAATATTTAAAAATGGAAGCTCTGCTAAATATTTCGCTGCGATGGCGATTAATAACGTAATCCCAATACCTTGCGAAAATCCAAAGCCCTTTTTCTTTTGTATAACAAGTGTTTGTTCCACTTTGTACCACCCCAATAATCGTATTGGAACATGCATGTTCTTTCTAGTTACATTATAAGAGAGTTTTAATAATAAGTTTAATATCAATATTGAATCCCTATCATCAGAAATATTTATGATAAAATAAAAGCAAAAATAAAGGGGCCTAACAAATGAACGTCGACATTTTGAAAATCTTTGTTACTGTCGTTGAACAAAAACATTTTTCGCGTGCTGCGGAATTATTAAACCTTTCACAACCTGGCGTAAGCATGCACATTCGCAACTTGGAAAATGAATTTGGAACTACACTTATTCAGCGCTCCCCCAAGCACGTCCAAGTTACGGAAGCTGGAAACATATTATACATACACGCAAAGCAAATGCTTTCACTTTATGAAGATGCAAAACAAGAAATTAATGAATTGCACAATGTCGTAACAGGAACGCTGCGAATCGGCGCTAGCTTTACAATTGGTGAATATTTGCTTCCAAAAATACTCGCTAACTATGCGAATGAAAATCCACACGTCGAAGTTCATACATTTATCTCCAATACGGAAGAAGTTTTGCAAAGCCTTCGCTCTAATCAAATTGATATCGGCTTAGTGGAAGGCCAAGTCGTATACGCTGACGTAGACGTTGAAACTTTTATGCAAGATGAAATGAAACTCGTCGTCCCGCCAAACCATCCATTGCTCCATATCAAGGGGATTAACGAAAATACATTGCAAGACCAAGTTTGGGTATTAAGGGAAAGTGGCTCTGGCACACGTGCCTATAGCGATCGTTTTATACACCAACATCATTTAAAAATGAAACGTTTCTTTACATTTAGCAGTATTCAAAGCGTGAAGGAAGCCGTTGCAGCCGGTCTTGGCATCGCTATCCTTTCAGATTGGACTGTTCGAAAAGAACTGTTGGCACAAGAAATATTCCACATCCCCGTTCCGAACGAAGAGCTAATCCGTCCATTCTCCATCGTGCGCGGCAAATATTTTATCTCGTCTAAAGCTATTCAAGTCTTTTTAAAACACGTAGATTCTTTTGCGAAAAAACAGAGTTGACCTTTACATTAGTGTGAAGGTTTACAATACATGTAAAAGGAGTGAAACGCATTGCGAATTGGAGAGTTATCAAAAGAAACTGGGGTTAGCGAAAGGGCACTAAGACATTATGAGGAAAAGGGATTACTCCCTTCGAAACGCCTAGCAAATGGCTACCGTGATTTTGATGAAAGTGCAATCGAAAAAGTAGAGCTGATTCAAATGTATTTACAGCTCGGCTTAAATTTAGAAGAAACAGAACGAATGCTACGTTGCCTTGAAATTGAGCCGCATCTTTACGAAAATCCGTGTAGTAGTATCCTTGCACTTTACGAAGACAAACTTGGTGAGGTAACGAAGCAAATTACATTACTTTCCAACATTCAAACAAATTTACAAAAACACGTTTCACTCCTAAAACAAGCAAAAGAAAAGAGATGATTACATGTTTGTTATACATGGCAGTTCAAGACCAAACGGAAATACAGAAGCTTTAACACATATGGTGATTGATGGAATTGAAACAGAACAAATTTACTTGCGTGATCATATCGTCCACCCAATCATAGATCAGCGCCATGATGCAGAAGGGTTTCAACCTGTAAATGATGACTACGAGCAGTTAACCAAACGCATGCTAGAGCACGACACGATTATCTTCGCTACACCGCTATACTGGTACGGAATGAGCGGCCACATGAAGAACTTCGTTGATCGCTGGTCACAAAGCTTGCGTGATACATCTCTTCACTTCAAAGAAAAAATGAAAGGCAAAAAAATGTACGTTGTCATCGTTGGCGGAGACAATCCAAAACTGAAAGCATTGCCGCTTATCGCCCAGTTTCAATATATCTTTGATTTTGTTGGCTCATCATTTGAAGGGTATATTGTTGGGGATGCGAATGGACTAGATGAAATCAAGAACGATGCTGAGGCGCTGGCAAAAGCGCAATTGTATAATAACAAATTCAAAAATAACAAACAGAAATAAGTTTGACAAATCCATTTGTATGCGCATACAATAAAAATAATATTATGAAAGGAAGGTACTTTGACCAATGAAGTTCTAATTCTCTTATTTATTTCATCCATCACAAATAGTGAACAAAAATGATGAAAACTAGCAGAGGATTAGTCTGTCCATTTGTCGATACTTTCTTTCGATACGATCATGTAAAAAATCGTTTATTTATGTACGATTTTTTACATTGAAGGGCGACGTTTATCCTCTCTAGTGAAACTAGGGAGGGTTTTTTATGACTATTTTAATCGCACGTAATATCGAAAAGAGCTTTGGTGATTGCACCATATTTACGTTACCATCACTAGAAATCCAAGCAAACGATCGTATAGGAATTGTCGGAGTCAACGGAGCCGGAAAATCTACGTTATTACAAATACTAAGTAAAGAAATAGAAGCTGACAAAGGTACAGTAACTCATCATAGCTCTATCGCCATCATTCCTCAGCTTAGCGAAGAAATACCGGAAACCGCTTCTTCCCTCGCTAAAGGAAAATGGAATATTTCAAACGTCGCAAATTCAATGAGCGGCGGTGAACGAATGCGCCTAAAGATCGCCCATGCCCTCGAACAAGATGCAGGCATTCTATTTGCTGATGAGCCAACAAGTCACTTAGATATGTTTGGTACAGAGCAATTAGAAAAGGCACTTTTATCTTATAACGGTGCACTTGTTTTAATATCACATGATCGTGACTTCCTAAATACCATATGTACCAAAATCATCGAAATTGAAGACGGCATAATTCAAGAGTACAAAGGGAATTATTCAAACTATCGAAAGCAAAAAGAACGTGAGCGAACACAAAAACAAGCAGAATATGATCAATATATACAAGAAAAAAATCGGTTAGAACAGTCAATTTCACAAAGAAAGCAACGTGCTTCTAGCATGACCAAAATCCCAACACGGTTCAGTTCATCTGAATCTAAACTTTATAAGTGCAGCGGGGCTCATGGGCAAGAAAATGTTAGCAAAGTAGCGAAAGCACTAGAAACACGCCTCGAAAAGTTGGAAAAGAAAGAAAAGCCGAAAGACTTTTCTCAAGCTCAGTTTGATGTACAGTACCACACACCAATTCATAGTAAAGCGGTTGTACAGTTTAATAAAACAACGAAGAAAATAGGGGGTCGCACACTATTTAAAAATATGAATGGAACAATTGTCCCTGGGGCAAAGATTGCTATTTTAGGGACAAACGGAAGCGGAAAAACAACTTTGTTCAAAATGCTTCTCGCGAACGAGCGTGGCATTCAGCTTTCGAAAAGTTGTAAAATTGGATACTTTGAACAAACATTATCTATTTTAAAAACAGATAAAACAATTTTAGAAAACGTTCTAGAAGAAACAAACTATACAGAATCGTTCGTTCGAACAATACTTGCAAGGCTCCTATTCCGCCGTGAAGATGTTCATAAACCTGTGCACGTCTTAAGTGGTGGAGAACGCATGAAAGTTGCACTCGCAAAAGTATTTTTAGGAAACTATAATATGCTTCTGCTCGACGAACCGACAAACTATTTAGACTTGGCAACACAAGAAGAATTAGAAAACATGTTACAGGAGTATCCTGGCACAATACTTTTCATTAGCCATGACCGTGCCTTTATTCGTTCTGTTGCCAACCATATTCTACAAGTAGATGAGAGCGAACCAAGAATATTCCACGGCAATTACGAGCAATACACAAAAAGAACCACCGGGGATTCTGTAAACGTTACTGAACAAGAATTATTACGATTACAAACAAAATTAACAGAAATCATCAGCCGGATTTCTATCCCAAATCAGCATGATGACATCACATTTCTCGAACAAGAATACGAAAAATTATTACTTCGAATTCGGCAGTGTAAAGAAGCGCTCTAATGTCTTCCCCATATATCGACGGGACCTTCCACATTTCCCAAGAAATATCGAGGCTTCGACATAGAATATCACCCTCCCCATCATGTTAGACACAATAACAACAAAAAGCCGTGCACCAGCACGGCTTTTCACTTTATCCCGCTATTTGTGGGCAGTAAGACTCCCACCTCAAAATTCGGCTTGAGCAAAGAAATTAGGTGGGAGATCAACTGCCCGTAAACGCCCGATTGGTTCAACTAATAATCAGTGGGAGATGAACCCCCCCCCACTGATTAAAGTTTCACTTTATATACGGACAGCAGTCCCGCTCACCGCAACCATTAGCATCCCTTCACGAACTACTTCGTAATCCACGTCGATACCAACAATAGCATTTGCATTTTTTTGTCTTGCAAGAGTTTTCATCTCTTCCATTGCAATGTCTCGCGCTTCTTTTAATTTGCTTTCATAAGCGCCTGAGCGACCACCAACAACGTCGCGAACAGAAGCAAACAGGTCACGAACGATATTCGCCCCCATAATTGCTTCTCCATTGACGATATCGATATAATCAATAATTTCTTTCCCTTGAATTGTAGAAGTTGTTGTTACAATCATGCTTTATAGCCCCCCATATAAGATTTTCACTTACTTATGGTGCACTAATTCAGCAGAAATTATATTTACGAACTGAATTGAGCTTCATATAACCGGCTGTATCCTCCGCCTTGCCCAATTAGTTCCTCATGCGAACCTTGCTCTGCAATACCATCTTTATTTACAAAAACGATACGATCTGCATTTTTAATCGTTGCAAGCCTGTGAGCAATAACTAATGTTGTACGGCCAACAGATAGTTCTGCAAGTGATTTTTGGATAGCAAGTTCCGTCTCTGTATCTAGCGCAGAAGTTGCTTCATCTAAAATTAAAATCGGTGGGTTTTTCAAGAACATGCGAGCAATCGCTAAGCGCTGCTTTTGTCCTCCTGAAAGTTTCACACCACGCTCACCGATAACTGTATCTAAGCCATCTGGTTGCGAGTAAATTAAGTCCTCCAACTGGGCACGTTTTACCGCCTGCCAAATGTCAGCTTCTGAGGCTTTTAAGTTTCCGTAAGCGATATTTTCACGAATTGTTCCTGAGAATAAGAAAACATCTTGCTGTACAATTCCAATTTGCTTACGAAGTGACGACAACATCATCTCTTTTGTATCAATGCCATCAATTTGAATCGATCCAGATGATTGTTCATAAAAACGTGGTAATAAACTACATAATGTTGTTTTCCCTGCCCCTGATGGCCCTACGAAAGCAACTGTTTCACCTGCATGTATTTTCAAACTAATATCGTTTAAAATCGGCTCTTTATTTTCATATCCGAACGTGATGTTATTGTATTGAATATCACCCTGTACATGTTTTACTTCAATTGCATCTTTAGAATCCACAATATCCGGCTCTGTTTCAAGAAGCTCTACATATCTTTTAAAACCAGCGATTCCTTTCGGATAACTTTCAATAACCGCATTAATTTTTTCAATTGGGCGGAAGAAAATATTCGTTAATAAAACGAATCCAATAAATCCACCGTACGTTAATTCACCTTGCAGAACAAACCATGTACCACATATTAATACAAAGAGTGTTACAAGACGCATCAACATATAACTAATCGATGAATTTAACGCCATAATTTTATACGCCATTAATTTCGTTGTACGGAAACGAGCGTTGTTCACAGCGAACTGGTCTTTCTCAAACTTTTCATTTCCGAATGCTTGTACAACGCGGATACCACCAACGTTGTTCTCAATACATGCATTAAAATCAGCAACATCTGAGAATAAACGTCTAAACGTACCTGTCATTTTTTTATTGAAATAAAGTGCCAACCATAATAAGAATGGAATCACAAAGAATGTTAGAAGTGCTAATTTCCAGTTGATCATCATCATAAATGAAAATGCTCCAACTAAAGTCATAACAGCAATGAATAAATCTTCTGGCCCATGGTGAGCAATTTCTCCAATTTCCATTAAATCGTTTGTAAGACGTGAAATTAAATGACCTGTTTTATTATTATCAAAAAATCTGAATGATAGCTTTTGAATGTGATCAAATAATTTCTGCCTCATATCTGTTTCAATGTTAACCCCAAGCATATGTCCCCAATATGTAACGACATATTGCAAACCTGCATTTAAAATATAAACTGCAAGTAAACCAAAGCAAGCCCATAAAATAAGTGTCCAGTTTTGCCCTGGTAATAACTTATCAATAAATTGATTTACGATAAGCGGGAAACCAAGTTCGAGTAAGCCTGCAATAACTGCGCAAGAAAAATCGAGTATAAATAAACCTTTGTACGGTTTATAGTAAGAAAAAAATTTACGTAGCATATGTTTCCTCCCTTTTCCAAATTAAAAGACTCTATAAATGATAACCATTATCAAATAATTGTTCAAGTGATTCGACTATGAAACTAAAATAAGGTTTGCGATAGTTGTCGTTTTTTGCCGGAAAGTCGATATATTTGAATAATCGCTGATATATTTGAATAACCGCCGATATAAATTTCATTTACTACTAATCCCGCCCCACCCAAACCAAAAAGGGTATCACCTATCGGTGACACCCTCACTTCTATTATATAGCTTCTGAATCCCACTCATGCTCCTGCTGAATAAACACAACACCTAATTCGTGATGACCCCCGGCGTATAATGCCGTTTGAGCAAGACGAAGCTCCCCATTTGTGTCTAATACTTCTAATTTACAAAATGCTCCTGTTGTCTTCGTTTGAAGGGCATCATAAAACTCTTCTGTACTTCTTGGAATGACTCCATTTACTTTCGTAATAACTTCTCCAGGCTTTAAATGCATCTCTGCCCCAATTGTATTCGGAATTGTATCTAGTACAACGAGCCCATCATTACGTGCGGCAAAGTACGCTGGCCTTGTCTCATCCGCAATTTTCTCTTGCATTGAAATTGTGAAACGCCCAAGCATTGCAACTCCCATCGCAATTATCGCGAATACGTGCCACCAATAACTTACGATTCCTAAAACGAGTACGAGTCCTGCTAGTCCATATACACGTCTTCCTGTAAATAATAAAGCTTCCTTCGGCTCATAACTTCTAATCTTTCTCATAAATCCAATTAAAAATGGAACGAGGAATAAAGAGTATGTAGTTGAACCTATTGAAACGACAGGCCACCAAGGAATAAATCCTGTCACTGCGTCTCCTGGTATAAGAATAAATACTGGTACAAGCCATAGACGATTTGATTCATGTAGTCCAATTCGTAACCCACGCTTACCTTTTTTAATTTTCGGCGTAGAATATCGTACTGCATTTTTAGAGATCAATAAACCCTCTACAACGAGCATAACGCCTAGTAAAATAGCAAGGGATACAATCGTACCCTCTTCACCTTCTCCAAGCTGTAAGAAGGAAACTGGCATCTTAGACGATAACAACACGAATGCAATAGCGATACCGAACGTATACGCTACAGATAAATATCGATACATAGCAGTTAATCCGAATAATAATGTCCAAAGTAAAATTGCCCATAAACTCGCTTTTGAAACGACAAGCCCGAGCCCAATCGTAATAATAGATACGATTAATCCGTACCCAATACCTGCAAATAGAGTTGTTCGCAGTTCAAACCAAATATCATATACTTTAAAAGAAAAATCTTTTCGTTCTCTTAATATACGTAAGTATCCAACGAAGATACTACTAATTAAAAATACATAGACA
>Ga0102589_1003149_pt1 | contig 17610 bp, 14 predicted proteins | sample AraplaMF_Col_mLB_FD_76858 | JGI IMG/M metagenome (GOLD analysis project Ga0102589, IMG submission 76858) | Arabidopsis root microbial communities from the University of North Carolina, USA - plate scrape MF_Col_mLB | ecosystem: Host-associated > Plants > Roots > Endosphere | place: USA... | reverse complement strand
GCGCGGCAGCGCCGCCAGCGCCCGACAGCCCCGCGCCGACGGCCAGGACAACGCCCCCGCCGCCGACCGTTTGGGCGCCTGGGTGCGCGTGGCCGCCAGCGCCGCCGGCGACAACTGGGGCCAGGTCACCCTGCCGCGCGTGGGCCAGGAAGTGCTCGTCGAATTCCACCACGGCGACATCGACCGTCCGGTCGTCGTCGCCGCCCTCTACAACGGCGCCGGCCAGACCGACGCCCCGCACAACCAGAAGCCCGCCGGCGCGGCGCAATCCACCGGCAATGCCCCCGCCTGGTTCGCCGGGGAGGGCAAAGGAGAGGGCAAGGACGCCAAGGAACACGCCCACAACGCCGTCTTCAGCGGCCTCAAGACCCAGGAACTCAGCGCCAGCCAGAGCGGCGACGGCGGCCACAACCAGCTGGTCTTCGACGACACCCCCGGCCAGGGCAGCACCAGCCTGGCCACCACCCAGGCCCTCAGCCGGCTGCACCTGGGCCACCACAAGCAGCAGGACGACAACGCCCGCGGCCAGGCCCGCGGCCACGGGGCCGAACTCGCCACCACCGCCCAGGGCGCCATCCGTGCCGGCGCGGGCCTGCTCGTGAGCGCCCATGCCCAGCCGAACGCCAAGGGCGCCTTCATGGCCAGCCGGGAGGCGCAGCAGCAGACGAAACAGGCCGAGGAACTCGCCACCTCGCTCGCCAAGAGTGCGCAGACCCAGAAGGCGCAGCTCAAGGGCGAAGAAGCCCCCGAGAAGCTGCTGGCCATCGAGGCGCTCAAGCATGTGGCCGAAGTGCTGGGGGCGACGCAGGAAGGCAGTGCGGCGCAATCCAACAGCGGCGGCGATATCAAGGCCACCGAAGGCGGCCAGGGCCGTGTCACCGCGTACAGCGAACCGCACCTGCAGTTCAGCGCCCCGATGGGCATCGGCTTCGTCACGCCCAAGGAGGCGATTGCCGTGAGCGGCAAGCACAGCGCCATCGTCGCGAGCCAGGACATCGACCTGCCCGCGCAGGGGCAGATCGCGGTGAGCGTGGCCAAGGGGGTGAGCCTGTACACCGTGGGTGCCAAGGCCGGAGAAGGCAGCGAGCCGAACCAGGAGCGCGGCATCGCGCTGCATGCGGCCAGCGGCAGCGTGACGCTGCAGAGCCAGAAGGGCGCCACGAAGATCGCGGCCGACAAGAAGGTGACGATCGCCAGCACGACGAAGAACGTCGAGGTGGAGGCGCCCAAGCATGTGCTGCTGACCAGCGCGGGGGCGTACATCAAGCTCGAAGGCGCGAGCATCAAGATCCATGCGCCGGGGAAGGTGACGTTCCGGGGGATGCATAACTTCGTGGGGCCGATGGGGGCGCAGGCCGGCAGCGGCCTCCCCCAGGGCGACTACAAGGGCTGCATCCTCAAGGCGCAGAGTGCCGCTGCGGCGCAGGCCGGTACGGTGTCGCTGTAATGGCGGGCAGAGCGCACCGATGAACAGCGACATCGTGGATCGTACGGTCGACGACTTCCTGAGCCAGATCCAGGAAGGCGCGGTGCCGAGCCTGTGGGTGGTGGTCGATCCGACTTTTTGTCCGGAAGGCGTGGACGCATGCACCGACCAATGGATCAACCTGGCGCACGCATGCCATCAGCCCGCCATCTCCGGCTACGAGATGACTTCGCGGAACTGCCCGCTCTGGCTTGGTGCCGACTTGGCCACGGAGGCGGGCCGGACTCTGATCCAGCAGACCCTCGGTCATGCGTTGAGCGAGTTGCCGCCGTCCGAACTCATGCACGGGCGCGGACGGCGCGTCTGCGGCTGGGTGTCCACCATCGACGGCGCCACCGCCGCGGCCAACATGGCGCGGCTGCTGGTTCAGCGGCAGCCCGATGGACACCGGGCGCTGGTGCGCCTGCACGACCCAGCCGTGCTCTGGGTGGTATGGCCGACCCTCCAGACGGCCCAACGCCAGGCCTGGATGCGCGCCTCTCGGCACTGGTGGCTGCTCAAGCCGAACGCTGAATTGATGGCGCTGCACATGCATCTGGACGCGCCGGCGTCAACGATGCCGGCCACCACCGGCTCCCACTGGGCGTCGTTGGAGCTCCTGGATGACCAGTGGCACGAGATCGATGCGGTGACGTCGTTCAACACGGCCATGCGCGATTGGCTGACGCATTGCGAAAACTCCGACGCCGACGTCGCGCAGGACGCTGGCGCTCTGGATGCGCTGCGCGATCGCGCGCTGGCCGCCATGCGGCAGGCGCGCCGCGCCGGCATCGACGACGCGGAAGCGCAAGTCACAGTCGCTTTCGACGCCATGAAAACGTTCCGCGACGCGGCGCTGCCGCGACTCCCCACACCCGAGCGAATCGACCATGGCTGACCCCCTCTGCTCCCAATGCCTTGCCACCGGACTCGCCGTGCTGCCGGTGCGGCAGACGCTCCTGCCGAAGAAGTTCATGGTGGATCGGAACGTGGGCGACGAGACGAAGATCCAGTGGGACGAACTTCCGCCGATCCTGCAGATGCCGCCATGGGCCGATTGCAAATGGCAGGGCCGTGACTTCGGCGACAACGCGCAGCCGGGACTGAGAGTGATGCGGGGCGGCTACCTGTACGTGCATTACCCCAGCGCGCGCATGACCATCGATGGCGTGCGCGGCCAATGGGAGGTCTACACCGTCAATCATTCGGGCACGTTCTCGCTGAGCAAGCCGGGTCTGCCCAAGTCGCCGCTCAGTATCGAGGAGGAGGGCAAGACACCGTGTTCCCGCTGCGGCGGAGCGCCCCAGACGAAGCTGGGCTACATCACCATTCCGAAGCCCGACGAATGCAGCGAGGCTTACCTCGCGTTCAGCGAGCACCCGTGGAGCACCGCGACGCGGCGCCGGATCGAACGCGACCCCGCGAGCCGCATGAAGCTGATCAATCCCCAGCGGATCCATGCCGAAACCGGCGAGGGGGCGGCGGGTGCCGGATGGGCCAACGCCAGCCTCTTCGAGATCAAGAAGGTGCTGGAGTACTGCCCCGACGTCAATTACCGGATCTTGGAGAACCTGTGGGCGCAGCTCGACCTTCGCGAAAAGATCGTTCCGCAGACCCAGGCCACCGCGCCGTTCCATGAATTGACACGGCGTTCGCGAAGCGGCATTTCCACGGACCCTAAGCTCTGCGGCTTCCATGAGGCCGAGGTGCTGCGCCGATGGCATTCGGTCTTCGCCTCGGTGTTCCGCTACACCAGCGTTGAAGCGGACACGAAGAAGTACGCCAACAATTCGCTCGAGACGCCCGAGGACCAGAAGAGCGACTGGTCGAAGAGCATCGTCAGCAACTACCTGACGCCGATGGCCCAGCGCAGCAAGACGCACCCCGGCATCCTGCTGGCGCTCGACGATCCGCTGGGCGTGGCCTATGAGCTGAACAGTTCCCTGAACCAGCTCCAGTCCTTTCGCATGCAGTACGAGACGCAGCGGCGCGCGGAAATCCAGGCCGCCTATGCCATCGATGAACTTCCGGCGACGGTGGCATACAAGGAAAGCAACAGGCAACTGACGCGAAAGGAACTCGACCAGCGCAAGCTCGGGCCGAATGCGCACGTCGAACCCATCGAGGTGCCTGTCGTCTATGGCTACGAGGCCAAGAGCGGCCTTCGGTACGTCAGGGAGGAGGCGCGCACCGACTACCACGTGATCCAGTCGCCGCAGGATGCCCTCGAAGAGGCAAAGCGCGGCGGTCTGCTCGGCGCCAAGATGTACGACGCCAAGAAAGAAGGCTCGTACAAGAACCGGGTCATCCAGAAAAGCCGGGAGCCGATGACCGAGGCGGAACATGCCCAGCGGCAGCCCTACCTGGCAGCGGACGCCACCGTCAAGACAGTGGCGGTCGGCGGAGGCGACTACACCTACGACGGCATCTCGACCAGCGAGCCAGAGACGCGCTACATCGTCGAGCAGTCGGATGCATCGGCGCTGCAAGAGGCAAGCCGTCCCGGCCCGCTGATGACGAAGGTGCTCGATGACCGGATCTGGTCATGGTCCGACTTTCACGACACAGCGGACTATTTCCAGGAGGTCGACTGGATCCGGTTCAACGCATTCAAGGGCCACTACCAGTCCTTCATCAACGACCAGAAGAGCCTGGTCGAGGTGCGTTGCAAGGCGTTGGCCCAGTGGCTGCAATACGACGGGCTCTATCCGGTGCTGGACGACTATGACCCCGACGTCGGGGCCGAATGCCTTGCATGCGCCGAAGCGCTCGAATGCCTGCTCGAGGGCATCGACGCCAGCGACGAAGGCATGGCGCTCTACGCGCAATGGGCAGAGTTGAAGATCGAGGGCAGAAAGAACTTGCTCGTCAGGCTGCTGAGCTGCGGCCTCAAGCAGGAAGAGGTGCATGTCACCTCGGTGCTCAAGGCGGCCTACGAGCACCGCGACACCGACTTCGACGACGTGGCCAAGGTCAACCCGTGGACGCAGCACATGAAGGCGCCGGTCAACCTCTACCGGGCGCAGATCGGCATCCATGTGTCCAACACCTGGTCGGCGGAAGACAAGAAAGACCAGCGCATCACCGTACCCAAGACGGGCACCAAGGTCAGGCCGGTGCAGCCCGAGGTCAATGCGAGGCGCTTCGAGGCCTGGGAGACGCTGGGCGGCGGTGGCCGGCGCGGAACGAGCACCAAATGGTGGGGCCGCGACTACGTGCTGTTCAAGTGGATCGGCTTCAACCGCAGGGTCGACAAGCTCGGCGCCAACATCATCTATCGCTATCTGCTCGATGGGAGATACAGCGATCCGGCCATCGACGAGGCACTGAAGAAGAACACCGTCTTCGGCATCAAGACCGAGCACGACCGCCTGATCGAGAACACGCGGATCAACAACAAGCTCAGCAGGGCGCTGCGCGAGTCCAGCGCGTGGGATGGCATGAAGAACACCCCCGACAACGCTGGCGCGGAACGGCAGAAGGAACTGACCTCGCGCGGCGCGGGCCTGGCCGTCATCGTCGGCTATGCCGAGTTCTTCCGCCTTCTCTACCTGCTGAATATTGCGCGCCAGGAGGGCCTCGACAACTGGGTCCTGAACCGGCAGATCCTGGCTTGCACGTCGGTGATCGCGCAATGCACCTTCGACGTCGCCGCGCAGGTGGCGCGCTCGCGCGAGTTGATCGAGAGGGTGCACGTGCCGTTTTCGTCGGCCGCCTATTGCCGCTACAAGGTCGGCTCCGGCATCTTTGCCGGCATCGCCTCGGGCTTTGCCGTCTGGAACGACGTCGGCAACCTGCAGAGGGAAAGCGAGGTCGGATTGCGCAAGGGGGTGCTCTGGTGCAAGCTCGGCGTGGACATCATGCAGGCCAGCGCGAGCCTGTACGTGGCGGCAACTTTCAGTGCCCGCATCGCCGGCGCGGCAGCGATGTGCACGGCGCTCGCGGAGTTCGGCGCCATGCGCATCCTGGGCATGATGCTCGGCCCCTGGGGCATCCTTCTTTCCATCCTGATCGAAGTCATCCTGTGGCGTGCGTCGGACGACGACGTTGAGAACTGGATCGAGAAAAGCGCCTTCGGCGAATCCGACACGCGGCTGCAGGACTGGCTCGACCACCCCGACAAGCAGCTGGACGAACTGGGCAAGGCCCTGTACGCCGCGGGCTACAGGATCGAGTGACGCATGCCGCCGCACATTCATTCCAAAAAATACGAGGGAGTTCTACTGTCATGACCAACTGGACATTGGGTGCATTGACCACAGCGCAGCTGTCGCAGAAGGCCAGGCTCATTCGCTTGGCGCAACCGAGGGGCGCCGCGAGCATCGACGATGCCGTCGTCGTCGAACGCTTCACCGCCACCGAAGGCATCAACGAACTCTTCGCCTTCACCATCGATACCCTCGCCACGTCGAGCGAGTTCGATCCCTTCGCGCTGATCGGCGAAGAGCTGAGCCTGCGCCTGCTGCTCGCCAACGGCAGCTTCCGCACCTGGCACGGCTACCTCACGGCCGTCGATGCGCTGGGTGGCGACGGCGGCCTCGCGCGCTACCGGCTGCACCTGCAGCCCTGGCTCGCCGCGCTCGGCCTGCGCCGCGACAGCTTCGTGTACGCCGCCAAGAGCGTGCAGGACATCGTGAGCGAGGTGTTCGCCGACCACACCACCGCCAGCTTCACCTTCGAAGTCACGCAGGAGATGCCCGTGCGGCCCACCTGCGTGCAGTACCGCGAGTCGGACCTTGCCTTCGTGCTGCGCCTGCTTGCGGAAGAAGGCCTGAGCTTCCGCTTCGAGCATGAGCAGACCAAAGGCGGCGAGGGCGGCAACGGCAGCGCGAACAATGCGGCGCCGTCGCACCATCGCCTGGTGATCTTCGATCGCGAAGCCAAGGCGCCCGATTGCACGCTGCCCGAGATCCGCTTCCACCGCGTCGATGCCACCGAGCAGCAGGATGCCATCACCGCATGGAGCAGCCGGCGCCAGGTCGTCGCCAATGCTGTCACGCTGAACGCGTGGGATGCCAGCGTGCTGCAGGCGCCCACCGGCGCGATGCAGAGCGCACTGGCGATGGGCGACGTGCCCGTGCTGGAGCACTACGACGGCGCGGGCGCGCAGCGCTACGCCAACAACGCCGCCGCCGCGCGGCGTGCCGAGAACCAGCTTGTGGCCTTCGAGTCGCGCATCAAGCGCTACGGCGCCGCAGGCAGCGTGCGGCAACTCGGCGCCGGCGAGCGCTTCACGCTCACGCAGCACGACCGCTACGAGGGCCAGAAATTCCTGGCGCTGCGCGTGCGCCACGAAGCCGCCAACAACCTCGGCGCGCAGGCCGCGCAGGTGCTCGAGGCCGGCGAGCTCGAGAAGGGCAGCTACCGCAACAGCTTCGAGGCCCAGCCGGCCGAAGCCCAGGTCGCGCCGATCTGGCGGCCCAAGCCCACGGCGCCCGAGGCCATGGTCGCGCTCGTGGTCGGCACCGGCGACGACGAGGCGCCGACCGCGGTCCATACGCAGCGCGATCACCGCGTGCAGGTGCGCTTTCACTGGCAGGCCCAGCGCGCGGCGCAACAGCAGTCAGGGCCGTCGGGGCAGGGCAGCCTGGTCGCGGCCGGGCGGCATGCAAGCAATCGCCAGTCGGTGTGGCTGCGCGTGGCCGCGCCGGTGGCCGGCCCGAACTGGGGCGCGCACCATCTGCCGCGCGTCGGCTCCGAGGTGCTGGTGTCGTTCATCGAGGGCGACATCGACCGGCCGGTGGTGAGCCAGCAGCTCTACAACGGACAAGACCTGCCGCCCTGGTCGGCGGGCACCGACTCGTCGGCCAACCACGCGGGCGTGCTCTCGGGCTGGCACAGCCGCGCCCTCGATGGCAGCGGCTACAACCAGTGGATCGCGGACGACGCGCCCGGGCAGGTACGCACCCGCCTCGCCAGCTCGCATGCGGCGAGCCAGCTGAACCTGGGCCATCTCAACGCCCAGGCGCCCGACGAGAGCAACCGCGGCGCCTGGCGCGGCAGCGGCGCCGAGCTGCGCTCCGATGCGTGGGTGGTCACGCGTGCCGGCGAGGGCCTGCTGATCTCGACGATGGCCCAGGAGAGAGCAGCGGGCAGCGTGCAGGACACCGCGAGCGTGCGCGGCCAGCTCGCGGGCGCGCTGCGCGAAGCGCAGAACCTGTCGGACGCGGCCGGTGGCGCCAAGGCGCTGGCGCTGGGGGCGACGGCACTGCTGCAACCGCTCATCGACGACCTCGACCCGAAGCAGAACGGCCACTACCCCGGCAGCGTCAACGGGCAGGATGCCCGGGAGCCCAAGGGCGGCGAAGGCGCGGATTCACGGCAGGGCCAGGAACCCGTGCCCGCCTTCGCGCGGCCGCTCATGGTGCTCGACGCGGCCATGAGCCTGAACATGGCCACGCCCGCGAGCGCGACGGTGTTTGCGGGCGAGGCGATCCACTGGACTGCACAGGAGCAGGCGCACATGGCCGCGGGCAAGACCGTGAGCTTTGCGGCTGGCAAGTCCGTGGGGCTCTACAGCCACGAAGGCGGCATCCAGGTCATCGCGCAGGACGGGCCAGTCAGCGTGCAGGCGCACACGGACGAACTCGAATGGCTGGCCAAGGAAGGCTTCACGATCACCAGCAGCAACGACGAGATCCACGTGCTGGCCAAGCAGAAGATCACGCTCAAGGGCGGACAGACCAGCATCGAGCTCGATGGGGCGAACATCACGCTGAAGATGCCGGGGCTCTTGGATGTGAAGGGGACGAGCAAGAGTTTCGTGGGGCCGAAGGGGAGTCCGTCGGAACTGCCGGCCCTGCCGGATTCGCGCGTGAAACTGTTCGACGGCGGATTCGTCGTCAGGGACAAGAAGACCGGCAAGCCGCTGCCGTTCCGGGACTACCGGATCCAGCGTGCGGACGGCACCTACGAATATGGAAAGACCGACAAGGCGGGCCTGACGCACGTCGTTTCGAGCGTCGATGCGGAATCGCTGCTGATTGAATTGATTGGAGGAAACTGAGCATGGCAGAGCCATACAACCTGGTCGGCGATCGGCAGACCACGCCCACTGCGCCGCAGAAAAAGCCCAGAGAGGTCCTGGTGTCGCCGGTGCGGGTCGACTACACCCTCTACTACCACTATCACGACCTGGACGATACGCCGGTGCGTGGCGTGACCTACCGCGCGACCATGATCGATGGCGAGGTTCGCACCGGGACGCTCGATGACAATGGGCGTGCAACGCTCAAGCAGGTTGCATCCGGCCCCGTGCGTGTCGAGTATCAGTACGACCAGCCCGACACGGACGACGCGGCCATCGTCCAGGCGCGCGAGAAGGTGCAGAAGGTGCTGGACGGCATCGTTGCCCAGACCAGGCTGGACATGGCTGCCGAATGGAAGCAGTGGAATGAAGCCGGGGAGGTCAAGCGCTTCTTCCTGACGGAAGGAAACGCCTTGCGCGGCTCGGCGGTCGGCGCATGGAACTGGGTTTCAGGCACCGCCGAATCCGTCTGGCAGCTGGCGGTTCTGGTCTACAAACTCGACAAGGAAAAGCGCGAACTGAACTACCTGCTGCTGACGGGGCAATGGGGTGAAGTCGACCGCCGGATCGCTGGCTACAGGGCAGAGGGCAAGAAGGTGCTCGACGTCGCGGGCCAATTGAAGGAGCTGCTGATCCTGATCTGGCACGACGAGAAGGTGCGTCAGATCATGCTCAAGTTTCCGCCGCAATGGTGGGCCGCGATTCCTCCCGACGAGCAGGAGGCGCTGGCAGCTGCCGGCGGGGCGGAAATCGTTGTCGACGTCCTGGTCGGTGTCTTGCTCGCCGCGTTCACCGCCGGCGTGGCGGGGGCCGCCTATGCAAGCGCCAAGTGGGCTATCAAGAGCGCAAGGCTGGGCGAGAAGCTGGTCGAATTGCTCGACGCGCTCAGAGATGCCTTCCAGATGCTGGCGAAGGCCCTGAAAGCGAAGAAGCGCAAGGCCATCGATTTCAAGCCCGCCGACAACAAGCGTGTCATCGAGACGGAGTGGAAGCCGCCACCCGTCAGCGGACCGCCGGGCGTGGAATACGCACTGATCAATGGCAAGAAGGTGTTTCCTCAAACCCATTCAAGGCTGTTTCATGGGGGCAGCAAGTCGACGCTGGGCTACCCCGAGGGCATGCCTGCCAAGGAGGTTGCGGCCAACATCTACAAGGACGGGCTTCCCGCGAGAGGCAACAACATCGATCTCGCGGAACACGCCAACGGTGCCGACGACAGGGCGTTTCGGGGGACGACGACGATGGCTCAAACACCCGATGGACAGGCGGGCGCCGTCCTGTGGGCGGACGAGGGCGGGTTGGTCGTCGAACTCAAGAACGTCAAGGGCTACGATGTCAATCAACTGCTCGAGGGGCGCGTCAAGAAGCCGGACGGCACCTTCGGGGGGAATTCGATGATGGGCGAGCAGGAGATCGCGGTTCCGGGCGCGATTTCGCCGGAGCAGATAGAGAGCATTAGCGTGGTGGTCAGGAACGCGCGTGGCCAGCTGATCCGGCAAACGATTCCTCGGCCCTGATGACGTGTGGATGGAGTTCCCATGAGTGAGCGTTTGCAAGACAAGGCAGAGATCAAGGGGCGCTGGACCCTCGATGAGGGCTTCAGTTCGCTGGAGAGAATGATCTCGGACGGGATGCCTGCCGAACACTGGATCGCGCAATGCCCCGTTCTGATGCATCCTTTCGCCGACCGGGAGGTCAGCGACCTGCGAGGCATCTCGCTGGGTTCTCGAAGAATCGGGGCCATGGACCTGTCCGACAGCTTTCTGAACCATGCAACGTTCGTTGCGAGCGAGTTGAGGGAAACGGGGTTTCAATGGTCGCTTCTGTCCGACGCGTCGTTTGTCGGCGCGCACTTGCAGCTGGTGCAGATGTCGCCGGTTTTCGGAGAACGGGTCGACTTCAGCCAGGCAGTGCTGTCCCAGGTCTTCATGATGGAGTCGAAACTGGTGGACTCGAGCTTCAGCCGGGCGCGGCTGGAGGCGGTCGATTTCTCGGGAGCCGATCTTTCACGCGCGTCGTTCGGCGATGCGAAGGCGAGTGCCTGCCGGCTCGATCATGGCTCGATGCGAGAGGCTGATTTCTCGAGAGCCAGGCTCACCCAGTGCACCCTGCGTCGTTCGACGGCCGTGGCCGCGAGCTTTGCCGGCGCCGTGTTGGAGGACTGCGACTTGAGCGGCGTGGACTTCAGGTTCGCCGATTTCGACAATGCGCAACTGATTGGCGGGAAGTTCGGAATGGTCGAAAGCAACGGGAAGTTCTTTCCTACGCGCTTCGACGATACCCCCCAGACACGCCGGATGGTGGCGCTCAGCAATGCCTCCGGCGCCGATGGCATCGAATGGACGCCAGTGGAGGCAGCGAGCTATTTTTCCGGCAGCGCGAAGGCGGGCCAGGCCTGCCCGCGTTCCGGCTACTGGTTCACGCCGGCGATGTCCGGCAGCCGCCGCTACTTCATTGCGGGGGTGTTGATGCCGGTGATCGAAGGCAGCGACTATGGCACCACGATCTGGCAGTGGAGCCCGGATCAATCGATGCCGAAGCTCTGAGAAACGCGTTCTTCTCGGCCTCGGTCAGCAGCGTCGCACTTAGCTTACACCCCGGCCGCGTGCGCCTGCTGATCCGCGTGATAGCTCGACCGCACCATCGCTCCAACAGCCGCATGGCTGAAGCCCATCTTGTAGGCCTCTTCCTCGAACATCTTGAAGGTGTCCGGGTGCACGTAGCGGCGCACCGGCAGGTGCGAGCCCGACGGTGACAGGTACTGGCCGATGGTCAGCATGTCGATGTCGTGGGCGCGCATGTCGCGCATCACCTGCAGGATCTCTTCGTCGGTTTCGCCCAGGCCCACCATGATGCCGCTCTTGGTCGGCACGTCGGGGTGCAGCGCCTTGAACTTCTTCAGCAGGTTCAGGCTGAACTGGTAGTCGCTGCCGGGGCGCGCTTCCTTGTAGAGGCGCGGCGCGGTCTCGAGGTTGTGGTTCATCACGTCCGGCGGCGCGGCCTTGAGGATCTCGAGCGCGCGGTCGTCGCGGCCACGGAAGTCGGGCACCAGGATCTCGATCTGCGTCATCGGCGAAAGCTCGCGGATGTTCCGGATGCAATCGACGAAATGCTGGCTGCCGCCGTCGCGCAGGTCGTCGCGGTCGACGCTGGTGATCACCACGTACTTCAGGCGCAGCTTCGCGATGGTCTTCGCGAGGTTGAGCGGCTCGTCCTTGTCGAGCGGGTCGGGGCGGCCGTGGCCCACGTCGCAGAACGGGCAGCGGCGGGTGCACTTGTCGCCCATGATCATGAAGGTGGCCGTGCCGTTGCCGAAGCACTCGCCGATGTTCGGGCACGAGGCTTCTTCGCAGACCGTGTGCAGGTTGCTCTCGCGCAGGATCTGCTTGATCTCGTAGAAGCGCGTGGTGGGGCTGCCGGCCTTCACGCGGATCCACTCCGGCTTCTTGAGCACTTCGCCCTGCTGGATCACCTTGACGGGGATGCGCGAGAGCTTGGCCGCGGCCTTCTGCTTGGCCAGCGGGTTGTAGTTTTCGGCGCTTTGCGCGTCGCGGACGACTTCGGTGGTGCTCATTGGATTGCTAGGGCGCCAGGTAGGTGGTGAGCTTCTGGCTCAGGACCCGGGCAGCTTCTTCCCATGTGGTTTGGATGCCGATTGTAGAAAGGTCGACCGTTTGCAGCCCCGCATAGCCGCAAGGGTTGATGCGGGAGAAGGGTTCGAGGTCCATGTCGACATTGAGCGCCACCCCGTGGTAGGTGGCGTGCCGGCTCACCTTGATGCCCAGCGCTGCGATCTTGCCGAGGCCGCGGAACGGGTCGCCGGCGGGCAGCGGACCCGTCAGCGCGGCGTGGGAAAACGGGTCATCGAGCCGCACGTAGATGCCCGGTGCGCCCGGCACGCGGTGGCCGGTCACGCCGAAGTGGGCGAGCGTGCGCAGCACCGATTCCTCGATGCGGTAGACGTATTCCTTGACGAAATAGCCGGCGCGGCGCAGGTCGATCAGCGGATAGGCCACCACCTGGCCGGGGCCGTGGAAGGTGACCTGGCCGCCGCGGTCGGTCTGCACCACGGGGATGTCGCCGGGGTTCAGGATGTGGTCCTGCTTGCCGGCGAGCCCTTGCGTGTAGACCGGGGCGTGCTCGCAAATCCATAGCGCATCGGCCGTCTCCGGCGAGCGCTCCTGCGTGAACTGCCTCATCGCGGCATAGGTCCCGGCATAGTCGGCGCGACCCAGCCATTGCGGTGCGATGGCGGTGCTCATCGGGTGATCTGCCGCCGGCATCCAGGCCTCAAAGAACGACCTTGACCTGCGGATGCGACGACAGCGCGCGGTACAGGTCGTCGAGCTGCTCGCGGCTCGTCGCGGTGACGGTGATCGTCACGCCGAGGTAGTTGCCGGCCTTGCTCTCGCGCAACTCGACCGTGGTGGCATCGAAGGCCGGGTCGAAGCGCTCGGCGATCTGCGTGATGGCGTGCACGAGGCCGTCGGTCTTCGCGCCCATCACCTTGATCGGAAACTGCGAGGGGTACTCGATCAGCGACTCCTTGCGCGGATCGGGAATGGGTGTGTCGACGGCGTCGATGGTGTTGTCGGTCATGCGGGGGCTCCGTGCTTCTGTGCGTTGCGTTGCTTGGCCTGTTGGTAGGCGGCATACAAGCGCTTGTAGATGGGGCCGGGATGGCCGTTGCCAATGGTCCTGCCGTCGAGCGTCACGACGGGCAGCACTTCCTTGCTGGCCGAGGACAGAAGCAACTCGTCGGCGCCGAACACCTCGTCGCGCGAGACGCGCCGCAGGGCGAAGGGAATGCCGCCCTCCTGGCACAGGCGTTCGAGCAAGCCGTAGCGGATGCCGGTCAGCACGAGGTTGTCCTTGGGTGGCCCGATGAGCACGCCGTCCTTCACGATCCACACATTGCTCGAGGAGGCTTCGCTGAGCCAGTCGCCTCGGAACATCACGGTCTCCGCCGCGCCGGCCTCGACGCTGATCTGCCGGGAGAGCACCGCGCCCAGCAGGCTGGTGCTCTTGATGTGCGCCTTCTGCCAGCGGAAGTCGTCGGCGCTCACGCAGGCCACGCCCTTGGCGCGCACCGCTTCGGACACGGGCGGCAGCGGATTCACCATCACGAACACCGTGGGCTGCAGGCCCCGGACCATGGCGTGGTCGCGCGGCGCGACGCCGCGGGTGATCTGGAAGTAGACCGCCTGCGGCTCGTTGCCGCCCGGCGCGGTCAGCCGCGTCACGATGTCGCGCCACTGCGCGAGCGAGAGCGGGTTGGCAATCTGCAGCTCGGCCAGCGACCGGTCGAGGCGCGCCATGTGCTCCTCGAAGCAGAAGGGCTGGCCGCCGTAGACGGGAACGACTTCGTAGATCCCGTCGCCGAAGATGAAGCCGCGGTCGAGTACGCTGATCTTCGCGTCGCGCAGTGCGGTGTACTCGCCATCGAGGTAACAAAGCGTGGCGGGCAGGGCGTCGGTGATAGGGTGCATGACGGAATTATGGTTGCGTGTGCCGAGTCGGGTTCGCGTCAGGTCATGCGACCACCGTTTTGCAAACGCGACAGCACGGGTGGTCGGGCAGGCTGGGTTTTTACTTATAATCAATGGCTTTGTAGAAATTCTGGGTCGTCATCCGGGCTTCATTCGAAATGAAAACAATCGCCCGACAAGACACGGAGGTCGCTGAAGACCTCGACGCAGAATTCAAGCCGCTGACCGCCGATGAGGCGCGTGAGCTGCGTGCAAGGCATCCCTCGGTCTCCCCATGGCGGGTGGTCGCGGGACAGTTGGTTGTCGGTCTGGTGGTGGCTTTGGCCGCCTGGGGACTGACGGGGAGGCAAAATCTGGGTTGGTCCGCCGCTTACGGTGCGATCGCGGTGGTCATTCCATCGGCGGTCTTCGCACGCGGGCTGACCGGTCGGTTTTCTTCCCTGAATCCGGGCACTGCGGTGTTCGGATTCTTCCTGTGGGAAATGGTCAAGATGGCCTTGTCCGTGGCGATGCTGATCGCCGCGCCAAGGCTGATAACGGCGCTGAGCTGGCCTGCAATGCTGGTCGGCTTGGTGGTGACAATGAAGGCGGCCTGGTTGGCGGTGATGTTCTCGCCCCGGCGCCGGAAACAGAGAGACGAGTAACCGAATGGCTGCTGAAAACGCTGCGGAACATGGTCAGACCGCGGGTGAATACATCGTTCACCACTTGACGCACCTGCAAAGCTCCAAGCCTGGAGGTGTGGCCGACCTTTCCGTTTTCAACTTCGACTCGCTCTTTTTCTCCATTGCTCTGGGCATCCTGGGTTGCTGGCTGCTCTGGCTCGCTGCACGCAAGGCCACCTCGGGCGTTCCGGGGCGTTTCCAGGCTGCGGTCGAACTGCTGGTCGAAATGGTCGACCAGCAAGCCAAGGGCATCGTCCACAACGCCACGAGCCGCAAGTTCGTCGCTCCGCTGGCGCTCACCATCTTCGTCTGGATCTTCCTGCTGAACGCAATGGACCTGTTCCCGGTCGATTTGTTCCCGGCCATCTGGGCCAAGATCTTCGGCGTCGCGGGCCACGACCCGCACCACGCCTACCTGCGCGTCGTGCCCACCGCCGACCTCTCGGTGACGATGGGCATGTCGGTGGCCGTGCTGCTGATCTGCATCTTCTACAACATCAAGATCAAGGGCGCCGGCGGCTGGATTCACGAGCTGTTCACCGCACCCTTCGGCAACCACTGGGCGCTGTACCCCTTCAACTTCGCCATGCAGATGATCGAATTCATCGCAAAGACCGTTTCGCACGGCATGCGGTTGTTCGGCAACATGTACGCCGGCGAACTGATCTTCCTGCTGATCGCCCTGATGGGCGGTGCCTGGTCGCTCTCGGCCACCGGCATCGGCCTGGCCATCGGCCACATCATCGCGGGCACGGCCTGGGCCATCTTCCACATCCTGATCATCACGCTGCAAGCCTTCGTGTTCATGATGCTGACGCTGGTCTACATCGGCCAGGCCCACGATCACCACTGATCATCCAGTTTCGTTTTTGTTTTTCGTTTTCTCTTCAACCAAAGTCCTCTAGGAGTCATCATGGAAGTTATTAGCTTTGTTGCACTGGCCGCCGGCCTGATCATCGGTCTGGGCGCTGTGGGCGCATGTATCGGCATCGGCATCATGGGCAGCAAGTACCTCGAGTCGGCCGCACGTCAGCCTGAACTCATGGGCGAACTTCAAACCAAGATGTTCCTGCTGGCTGGTCTGATCGACGCCGCTTTCATTATCGGCACCGGTATCGCCCTGTGGTTCGCAACGGCCAACCCGTTCCTGGCTCAAATCGCCAACCTGCCGAAGTAAGTCTTTCTCGTCGGACCCGTGTCGTCGTTCCCCTCTGTGGAATGGCTTCGCATTCAATCCCAAAGAGAGGGTGAAAAGTGAGCATTACCGGTACCCTGATCGTTCAGATGATCGTGTTCCTGATCCTGGTCGGGTTCACGATGAAGTTCGTGTGGCCGCCGATCGCGAAGGCGCTGGACGACCGCGCTGCGAAGATCGCCGAAGGCCTCGCTGCCGCCGACAAGGCCAAGTCCGAGCTGTCCGCCGCCAACAAGCGCGTGGAAGCCGAACTGGGTCAGGCGCGCAACGAGTCCGCACAACGTCTTGCCGACGCCGAACGTCGCGCCCAGGCCATCGTTGAAGAGGCCAAGGCCCGCGCGACCGAAGAAGGCAACAAGATCGTTGCAGCTGCACGCGTCGAAGCCGACCAGCAGGCACTGAAGGCCCGTGAAGCCCTGCGCGAGCAGGTTGCCGCACTGGCCGTCAAGGGCGCAGAGCAGATTCTGCGCAAGGAAGTGAATGCGGGCGTTCACGCCGATTTGCTCGCCCGTCTGCAGACCGAACTCTGATAGAAGCCATGGCAGAACTCGCCACCATTGCACGCCCCTACGCCGAGGCGCTTTTCAAGGCGTCGTCGTCCGACGTCGCCGGAACGGGCGCCTGGCTCGAAAAGGTTGCCGCCATCGCGGCCAATCCGGAGCTCCAGCAGTTCGCCGACAACCCCAAGGCCACGGCCGAGCAGGTTCTCGGTGTGGTCGCCGGTGCCTTCGGTGCACCGTTGGCCGCTCATGCCCAGAACTTCCTGGGTGCGCTCCTCGAGAACGGGCGTTTTTCGGTGCTGCCGGAAATTGCGAAGCAGTTCCGGGCACTGGCCAACGCGAAGAGCGGTTCTTCCGACGCCGTGGTCTACAGCGCCTTCCCGATCGATGCCGCGGCCCTGGCCACTGTGTCGACCGCGCTCGAAAAGCGCTTCGGTCGCAAGCTCCAGGTCACGGTCCAGCAAGAGCCGGAACTGATCGGCGGCATTCGTGTGGTGGTCGGCGACGAGGTGCTCGACACCTCCGTCAAAGCGCGCCTTGAACAAATGAAAGTTGCGCTGGCTGCCTGACGGCCTCCAGCCCCTTACAAAGAAAGAAGGAAAGAGTCATGCAACTCAATCCCGCAGAAATTTCCGAACTGATCAAGAGCCGCATCGAGGGCCTCGGGGTCAGCGCCAACATCCGCAACGAGGGCACCGTGGTTTCGGTGACCGACGGCATCGTGCGCGTGCACGGCCTGTCCGACGCGATGCAGGGCGAAATGCTTGAATTCCCGCCCACGGCAGACGGTACGCCGTCGTTCGGCCTGGCACTGAACCTCGAGCGCGACTCGGTCGGCGCCGTGATTCTGGGCGAGTACGAGCACATCTCCGAAGGCGACACCGTCAAGTGCACGGGCCGCATCCTGGAAGTGCCGGTCGGTCCCGAACTCATCGGCCGCGTGGTGAATGCGCTGGGTCAGCCGATCGACGGCAAGGGCCCGATCAACGCCAAGATGACCGACGTGATCGAAAAGGTTGCACCGGGCGTGATCGCACGGAAGTCCGTCGACCAGCCGATGCAGACCGGCCTCAAGTCCATCGACTCGATGGTGCCGATCGGCCGTGGCCAGCGCGAGCTGATCATCGGCGACCGCCAGACCGGCAAGACCGCCGTGGCGATCGACGCGATCATCAACCAGAAGGGTCAGAACATGACCTGCGTGTACGTCGCCATCGGCCAGAAGGCGTCGTCCATCAAGAACGTGGTGCGCTCGCTGGAGCAGGCCGG
>Ga0102589_1003139_pt1 | contig 17643 bp, 21 predicted proteins | sample AraplaMF_Col_mLB_FD_76858 | JGI IMG/M metagenome (GOLD analysis project Ga0102589, IMG submission 76858) | Arabidopsis root microbial communities from the University of North Carolina, USA - plate scrape MF_Col_mLB | ecosystem: Host-associated > Plants > Roots > Endosphere | place: USA... | reverse complement strand
CAAACCACATCTGTCGAAGACGCGGCGGGGTAGGATTGCTTTGCGGCCTCTATTAATTCAACAGCTTTTTCCTCTGCTTTGTTTACTGCCATTCGTTTATTTGTGTTTGCGAGTATTCGATTTTTAATGATTGTTTTTGAATGATTCAAGACTAGATCTGGATGAGGGTATAATTGTACTACGTTTAGGAACAGTTCAGACTTGGTCGTGAAGATATTCTCGAGTTCAGGAAATGTTTCCTGGACGACCTTATGCAATCGACTGCGGGTGACGCTCAATTCATCATCCAATTCGCTGTAGTGTCTCGATAATCGTTTTAACTGACGGTAAACATCATTGGAATCTGTTTCAATCCGTCTTTCATGCGTAAAGTGTGTGAGTGCCAATCGATGTGCATCACTTCGATCCGTTTTGTGAATCCGTAAGGAATCACATTGGAGTTTTGCTTCCAAGGGATTTAATAGGCAATAACTATAGTTGTTCTCTTGCATGAAACGTTCCAGTGTTCTTGAATAGACTCCTGTAGATTCAAATACGATATGAGGTTGCTCATCATATCCTTCAATTAATTCATCAATTAACTTTTTAAGGTCCATAAATCCCGGACGATTGTGCGCAATTTCCTTTTCCAACTGACATTTTTTCAGCGCGTTATAGACAACCATATAACTTTTTCCCATACTAATATCAAAGGCGATGACATGTTTCATGTTTCATGTTCTCCCTCCCTATGTGTTTTGAAGTCTTCACATTAGCCTTATTGATTCCCATTTCTTATACACGATCTCAAAGGATCCAACATACTTAAACCTGATTCAAATAAGGTTGTGAAGTAGGTCAGTTTTTTTTACGGATTCAAGATCCAAAGAGCTGTCCGACCTATTCTTCACCTCTACTATATAAAAAAATAGTAGTACGAACCAATGCCTTGGTCTGCACTACTAATCTTAGTATGTTTTTCTTATAAGTGCTCTTATAAGTTCACACCACTTAGTTAAATTATCGAAGTAATAGTTGTTTTTTTTTAGAATATTTCATTTACTTTCGTTTGGTTTTATAGGATAATGTAATAAATTGGTATTTTAGGTTTCGAAAGTTAGGTGAAGTTAATTGTTTAATAATTTAGGTATGTCTTTTTTATGGATGTTACTTGCTTATACAGTCGCAACGTTAGTAGTTTTTATACATATGTTAATCTCCAATAAATCGTTTGGTGTTCAAAATGCGAAACAGGCAGGAACGACTTTTTTAAAATCACCAGTTTATGTTAAATCTAGACCTTACCAGGTTTTTTACAATGTTTTAATATTTCCAATTTTTCTATGGCTATATAGTAAAGGGATTGAAACAGATAATATAAAAGAATTTATGCTTAATACTGTTATCCAATGGACAATACTTTCAATAATAATTGACTATATTAGTTGGGTTTTAATTCCTCATAAATTTAGGTTAACACATAAAGAATTTTATATTGATTACCAACCTTATATAACTTTAATTTATGTTGCAATTTTTGTTAGTCATTATATTGTAGGATTTTTCATTTCGTAAATTTTGTAGGATTCATAACTCTTTCTTTTATATAGGGAGACAGGTGCTTTTTACTGAATGTACTTGGTAAAATATATAAATTTATGAAGAAATGTACTTAAACTAACAGGTGAGACTATCGGAGCAGTTTTATGAAACGAGAGGGAATTGTTAAATGGTTTAAAGATGAAAAGGGTTATGGTCGTATCATGCTTGACGGTGAGGATGGAAATCATGTTTTTGTTCATTGTAGTTCGATTTTACCTGATAAAGAAAGATTTCTGAATGGATTCAGATTCCTTAAAGAAGGTCAAAAAGTATCTTTTGATTTAGTTGAAAAAAACAAATTCTACTGACCAAAAGCAAGTTGCTGAGAATGTAATCGTTATTTCTGACTAAAAAATTCTTCTTCAACAACGGGTTGCAAGAGTTAAACAAGGTGTTGCAGCGGCAGCATCTTTTTTTGTTGAGCTAACGGAGCAGTATAGTTATGAAAGGGGTAATATGGTTTTTATAGAAATTTAATAAATAATAGATATATTAAAATATAATTCAGGGAGGTTTTTATGCAAACTGCAATACCAGCTACTTCTATGTTTCTAATCATTGGACTGTTCATTTTAGTTCGGAGAATCCGTTCTATGTACAAACCAACCAAAGGCAGAGGACTGCGGTTAATACTTCCTCTTCTATTTTTAACACCAGGAATTACATTTTTTCTAAACGCTACTGGGCACGTCACATTCTTTCAATTATCTATAGCAATTTTTTTAGGAGTGGGTTTTTCTATTCCTCTTATTTTATGGTCAGATTATGAAATACGAAATGATGGTTTAATTTATGCAAAGAAAAGTCCTGCTTTTATAATAACTTTCTCCATTATGATTGCTTTACGTTATTATTTTCGACAACATATTTCTACTATCGAACCAGGTACACTCAATTTGCTAATTTTCTTACTTGCTATTTGCTATTTAATTCCTTGGAGAATAGCTTGTTTTATAAAGTATAAAAGGGTTCTTAAACTAAAAAATACAGTCAGTTTGTAGAACCTCGTATAGCTCTAACACCCTCTAAATAAAGAATTGTGACTTTATTCCACTTTTTTTGTCTGATTTATTATGAAGTTTGAATGTACCAATATTAAATAAATTCATAGGGGGATAATAGTATGAAAACTTTCTATCATTGTTTAATAATGTGGATACCCTTTGGATTGCTGTTTTCCTCAGCAGGATTAGGACTAGAAGCATTAGAAGGAAATAAAATAAGGACATCAGAATATATGGGTCTTCGTGATTTTGGAATTCTTTATTTGTTCTTTATTGGTTCTTTCGCCTTTATGTTATATCCTATTTCATTTTTGCCACTAACAATAATCCTAAGTAAGTTTATAAAATCTTTACTGTTTAAAGTGATTATCTTTACTTTCTTTGGTGGAGTAATAGGGGCGTTTACTTTTGAAATAATATATATGAGTTATATAAAAGAATATAGTTTAAACATTGTTAGTTCCATTATTATTTTTGGTATTGCAGGTTTACTCTATGCTTTTGCGGAATATTCTTTCAAGAGAAATATAAAATTCGCTTAAACTAACATAGGCAAGAGTTAAACAAGATGTTGCAGCGGCAGCATCTTTTTCTTTTTGAGCTAACGGAGTAGTTTAGTTCAACACCTCAAAAATGGGATTTTATGTTAATGTGTTAGTAGACAAGAATAGAAAGTGGGGGAATATCTTTGAATCTTAAATTATTATCCTCTTTTATATTAACCTTAGTATTATTAGCAGGATGCGTTAGTGAACAAAATATTACTGTAGATGATATTAAAAATATCAAGCTAGAGTTAATTGAACAGCAAACGTTTGAAGAAGGAATATCATATTCCATAAAATTAACAAATGGTAGTGATTATGTTTTAAAGCAAAATACTGTTTTTGTTTCCTTCCCAATAAAACATGGTGAAAATGCTTATAAAGGAAATGAATATACAGTGGAAGCTAAGGGAAACAAATTAGATATTCAACCAGGGGAAAAGATTACATTAAATGTTTTTATGCCATTTGAAGGTATGGGTGATAAATCTTTGTTAGGATTAGATAATCCTAATATTCAAATAAAAGGTTATTTGCATACTATTGACGAAGAACATCACTTTACTACTGGAGGATCCTTAATTAAAAATTAAAGCCAAGTCTTATTAAGCTCCCATGAAAGAACTTAATCATCTTTCATTTTCTGTGGTGTAGTGCTGTTTTTTGCGCTACATAGATGGCTAACGGGTACTATTCTCCAAGAAGAGGATTAGCTTTTTCTTATTGAAGTAACGGAGCGGATTAATTGAAGAGCGTTGTATTTAGGTTAAACAATAAACAGGTGTACATAAACTAATGACGCAATTTAGTGGAGGAGGGATTATATGTATGAGTGAAATATCTTTTAATGAGTTAGAGAAGAAAGTGAAGAAGATTAAAATTGAAGGTTTTGTCATTTATAAAGGAAATACACGGATCTTTGAATATTTAAAGAATAAAAAAGTCGTAAAAAATCCGACAAAGGTTTATTCCATTACAAAGAGTATTGTGTCTATATTAATTGGAATTATGGTCGATAAAGGGCTAATAAAAAACATTCATGAACCTATTTATAACTACTTTCCTGAAATATTAGAGTTCAATGACCCAATGAAAGAGGAAATCACATTATTTCATTTGCTGACAATGACTTCGGGGTTACAAGTAGGAAAATTCCAAAGTTCAAAAAACTGGGTTAAATTCATACTAGAACAACCAGTTATACATAGACCAGGTTCAACCTTTGAATATAATAGTGGAAACTCTCATTTACTAAGCGCGATCATCCAAAAAGTTTCTGGAGGTTCTACCGCATCGTTTGCTGAAGAATTTCTATTCCATCCATTAGGGATAAAAAAATACATATGGGTAAAGGACCCGCAAGGAACTCACGAGGGTGGTTTTAGTATTTCATTAAATTTAGAGGACATGGTGAAGTTTGGATTTTTATTACTAAACGAAGGGCAATATAAATCAAATCAAGTGGTTTCATCTAACTGGATCCACGAGGCAAAAAAACCATATAAACAATTTGAACCAGAAGAGGACAGAACATTTGGTTATGGTTATCAGCTATGGACTTGTGAAATTACTAATAGTAACAGCAAAATTGAATATTATTATGCGAATGGCTTATACGGACAATATATATTTATTGTTCCTAAGCTAAATATTATGGCTGTGGCAAAAAGCTATCTACAAGATGACCTGTCCTCTGCGCCGAAACTCTTTTTCGAAGAACTTTTACGTAGTTGGAAGGATGAATGAGACATTTAAACAAATGAAAAGGGGTTTTTCTCCTCTTCCGAAAAGGAGAAATCACTATCTTGATATTCAACAAACGGTGGCATTACTTGAACAGAGAAACATTCATTAGGGTGTTTCTCTGTTTTAAATAAACTAAAAATATTTCTGATAAAATTCCTTCAGAAGGAGGGAGAAAATGAAGTTTGTTAATGTTGGATTGCTTTTACTTTTAACGGTAGGATGTCAATCAAATAATATTGAAAAAGTGATAAATAAGCACGGTGATATTCAAAATTTAGAGAGTTTAGATAGATTTGTTGAGAATATAAAAAATCAAAAAAAAGCTGAAATTAACTATGTACAGTATGGGATAGAGGGACAACTAGGGGTTAGTACTTTAGCATTTGATGGAGAACAAATTAATATTTCTCATAGTGTTGATGGGGATTTTATTGAAGAATATAGCTGCAAAAAAATAATAGTTGAAACTGAAGAAGGAATCAATAAATATATTCTTAATAAATGCAATGGGAATCTTAACGAAAATGTTGAATTTTTATCAGTCCCCATTTCAAACTAAACTATCTAATAGTTAGTTTGTGAAGAATAGTACTTAAACTCCCATGAAAGAACTTAATCATCTTTCATTTTCTGTGGTGTGGCGCTGGTTTTTGCGCTACATGGATGGCTAACGGGATGTTTAGTTGAACAAACAGTAGGAAGTTTATGGTAATGTAAATTGAGGATAGAGTGATCATTGGGGGAGTTTCATGAAACAAACGATTGCTTACAGTGCTTATTTTCTAATCGTAGCCACAATCACCTATTTTGTTGAAATTTTTTTATCTTTAATGATAAGTGGCATTTTATTTTATGCAGCCGACTCACCACCAGGAGATATTTCAGATACGAGTAAATTACTGTTCAGTGTAGGAATTCCTCTCGGCTATGCTTTTGTTCTTTTTGGGGTATATTACTTATATAGCCAAATTATTAAAGACTTTAACATCTATCTTACGCTAAGTATTGGGGTTATAATCCATATTATTATTGCAATTTATCTCATTTGGAATATAGTACCTCTCGTCTTCTAATGACTAAATCGGTATCGGTCAATCTATATATTATGAACGAATATGAAAACATTTAATTTAAAATAAGTCCAAGGAGAGAAGTATATGAACAATATTACGAAAATGAAAATATTGAAGCCAGCTAATGAAGTGTTTGAAGCCTTTGTTGACCCTTCAAAAATAGGGAATTTTTGGTTTTCTTCAAGCTCTGAAAGATGGGAGCAAGGTAAGACGATTACACTGAGATATGATGAATATGACGCAAAAGGCGATATAAAAATAATTGAAATCGAGTTAAATAAGAAAATAGTGTTTCATTGGGGTGTAAATACAGAAGGGAATAGGGTTACGATTACCCTGAATGAACTAGGTATTTCAGAAAGTATCATTGAAATCACAGAAGAAGGTTTTAACGAAAATGAAGAAAATATAATAAGTCAGATGTTAGATAATAAAGAAGGTTGGGTTTATATGCTGACTTGTTTAAAAGGATATTTGGAATATGGTGTTAATTTGAGAGCTTCATTGATTCATTAGTCTTTAATTGGAAAGGCTTGACTGACCTTTCTATTGAAAGGTTGTGAAGAATTGAACTTAAACTTACGGTAGCGATTGTACAGTTAATATACTCTTTTCCTGTGCTATCGGAGGAGGTTAGTTGAAGATTAAACTTTCAAAACAAATATAAAACCGCTAGAGAAGAATTACACTCTCTAGCGGTTTGTTGTTTCTAATTTAGTTCAATTATAGCATATTATTCCATAAATAATTAGTCTGTTTTTCATCTTATTTACTCGGTAATATGAGCAATAGAAAGGAAATAAAAGGATATTGAAGAAACCTTACTTTGATGGGGAGGAAATTTGATGGATTACGTTTATCATATGATACCTAAAAAAATGACGGGGGAGGTTCTTATTTCCCTTAACGAGATAAAATTGATACATCCTGAACTATATAAAACTTACTCAAAAAAGTATTCTGACTATCCAGAAAGGCCAAGCTTATTATTGAAAAGTATCCCCAAATTAAATTGTTTATGGAATGATGTGATTTTTTTACTACCACTTCACCCTTACTATGTTTACGAAGCATTACATTCTCTTGGAGTAAGTATTAAAAAAGATTTGATGTTTTATGAAATTCCAACGGAAAGATTGATGAACAATAAAAACGCTGTGTATTTCTATAATAAAGAGAATTATATGGGTCCTGCTTCGGAGATACCTTATGAAGAAATTCAAATCATTGATATCCTTTCATATCCAAAATGTTTAGCTTTACCATCAGACACATTAGCCTACTTCACAGATGAACATAAAAAGGGTGTAAACTTTGGGATGTTTGCACATATTCCTCATATTTTGAGTTTAGGTAACATTAATATTAAAGGTGTAAATATGATTAATTGGTGTGCTCCAGTTCAAACATAATTGATTTAATTGAATGGTTAGATAAATTTTTTAAACGTTAGTCGAATAGGGTATGGAAAAATTTACACATACTATACTTTATTATATATTTTCAGATTATATCTATAAACACAATAAAAGCTGAACCAATATCAAAATTAGTTCGGCTTAATTATCATGTTAGATACTGTTCTTTTAAGTACATTAATTAACTCTTTACGTTTAATAAAAACCAGTTTTTTATAGTAAACCACTAAGAAGATAGAGAGCTGTTGCCCAAATAAAAATTGCTGAGCATTTATTAAAAATGTTCATAAGCTTCCCAGAGTTATCAAGTCTTTTCAAGGATGCGCCAGCGATGATAAGACCGAAAAACCATAACCAAGAAATCAAAATACATGCTGCCGTGAACAACATTTGCTCCGTTCCACTATATTTTAAAGCACTCGTCCCGATAACACCTATTGTATCTAAAATGGCATGTGGATTTAAGAGAGAGACAGAAACCGCAAATATAATTTGTTTCTTTACAGGAAGTGCTTCGTTATTATCGGTAGATGCCGGATTTGAGCGCCAAATTGAATAGCCCATATAAAGTAAGAAAAGTATCCCAACACTCATCAAGGCGATACGTAGCCACTCAAATTGCAACACGACTATAGATAAACCAAATACCGCAAGAAGTATCAAAAGCGTATCACAGATTGAGGCAGTGATGCTGGCGGGTAAAGCACGAACTAGATGTGGCTGTGTTGCACCTTGAGAAAAGACAAAGACATTTTGTACGCCTAGGGGCAAAATAAGTCCAAATGCTAAAATCACACCATGAAGAAATGCTTCCAATGTAATTCCTCCTTTCACTAAACATTTTAAATATGTTATAACTAAAAGAAAACGGCCAATTGGATGGTTTTTAAGCCACCCAATTTTGAATGTTAGAGGTGGGTGATAAGAATGAAATGGCAGCCAAGTAGAAAGGATGAATTGACATTACAGCAGCAAATTATTCAGTGGGTTAATAAGCATATAGAACGTGGAGATTGGGTGGCAGGAACAAAACTACCGACACAAAGACAGCTAGCTATGCAATTTGGGGTCAATCGCAGTACCGTTCAGCAGGCATTAGAAGAGTTAAAGGCAGCTGGAATATTGGAATCGAAAGTAGGCTCAGGTATTTATGTAGCTGATAATTCCTGGGATTCATTAATGACACAAACACAACCAAATTGGCAAAAGTATATAGACACAAGTCTGCATAAGCCCAATTATCATACCATTCAATTAATCAATGAATACGAGCAACGAGATGATGTCATTCGGTTGGGAACTGGGGAGCTTGCCCCAAGTTTATTGCCCACCGCTGAAATTGAGGAGTCATTGAAAGAGCTCTCTTTGCAGCCGAAAGCTTTAGGCTATTCATCACCTCAAGGTAGCTATAAACTACGAGAAGCGATTTGTGGATACGTGAAGAGAAGGGGAATCCATGCAAAGCCACAAAATGTTTGTATTGTATCTGGTGCACTTCAAGCATTGCAGTTGATTGCTGTTGGATTACTTGAACAAGGTTCTATAGTATTCCAGGAACAGACGTCATATTTAAATTCAGTCCATCCTTTTCAGTCTGTTGGTATGCAAATGATAGCTATCGATCGTGATGAACAGCTTGCACAAACATTGGCTCAACGGAAAAGAAAAAGACAGGCTGTATTTTATGCTGTTCCAACATTAAACAATCCAACTGGTGGGGTATGGACGACGCTTGAAAAAATGAACCTTTACGAAGCGTGTAAAGCGTCTCGGATCCCCATCATAGAGGATGACGTCTATCATGAGTTGCTCTTTGAAGCGGCAACGGTTCCAATTAAATCAATGGATGAGAGTGGGCAAGTCCTTTATATTGGGAGTGTCTCGAAAACATTAAGCCCCGGACTTCGTATTGGCTGGTTAATTGGTCCAACTACAGTGATTGAGCGTTTAGCGGATATAAAAATGCAAACAGATTACGGATCAAGCGCAATCTCACAGGAAATTGTGCTGCATTGGCTGCTATCTGGTAAGTATGAAATCCATATTAAGAGTTTGCGGAAAGAATTATTACGGAGAGCCAATTTTGTAGAAGGGATATTACAAGAAAGTTTTACGGAGATTGCTCGTTGGGATAAGCCGAAAGGTGGCTTTTATATTTGGTTAAAGTTTCATGAGCCAATCGTTGATAAAGATTTATTTACCAAGCTATTACAACGACAGGTACTCATTAATCCTGGCTTTATCTACGATCCTCAAGATACGCAGCATATTCGATTATCATATGCATATGCAACATATGAAGAGTTGAAAGTCGGCTTGCAAATATTACATGAGTGCGTTGGTGAAACGGTAGTAAAAATACAAAAAGAATAAAACATCGCACCTCTAGGGGTGTGATGTTTTTTGTAAATTACCTTTTAACCCTTATTAAATTGTATTTGAATAATAGTGTCATGCCGATATTCATGAAAAAATGCACAAGAAATGGTACTAAAATATTGTTGGTTTCAAAATATATCCATCCGAAAATTAAACTTGGAACAGTTATATTTATTAACATAATAGGTTTTTTGAAGTATTGAGTATGCATTCCTAAGAACAGTAAAGTAGTTATTATTATTGCGGTCCACTGGTGTTCTAGAAATACAAGAAGTAAATTTTGAATAATTCCCCTAAACAAAACTTCTTCAAATAATGCCCCTATAAACATAAAGGCAACAATACTTAACAACGAATAGTCTTGATTACTTTTGTTTGTTTCGTCTATGTATTTCGAGGGGATATACAATGTTAAAATTACGCCAAACAAAAGTAGACCGATTGAAGCGAGAACTACATTTAATACTATTGTGAATGGCTGATTAAATGATAGGAAATTTTCTATTGTGAATACATCATAAACAATAAGAGCGAAAATGATAGCTACACAAACAAATGTAAAAGAAGAGAATACAAAAATAGCGTCTTTTGGGCTAAAATCCTTCTTTGTCTTTTGAGGTTTGTCTTTATCCATATCTTTCCTTCTTTCTTGAAGCTTATAGAATAAAGAGTCATTTTACCATAATATTTTTGCAGATAATGCAATTGCTACTATTTTTCGGGTAAATTGTCTTTTTTGAGAAAAAATTAAGATTAGTAAAGGTAACCATGTAATCATTCATATTCATATATTCCAGAATTAGTTAAGTGAGCGAAATATTAAGACAGGGATTTAGGGATAACCTAGGAAAGGCTGTTATCTGTGCTAGTGGGTTAAATTACATAAGGGGATACACTCGGGAAATAAAATATTAAAAGTGCCTAAATCCTAATTAGGGAAGACCTCGTTTTTAGGATTGGTTTTGCTGACTTAATTCAACCAAGAAAAGGTCTTCCTTTTTGTCGTTTTATTCATTTATACAAAATATTTTACATTCTCTTTTTCAATTGTCTATTAATGCTCACTAATAAGCTAATAATAATAGAAAGTAAAGCAACTATTATTAGTCCAATAGACATTACTATACCATCTATATAATCAAGGAATCCTACCGCGCCTAAAGCAAAAAAACTAATGACACTTAAAAATAAAGTAAGGAAAAAAATTTGGAAATTATGCATGTTATCCATCTCCTAATTTTGATTTGTCTTATATGGAGCGGTTATTTTTTAACTTCTTTCAGCAAATGTTTTCGTAGCGAAAGCGAAGCGTCAGCTACAAGTGTTTTATTTACCGAAAGAGTAGTAGCAGGTACAAATGTTTTATGTAACGTAAATGATTAATTCTTAATCCAAGTAAGTAATCTTACAATTTGAAATGGGTCATACCAAGCAATGATGAAACAACAAAAGAAAAATGTTACAACAGGAAAAAACTTATATTTTCCCTGTTCGCTTTTAAATATAGCTCCAAAACTTAACAATAAACTTACAAATAATAAACCGAATCCAGATATCATAAAAATCTCAAAGTTAGTTGAATAAATGTAAGAGAAACTCAATACTACAGCACCGATTATTGCGAAAATAATGGATAGTTTGCTAAACATTTAAAAGCTCCCTTCAAAAAAAGATTTCCAATTTATTGTAACAAACTTTTTTAAAAAATTCCTTCGTGAGTTACAGAAAAAGTTATGAGAATTAGCCGAAGGAAAATGTACAGAAGTTCCGGTTAGTTTTTGTTAATTTGCTTCTTACCAGTTTCAATGCCAATTTCATATATAAAGAGGATCATAATAAAGAATAACGTAATTTTTACAGACGATTTAGCTGACCAAAAGCCCAAATAATACATGAACACAAGAAAGATAGATAAAAGCGTTTTAACAATCTTAAGAGTCATTGTGATACCTCCTAACATTAGGGTTGTTGGGAATAAACGGAAAACACAATCAGGACGTTAATAGAACTATGAATTGATTCATTTACTGACCAAATGAAAAAAGAGCGATTAAAATATCGCTCTAAAATCAAATTTAAGCCTTTATTAAAATTTATATTTGTTGTATATGCCACTGACGAAAATAAAGACAGACTTTAGTAAAGCTGGAATTGATGCTTCATTCATCGGAACAACTCCTCATTTTAATCTTTATTATAATATGAAAAGCCACAGCCTTTGAACACACTACAGCTCAGATTTGAAAGAGAATGAACTTACATTCGATGGAGGGTTTGAGTTTTTAGATACTGAACAATACTAGAAAAATTTATATAATGGTGGGATAGCAAACTGCAAAACGTTTGGGGCGATGCATAAGGTAAGCTATCCCGAAGTAAATATATGTAAAATGATTTGAGAATATTCCAACTGTGAATATGTTTGAAAAAGGATTTAAAATGACAATGGCTATTACTAAACAAATATTTTAGATTAAACCGTTGTACGCAAGAAGCATTACAAAAAAAGAAATCGAATTTATTAATAACTACATCGCACCTCTATTTAGGGATGTGATGCTTTAAAAAAGAATTTTAAGGAAAGGCTGTTTTCGGGAACTAGATAAACGTCTAATCTTATAGAAAAACAAGTGGAGGAAAATACTTATATCTGCGTACAAAAAAATATCCCAGAATAAAAATTGCCTTCAATAATTTCTATTGCTACCCATAACATTAAATCAAATTAGGGTTATTGTATAAAAGCAGCAAAGTTACGAAAACAGCCTTTTGAAAAGATTGTTGCTATTCAAGAGCGGTTTACTTCAATAAGGTGTTGTTTACAGTGATAATTTTTTATATAATTTTCTGTAAAGTTAAAAATTCCCTAATTATTTATTCTATAGATTGCATTAATTTGTGTATTTGGCAAAGAATCACTCGACATCTCAAATATTAGAGGGGAGACGTTACGTTGGAATTTAAAGGATATAGCGTTTACGATCAAACGGATTTTTTTAATAATTACATGAATAGAAGAAATAGAAAAGATAGTCCAAATAATGCTATTGAAGGACCGATTATCTATGAATTAATTGGGAGCTTTCAAGATAGTTGCGTTTTAGATTTAGGGTGTGGTGATGCATCGTTCGGAAAAGAACTATTACATTTAGGAGCAAAAAAGTACACAGGAGTAGAAGGTTCGGAACAAATGGTGGAAGTGGCACGCTCTAACATACTTGAACAAAACGGGACAATACACTTTGAAACAATGGAGTCTTATGATTACCCAAAAGAGGCATTTGATCTTGTAACATCTCGATTTGCTATCCATTATGTTTCGGACATTAACCGCCTGTTTAAAGATGTTCATAAAACACTTAAAGAAAACGGAAGATTTGTTTTTAGTATCCAGCATCCGCTTACAACTTCGTCATTTGCTAGTAAGCAATCAGGGGATAAACGCGGTAATTGGATCGTCGATGACTATTTCCGTGAGGGGGAAAGAAAAGAGCCTTGGATTGATCAAATAGTGGTTAAGTATCATCGAACAATCGAACATTATTTTATAGCACTTAAACAAGCTGGCTTTTCGGTTCTAGATTTACGTGAAGGTACACCAAAGCGTGAACATTTTAGTAGTGAAGATGAATATGTTAGAAGACAACGAATTCCAATTGTACTTGCCTTTTCGTGTGTGAAGTAAATAAATATTTATTCTAATATTAGATAAACTAACGGAGGAAGATTATAGTGTTGCATAGGCAGCTTTTTCTTATTGAACAAGCGGTGCGATTTAGGTGATTTAGTCGATTGTAAAAAAGAGCAGAAGAGCAGAAGAGGTGAAGTAATGGTGTTAAGAAAATATTTAAAATACAATCTCAACAGCGTTTAAGTATTTGGAGCAATCAAAGCTGTTTATACTGTCTAGAAATAAATTAGGGAAAACGAATAGTGGTTGTCGTGTCATTTTGGATATGCAGCAATTAAGAATTGCTGGAAGCTTACAGTCACTATAACCGTATCTATCAGCGGTCGCCAGAAGAACAAGACTATAATGCTTTGTTGCGAAGAGAACTGTTAAACCGAATGGAAAAAAGAGTAAAGGAGTAGCGAATGTTTCTCCTTTACTCTTTTTAGAATTACATATTTTTATTAAGATTTTTTTTTTCCAATAATGAAACAATTAATAATAAAACGATAATAAAAACAAAGGGAATAGAATAAGGGATTTTTGAAATAAAATCAGGGATATCAATTATTTTTAAAAATGTTAAAAGCGAAAAAAAAGCCATTATGCCTAAAACTCCTGATAACATTAGTCTTATTTTTTTAAGCATAATTTACAGTTCCTTTCGTTAGTAGTTTCCGTTTGCTTTACCTACGCAATACATAATATCTGCTTCAAATACTAATGCAGCTGCTGCAGCACAAGCAATTCCACAAACTACTGATAGTGTTTTATAAACCCAACCTGGAACACCTTGATCATCTAAACAATTAAAAAATTTGGATGCCCAACTTGCAGCTTCTGCAGTATCAAGTTTTAAAAATGATAAGATTGAATCTGAATTTTTTTCTTTCTCTGGTGAAATCATAAAATCTTCTTTTGTTAATTGTACATTTTCTGATTTAGTTAATACTCCATCAGTATAGATTTCTATTTGAGAAGTATAATTTTTATCATCTGCTACAATTTTTCTTTCGTCATAATTAACAAGTTCTCCTTTGTTATCAAAGATAACTGTAAGGGCCGAAATGTTTAGCGTAGATTCTATGTTTTTGTATTCTATTGCATATATAGCACATTATTCTCGCCATTTTGCTTTGATTGTATGTCTTTGAAATCTAGTTCACCATTTGACTGTAATTTAATAGTTCCTTGTTTAATTAATGCAAGTAATTCTTTCTTTAAATCGTTTGATTTTTTCTTCAGGCATTTCGGAATAATTTTTATTAAAATCCTTAAAAGTTTCAGCTAAACCATTGTATACTTCGGGTATTGATGTCTGTGCTAGAGTTAAAGGAGTAATTGCTGAAGTAACAAATAAAGTGGCGATTAGTAAAAAAGATAGAAAAATTTTTCCGAACATTCTTTTGTTCATTGCTATCAATCTCCTTTTCATGTTCCTCTTTTTTTTACTTTTCCCCGGGTATGTTAATAACATATCATTAGTTATGAATATTAAGAAATCAATTTTTGTTTATAATTGAACAAAAATTGAGAAAAGTTAGTAAATTAGCTATTACTTCCGAGAAATTTGTTTTAATTTTGCTTATTTTTATAGTGTAATAAGTTACTATCTTTCACTTAATCTATATTTTGTGTTCATATCTACATGAAAATAGTTCCCAATTTAAATCATGTTTTCCGGCTTCTTTGCTTTTTATCAATTTTTGTCATAAATACAACAGAAATTGATAAGTTCAAAAAAATATTCATCGACAAAATTTTGGATGACAAAATCGGATATCTGATTCTAAACGTAGCCGAAGTAATAAGCTATTACTGAAGATCGCTATGTCAGATATAATAACTAAAACTCTTTGATTAAGGCTGCTTTCGTATAGATTGTTGCTCTGAAAATACTGATTGTTTATGAAGAAGTCGGAGAATTACAAAGAGCAGATCAACTAGTTAAGGCAATGAAACAAGATCTATAAAGGAAATTACCCAATTTTCGATTCGCGAAAAAATCAGCCTAGAAAAAGCAAATATGTAATTTTAAAATCCTAAAGGTGGTTTGTCATTATGCTAACTAAATATCGCTCCAATTCATATATTCCGGAATTGGTGAAGGCTAGTAAAATATTAGCCCAAAGACATAATTTCGAGAATTCATGCTCAGATGAGGCTGGTAGATTGTTATCAGTGCTTGTTGGTCAAGTCATGCATGGAACAATCCTTGAAGTCGGGACTGGGTACGGTGTAGGCAGTGCTTGGATTCTTTCTACCATTGCACAAAATGTAAAGTTTGTTTCAGTGGATCATGAGAAGGAAAAAATCGATGCTACTGCTCAAACAATTCGTCATCAGCAGGCAGAATTTTTAGTTGGTGACTGGAAAGAAGCGATAGCAAAAGGGCCTTTTCAATTTATTTTTGCTGATGCAGCTGCTGCTAAAACGATTGAAGGTGTACAACTATTGGAAGCATTAGCTGTTGGAGGTATGTTAGTGATGGACGATTTTACGCCTGAAGAACATTTTCCAGAAGAATGGAGAGGGAAACCTGATAAGGTCAGGGACTTTTGGTTAAATCATAAAGAATTAAGGGCTACAGAAATTTACTTAACAGCAACATCCTCGGCTATCCTCGCAACTAAGCTGAAAGGAAAAGAATAATCCTAGTTAAGGTACCATACATATTGAAATAACGATTTCTTTATGAAGAGGTGAGTAATTGGAGAACACGCCAGATGGCTATTCCTATGTACCACAGCCTATTCGGAACGATGGGGCCGGGTGGGTAGATAAAGGGCCAAGAGATATTATGAGAGATCTGGAAAACCCTGATATGCTTGTCCCTCCAAAAACAGATGCTGGACTTGTACCAAATTTAAAGTTCTCTTTTTCTGATACACATATGGTATTAAAAAATGGAGGTTGGTCTCGAGAAATTACTGCTCGTGATTTGCCAATTGCTACAACATTAGCAGGTGTCAATATGGCTTTGACACCTGGTGGAGTTCGTGAGCTGCATTGGCATCAACAAGCAGAATGGTCGTATATGCTTCTTGGTCATGCGCGCATTACGGCGGTTGATCAAAATGGGCGTAATTTTATTGCTGATGTAGGACCGGGGGATTTATGGTATTTCCCACCAGGAATTCCGCATTCTATACAGGGTCTTGAAGATGGCTGTGAATTTTTACTGGTGTTTGACGATGGACATTTCTCAGATCTAAGTACATTTTCAATATCTGATTGGTTTGCCCATACTCCTAACGATGTGCTGTCCGCTAATTTTGGTGTTCCAATGAGCGCTTTTAATCATATTCCGAAAGAACAGGTCTATATTTTTCAAGATAAAGTTCCAGGACCTATAGACACACAAAAAGTACAATCACCCTACGGTACAGTCCCTCAAACCTTCAAGCATCGCTTGCTTGCACAAACTCCTATTAATACCTCAGGTGGCAGTGTTAGAATTGTAGATTCGACAAACTTTCCTATTTCTAAAAATATCGCCGCAGCGCTTGTCGAGGTTAAGCCTGGGGCAATGAGAGAGCTACATTGGCACCCGAATAATGACGAATGGCAATATTACCTTCAAGGTCAAGGACGTATGACCGTATTTGCAGCAAATGGTGTGGCTAGAACATTCGATTATCGTGCAGGAGATGTAGGATACGTACCGTTTGCCAATGGTCACTACATTCAAAATACCGGTACTGAGACATTATGGTTCCTTGAAATGTTTAAAAGTGATAGATTCCAGGATGTTTCGTTAAATCAATGGATGGCCCTTACTCCAACTGAACTTGTACAAAGTAATTTAAATATTGGTCCTGAACTTCTTAATGTATTGAGAAAGGAAAAGTGGCCGGTTGTAAAATATCCTGGATTTTCTTATTATCCAAGGTGAGCGTATAAAAAAGCAGGTAGGAAAGATAAAAGATCGTATCTTTCCCACCTGCTTGTTTTTAATATTGATATTTATTTCTAGTAGCAAGCAGAATACCGATTGCTGGAACAGTACAAATAAGCATCGCTGCAAATGATAGACCAGGAGAAATCTCGTATAGATAGCCGCCTAAAAATGTAAGGATTGCTGTACTTAAGCCCATCGCTAATGCAGAATAAATACCTTGCGCGTTTGGAATTTGCTCCTTCGGCAATGTTTTTGTTAAATAGCTGATAAAAGCGAAATGCGCAAGAGCAAAAGATAAAGCATGTAATGTTTGAGAAGCAATAAAT
>Ga0102589_1003137_pt1 | contig 17649 bp, 31 predicted proteins | sample AraplaMF_Col_mLB_FD_76858 | JGI IMG/M metagenome (GOLD analysis project Ga0102589, IMG submission 76858) | Arabidopsis root microbial communities from the University of North Carolina, USA - plate scrape MF_Col_mLB | ecosystem: Host-associated > Plants > Roots > Endosphere | place: USA... | reverse complement strand
GCTCTGCCGATCCGTGCTCCGAGCGAGCAAAAATCACGCTACGCATCAGGCGGTCGCCGCCGTCATACGATTTGTACGAGCCGGGCTTTATCTCCCCCGCATGCGTTGGCCCGCGGCGCCTGACTACGGAGCGGAAGACCGCGTCTGGAGTGGTCTGGACGGCTTTGTAGACACCACCCCACGGAGCGTCATCGCGATAGAATTGCAGGGCCAGTTCATGGACACGCTTGAAACGATCCGCAGCGAAGCCTGATCCGTTGTGCTTTTCCCAGACGACATCCTGCGCAAGGCGCCAACGAGCGAACTCGTCCGCCGTCTCCAGGAACATCCGCTGCGACCCAAAGACCCACATGCTGCCAGTCGGCTTGAGGACGCGTCGAACCAGACGCGGCCAGCCCGGGACGCGCTTGTCCCAGCGCAGGGAAGTTTCGCCATAGGGCGGATCGGTCACGATGCAGTCGACACTTTCGTCAGGGATCGAGTCCACGGCGTCGCGCATGTCGGCGTTGATGATGCGAACCGTCACGACCAATCCACCTTGTAGACCGTGATGCCGAGCTTTTCGGCTTGGCGGCAGCAATCGCGGGTGCCGCGGGAGCCGGGGAACGCGATGACGGCGGACGGCTGTTCCTCCTTCAGCATCACGCCATTGCGTTTTGGTCCCGCGGCGTTGCCGAAAGCGGGCCAGTCCGCGACGTAGACCTTGAACGGAATATCCTTGCTCTCAGCCCACGCAGCAGCCAGAGCATCGGCGCCAGTGGCATCGCCGCAAGCCAGACGAGAAAGCTCGAGGCGCGCCACCGCAGCGTCCAGAACGGCCACAAGGCGACCGCGCTCGCGTTCCGCCGCGGCCTCATACTGCAGCCGCAGCCCATCAGGGATGTGGTCCGGCACCAGCCCATACGAACGGCCGCCGCAGACGACGATGGTGGTCATGCCGCCCTCTTCGGTTCGCGCCCCAGGAGCAGGTCGTTGAAATCGAGACCGTTCGGCGCGAAGTGCACGAAGGGCGTGATGCCCTGCTGCCGGAAGCGCCGGGCGCCGGTGAGAAGCGCAGCGTGGGTCGCGTAAGTGTCGGAATCGCCGTCCCCGAGCAGGATGAGCTCCTTGACCTCGGACGGGAGCAGCAGGCCCGGACGCGCCATGTCGGGCGTCCCATTCATGATGGTCTTGATGTTGCCGTTCGGGCGCGGATGCGGGAGGCGCCCGGTAGGCTCGCCAGACAAATTGCCGAGCGACACGGCGCACCAGAGACCGACGTCATCCGGGCCGGCATCCATCTGCCACCATGAGGCGCAGGTCTCGATGCCTTCTCCGCTCGCCATGCAGGCGCGCGCCGGCGACATGCGGATCGCGCCGCCCTTCCACTCGGCATAGACCTTCTTGGCCGCGTTCAGCCGTCGATCGCCGGGGGGCTCGAGCTTCTTCGGCTCGCGGGCGTCGAGGTAGGTCCGGTGGATTCCGATGATGGTGTCATCGAGCGCGCGGATGGCGGCAACGACGCAGGGGAATTCGCCCAGCAGCTTGAGCTTTTCCTCGCCTTCGACATTGCCCCAGTATTCGAGCGACGGCGCGAAGCGGATGTCGACGCACATATCCGCGGACATCGTGATCTTGCGCCGGCGGAAATAGGCGTCGCCGTCGGTGCCGAGCAGATACTGGCAACGGTCGAAGATGCGCGCGGCACGCTCGCGATCGGTCTCCTTGCGCTTCGTCTCCCGCTCTTCCCGAGCAAGGTCCCGGTCCTTCCGTTCCTCGCGCCGTTCCTTGACGATGGACGGATCGAGCGGAACGACGTTGGAGTCGCGCCCAGGCGGTGGTTCTCCATTGATGATCTCGCACGCCTCCATCAGGGAGACGCCGTCGAGGTGCATCACCATGTCGATCGCGCTGCCGCCCTCCGCGCCGCGGCAGTTGAAGACGCGCTCGCGCTCATTGACCGAGAAGCGGTCGGTGCCTCCGCAGACGGGGCATGGCCCCTGCCACTCCCCGCCTGAGCGCTTCAGCACCGCTCCACGCTCCTGAGCGAGAGACAGCAGGTCAGACGAACTGCGCGCCCTGTCGATCCATTCCTGAACGTCTGGATCGTAGGCGCCGCTCATGGCTGCACCTGGAGCGTCTTGGCCTTGTTGTACTGCTTCGTCGGGGTGGAGAGCTTGCCGAGACGCTTGCGGGCGGCGTCGATCCCATCGTCGACCAGAAGCCGGACGGCATAGTCGACCATCACGGCAGGGCTGACCTTGGCCTCGTCAGCAAGCGTCTGGATGGTCCCGGCACGGCGCAGGCTGACATAAGCGGTGACGCGCCGGGAATTGTGCCGACTGAGCGGGATCGCATAACGCTCCGCGATCTTGCAGACACGCTGGCGATTGATGCCGATCACGCGCGCGATCTCGACCGGTGACTTGCCCTGATCGGCGAGCTCTCGGATTTGCTTCGCCCGGCGCTGACCGACCGGAGTGATATACATGTGGCCCTTGAGGTACATCACGCTCCCCTGTCGATTTGCTGGAAGGCACGTTTTCCGGCTGTCACCGCCTTGACCACGACGGCCGGAACCTGGCGCCCGAAAGCTGAGGCACCCTCGCCATCGGCCTTGAGCGTGGTCAGCATTTCCGCGCTCGCGGCGAGCAACGCGGCCTCGCGCAGGTGCTCCTTGTAGACGCCTTGGCCGCGCGCCTGAGCCGAACGCTCGCGCGCCCTGAGCGTCGCGCATTGCTGCTCGACCGCGTCGATGCATGCCGCCATAAACGCGCCGCCCGGAAGCGTCTGCAGGTCGGCGAATGGGTCGGGGGCGCTCATGACAGCACCTCGCAAACCGGCCGGTTCGCCAGATCGATCAGCACGTCGGCATGGCAGGGCGCTCCTGCCTTGCACCAGCAGGCGAGGTTCTTGCCGCGGAGCTTTGGCAACGCGGACCGGAAAGCTTCGGCTGTTTCACCCGAGGCCGTCATCATCTCGCGGAAGCACTCGACAGCATCTTCCGCCGTTGGGACGCTGAAAGTCTGGTAGCCCGGCATGCCCCATGTTCGACCAGGCTCGTGGTGCGGGTGGACCGAGAACGGATTGCCCCACGGGCCCGGCCGCGTGACCTTCACCGCCGGCAGGCCGTTCGTGGCCTGCGACAGCGCCTGCAGGTCGAAGCCCTTGCGGCGCGAGAGCTGGAGACGGACGGGTCCGGTCATGGCCGCCCCTCCGCGAAGACGCCGGCCGGGGCCATGAGGGCCGCGACCTTCCGATGCTGCATGGGGGTGACGATCTGCGCCTGGGACGGTGCGACCTGGATGCAGGACCATGACCAGAGAGCGGCCGCGTCTGCCTCGTCCGTGTTCTTCGGTGTCCACCCGAGCTCCACGCACATCGCCTTGACGTGCTTCTTCGGGTTGGGCGGGTAGCCATGACCGACGAAGGTCTTCCGGACCGTCTGCACCTTTCCGGTTCGCCACCGAATCTTCTTCATCTCCGCAACGAACTCGACCACGCCGGTCATCTTCGCGAGCGTGATGGTGGTCTGCGGATTGCCCTTGGCTTTGACCCGCTTCTCCTCCGGGTCGTACTCGCCAGGGATGATGCCGAGCGCCGCCTCGTAATAGAGCCAGTCGGGCTTGGACACGCGGCAGAACTCAATCAGCCACGTCCCAAGCTTGGCCATGGCGGCGGCCGTCTCGATGTCCTTGCCGGGGAGAGACAGCAGCGTGGGGCGCTCGCCGGGACGTCCGAAAGCGACGCCGGTCATCGTCTTAGACAAGTCGAGCGCGAGGATGAGAGGCCCGCTCATGGCCACACCCTCCGGACGAAGCTGCCGAGCAGCACCCAAAACGTCAGGCCGAACGGGATCGCGATGAGGATTCCGCGGAAGGGCATCAGGCTATCTCCCGCAGCCGGACGTTGATCTTGTCGGACCAGAGGTCGAGGCCGATCGAGGCGAGATTGGCGCGCTCGATGTTGAGCGCTTGGCGAACGACCTCTGCCGACTGGCACTTGGCGCGCTTCGCCACGATGTCGAAGCCGAAGAGATCGCCATGCTTCAGCACGTCAAGCGCGCGGGCGGCCGTCTCGCGCACGTAGACCATGCCGTCCGGCCCGTAGACGCGGTCGCCATCAACGGCGGCAAGCTTGTCGATCGCGGGCGCTGGCCGCTCTGGCGCTGGCTGGGCTGCCTCCGATGCGGGAGTGTCCGCCTTCTGTTCGGGCGTCGCCTCTTCCGCCGCTGCCTCCGGCGCGGAGGTCGGCGAACCCATCGGGCTGACAAGACGATAATGGGACGGCTCCCGGCCGCCCCTGGCGCCTACGCGCTGCTTGCCGGGAACGGACTCAACCTTCAGCGCGACGCCAGCCTTCTTCAGGTCTCGGTTTAGGTCGATGACCTGCGCCTTCACCCCGTCCACCGTCGGCGCGACGCGGGCCCTCGCAAGCTCAGTCAGCGTCATCGGCTTGATGCGAAGGGTATTCAGCAACAGGGCGCGCCGCTCGGTTGTCCTGATGTCGACTCCGCCATAGCTGACGATGAAGGGCGGCCGCGCGCTCTCGCCATTCTTGCGTCGGTCGCGCTTGGTCTTGGGCGCCGGCTCCGCGTCGAAATCCATCTTCGGGACTGGCGGCGCTCCGCCGGGCGCTTCGACGATCGTCGCCCTGTCTGGCAACGGGCCGATGTCCCACATAGGATCTGGCGCGCTCTTGTCGAGCATGCCGGCGAGCATCAGGACGAGCCGCTCCGTCGCGCGGAACGAGGCCTGCTGAACCGCCTGCTGATCCTGGATCGCGCGGATGATGTCGTAGGGGGACGGAGCGATGGTCATGGCTGCGTCTCCGCTAAAGCGGCGTCCAGAACGGCTCCGGCCGCGCCCTGCGGGCTGCCGCTGTCATCACGCGGCATTGCCGCCGCCAGTTCGCCGAGTGTCGCGCCGTGCTGGAGGGCGATCGACGCCAGCGTCGCGATTTCTAGGCCGGCGATGTGCGACTCGGTGGTGAGCTTGTTGCAGCCGATGAAGAGCTCTGCCGGCCGCTCGCCGCTGAAGCCGATCGTCACGTCGTAGGAGACACGCGAGCCCGGCACCGGATGTGGGACATTGATCACGATGCCTTCGCGGCGGTTGGGAGGTCGCTGTCTCATGGCAGCATCTCCTGACGAGCGAGCAGGCTGCGATAAGACGGCGTGGTCACGACCGGCAGGCAGTGCTCGCACCATGACGACGTTCCAACAGTGGGGAGGCCGCAGACGAGCTTCTCGGTAACCGGCAGGGCATCCCAGCCGGGCAGAGGCATCGCGCATTGGAGCGGACGTCTATCGAGGAAGAGGACACCCCGAACATCCGGCCTCTGTCTGGTCGACACTTGGTCGAACGTGCCGACCGTCACCAGATCGGGGACCAGCGTGAGGCCATCGCGCTCGCGCTCACGCTCTGCCGCCTTCTTGGCAATGCGTTTCGGGTTAAGCCCAAGTCGGCTTGTCCGGTCCTTAGAAGTGGCCGGCCGAGTGCCCTTCTCGGCTTTGTCGCGCGGCACCGGTGTCACCTTGGGCAATCCGAGACGAACGCTCTTGCCAATCACCGCGTTGCGGGGTGGTGCGCCGATCTCCCGCATGATCTCGCTAGCGGAAAAACCACGAGCCCGCAGGTCGCGCAGCGCTGTCACGCGCTCGTCAGTCCATTCCCATTTCGCATGCATGTTCATACTGCCCCCACCTCGCCTGGTAGCGCCTATTCGGCCGCCTTCTGCTGGCGCTGATAGGAAACGACGGCGTCAGGCTCAGCGACGGATAGGACGAGGCGCAGAAGCGTCTCCAGACCCTGCAGTTCCTGCTTGCGCGTCTCGATCGTCTGAGCGAGCAGATCGGCATAAGCGGTCGACTCGTTGTTGAGCCGCAGGACGTGATCGGTCCTCATGGCAGCCTCCATGGCTTTCCGTTGATGATGAGCGTGGTCGCGACGCGCGGTCGGAAGAGAGAGCGGGCGCGGCGCACAAGGCGGCGCAGGGCGCTCATCAGAACACCGTCAGGCGCGCGACATCCTCTGGGTCGGGCTTGGGCTTCGGCTCGAACTCGTCCCAGTCGTCATGCGGGATGTCGTCGTCATCGCCGGCGCCGAAGATGGCGACCCAGCACAGGGCCACCACGCCGGCGAGGATTGCGATCAGGTATCCCGGATCAAATTCCGCACGAGGCTGCATATCCCCCTCCCCGAGGTTGAGATCAGTTCATTGCGCTGATGCCGGAGCGCAGCTTGGCGGCGTTCTCCGCGGCGGCGCGCTCGTCCTCGTCGGGCTCATCGCCCTCGGTCAGGCTGTCGATCGCCGCGCCACGGGCCAGCGTCGCCTCACCCAGCGGGAGGTCCGCGATCATGCCGAGGGCGAACTTGATCTGGTCGTAGGTCTCGGCTTGCTCCGGCTCCATGCCGCCGCGGAGCTGCTCGATCTTCTTGGTGAGATCGCGCTCCTTGATGACCGCCTTGAGCTCCTTCTTAGGGACTCCGTGGTCTTTGGCCCGGTCGTAGACGTCGGAGATCATCTCCTTGACCGACTGGACGCGCTGAGCGTGCTCGCCCTTGTAGGAAAGGATCTGAGCGTTGTGCCGCTCGATCTCGCCGACGAAACGCTTCAGCACTTCGCCGTCATAGCCATTGCTCATGGGTTACCCCCGTCACGGTTGTTGATCGATCTCGACTGCCGGTCGCACCAATCGGCGCGCTGGCCCCAACGAACGGACTGGCGAAGGCGCCGCGCAGCGATGCGACGGCAGATCTCCCAGGCTCCGGCAAATACGATCGCGAGGAGACCCCGCATCGGCTCCTCCCTCAGTTCTGCGGCTCGAGCGCCGCGAGTTGTTCTGCAATGCGCTGCTGTTCGGCCCGGAGCGCCGCCTGCTGCTCGCGGCGGTGCGCTTCGTCGAGCCACCGCGGCGCGTTCGGGTACACGGCCACCAGGAACGCGGGTCCGTAGGCGAAGATCAGACGCGAAAATGCGGTCCATGACGGCTTGGCCACGCCCTCCAGCCAACGCCGAACCGTTTGCGCCGGCACGCCGGTATCAGCGGCCACGCAATCAGCGGTCTTGACTGGGTAAAGGCGCCGCACGAACGCAACCGCACGCTCAGGGCAAGCATCGCCATCGATACGCCCAATCTTGAAAACGCGATTTTCAGACATGAAAGCCGGGTCCTGCGAAGTTGGCTTCACAGACGAGGCGGCTTTCAGCGGGCGGCCTTCACGGGGAGAGCGGGCGGCAACCCGCACCCCACCGGATTTGGACAGGAGCAACGATGGACGGGGATGCGAGAGGGCCACCATGACGAACTACGAGGCCTCCGCGAGGGAGAGGTGCCCGGGAAGGCGCCCTTTGGCCTGCGCGTGGATAAGCGCGAGGCTCTCGTAGGTGATGTCATCGCGTCCGGCCGCTTTCGCAGCCTCAACAAGGGCCGCCCAGTACTCGGGCGGGATCGACTCTCGACGCTTCATCTCTGAGGCGGTCGAGCCGTTGACGGAGATCAGGCGGCTGACCGCAGCCGGGCCGCCTAAAGCGTCGAAGATGTCGGGTACGGATCGCATGAGAGTGGATTTACACAAATCATGTCGATCATGTCAACATGATATCTGTTCACACAATCTGTGATAATGCGCCCATGCAAGAGATGGGCATCAGATTGCGCCAGGCGCGTACCGCCGCCGGCTTCCGATCAGCACGCAGCGCCGCGATCCGGTTCAACTGGACGGTGTCGACTTACGGCGCCCACGAAAACGGGCAGAACGAGTTCGACGCCGCCGCCGCTGCGGAATACGGACGCGCATTCAAGGTCTCGGCAGCATGGCTTCTCACCGGCGAAGGACAGCCCCCGACGCCGCGAGGGCCTCAGCCGACAATTGAGACGCCTCCCATTGAAACATTCGCGGAGTTCGAGCGAAGGGCCGAGGCTGTGATGCGCGGTGAGACCGCCTCGCCTCGGGCGTCTCGATCGCCCTACGTCGCCGAACCTAATGCCGAGATTGAAGGCCCGGCCATGATGAAGTGGCCCTCCCCCGTCCGCGACGTCGAAGAGTTGGGCGCTGCAGTGGCGAGCGTTGACGGCGACGATAGCGCGTTTGAGCTCAACGGCGAGGTCGTCGACCGCGTCATTCGGCCGCCTGGATTGGCTAACCGCCCAGGCGTCTTCGCGCTGCGCGTCGCGAACCATTCGATGTGGCCGATGTACCGCGACGGCGCCCGTGTTTACCTCGACACGAAGAAGCCCGTCGTAACCGACGGCATCGTTGTCGAGCTGAAGCCGACCGAGGAAGGCCGACCGGGTAAGGCCTACGTGAAGATGTTGGTCTCGATGGACTCCCGAAAGGTGGTCGTCGAACAGTTCAATCCACCGGGGCGGCTTGAGTTCGACCGCGACGAGATCTTGCGGATATTCCGCGTCATACCCAACGAAGAGCTGTGGGGATAACACTGCGCGCGGACTCTACGCGCGGTGTGACGTGCACGCTCGGGCGACTTTCCGTAGTTCGCGCGCGGGGTATAGATAAAAACCTATATCCAGCGAGCACTCTGATCCTCTACGAGGCAGGACGATATCGACCTTGATGAGAGGGTATCAATGCAGCGGTGAGCGCCTTAAGCGTCCCTACCCGAATGGGTCGCTGGCTACGATGAGGGAGTGTCGAGCCGGCTCCTGACGGGCCGGACGCTCCGTCGAGCCAGACTCCACGCTGGACGATGACCGTCTCACCCAGCCTCAACGGCTCCGGTTAGCTAGAGCTCTACGCCGCGCGATACCTGCGAACGGACCTGATCAGGACGACGGAACACGGGGATCAGGGACAAGCGATCGCGCTCGCCGCACTCGATGCAGACTAGGCGCGACCGAACCTCATCGATCTGATGTATCCCCTTCTCGCACAAGCGTCCGAGAGCGCCCGAGTCGAGACGCTTCCCGCGTCCGCAGCCATCGCACCCAACCTCGATCGCCAGCATTTCGTCGAGCGTCGGCATCGGCGCCCTCCGCTCAGACCAGGCCATACTCATCACGCGCCCCGTCAAGTTTGTTCTTCTTAGGTTCTCATTAACGACTCAGAATTTCGCAGGAGTCCAGAGCTGATTCGCGCCCCTTGGAGCGCGGCAACTCAGGTCCGGTTTTGCACACGATCCCTGTTTACAGATTTCGTGTTGACACGAATTATGTTCACACATATTGTCCTCCTCGCGAGATCGGGGAGCACAGCAATGCCCACCACCATCACCGAAACGGTCACGACCGCGGGTCGGCACTGGGACATCCGGACCACCTTCAGCGGCGCGGAGGTCGCGATCATTCGCCAGCGTGGCGCAGAGCGGGAAGCGCGGAACAGCGCCGCGGTCGCCGCCGCCGTCGCTAAGATCGAAGCCACTGCGGCCCGGACGGCCATCGAGGCGCCGAAGATGCGGGCTCGAGCCTTCCTGAAGCACCCGGGCAAGCTGAACGCACTCCGCTGGAACCTCGCGCAGGCCGAGCCGACCGAGGGCCTGCGGGTCGTCGAGCGCCTCTACGCGGACGAGCCGAAGGTCGCTCAGTTCCCGATCAACATCCCCCTCACCAACCTCGCCGGCGCGCGGATCGCCTTTCGTTTTCTGCGTCGCCACGAACGCGCGGCCGATCGCGCCGCCATGCTCGCTGCGGAGTGAACCATGATCCACGCAAAGCCAGCCACCCGCGAGCGGCAGGAGCGCTTCCTCCGCAGCTTCGACGCCCACAAGAGCCCGCTCAAGACCGCCATTACCGCCATCAGCGAGCGGATCTATCGCGATGGTCTCGACTGGCTGACCGATGAGCAACTGACGGAGATCACGTCTGACGTCGTCGAGAATGCGTTGTCGGCGAACCGACGAATGGTCCGGAACCGCAACGTGCTTCGGAGGGCTTCGTGATGGAAACCCGCATCCTCCACGTTGTGGCCGAGTCGAGCAGGGTAGCGCTCAGCGTCGCCCGGGCGATCACCAAGGGCCAGCTCCCGGCCTGCGGGCACTACGAGACCGAAGACCTCGCTCAGGCGTGGGCAGACCACTGCAACGGCATGTTGGGCGCTCGTCTCGTCTCCGTCTGGCCGGTGGCTGTCGAGGTCGAACCCGGCAAGCCGCCTCTCGTCACCGCATGGCCCACCGACAAGGTCGACGACGCCGCGGCCGCCTTCCTCATCACCGTCGTCGGGCCGCTCATGGTCGGCGTCGGCACTCTCATCGAATGGAGCGTCTGATGGGCGAAATTGCCGAAATGATGCTGAATGGCGACCTCGACGAGGAGACCGGCGAGTATATCGGCCCCGGACAAGGGTTCCCAAGATCGCCGGCACGAGCCGCGCGGCATAGCGCATCGCGCCGCACGACCGCAGTCGAAATCCCGTACCCCACCGCAGCAATGACCAGCCAGACGGATGGGAAGGTCGTTGCAGCAAAAGCACTGAGGTGGCTATGGCTTGCAGCTCAACCCGGGAGCGGCGCGTATCCCGGTGTTCAATGGGATGCCGCCCCGGGTGTGTTCCAACGCCTGCAGCGGCGTGGGCTCGTCACAACGTTTGAGCCGCACAACGACGCTCACAAAACACGGGCAGTTGCGACAAGCGCGGGGATGTCCTTACTCCGACAGGTGCCGGCATGAACGCGCCCGTCACCTTACCGATGATGTCTCTGGAACTGGCCTCGCGCGAGCTGAAGCCGGCCGGCGTCGATCGCATTCCGATCAAGAGCCGAGACCAGTGGCTGCAGGAGCGCAAGGGCGACGTGACTGCCAGCGTGGCCGGGGCGATCTTGGGTGTGCACGAGTACGTCACCCCTTACGGCCTGTACATGGAGAAGGCCGGCCTCGCGCCCGAGCAAGAACAGGTGACGCCGGTCATCGACGAGGACAGCATCACGCTGCCTCCCCTTCTGCGCGGTACGCTATTTGAGCGCGCGGCGATCGACATGGTCCGGATGCTCCGGCCCGACTGGGAGGTCTCCCCGGCCAACGACGCCTATTACCGGATGCCCGAGGCGCGCATCGGCGCAACGCCAGACGCCTTCGCCCGGCGCCCCGATATCAAGGGACTCGGCATTCTCCAGGTGAAGACGACCGACGGCCTGATCTTCCGCCAGAAGTGGCTCGACGAGGAGGGCAGCGTCCAGGTGCCGCTGTGGATCGCGGTCCAGGCACTCGTAGAGGCTCGCTTGACCGGCGCCTCATGGGCCTGCGTCGCCCTCCTCGTCGGCGGCATCAACACCAAGCTCCACCTGATCGACATCCCGCTTCACGAAGGTGTCTGGGCTCGCCTCGTCGAAGAGGTCCGCGAGTTCTGGCGCCGCATCGAAGAGAGCGACCCGCCGGCGCCGGACTATGGTCGCGATGGCGCGCTGATTGCGGGGCTCTACGCGACCGACGACGGAACCGAGGTCGACCTGTCCAGCGACAACCGCATCGGCGAGATCCTCGACCAGCGCGCCGGCCTCAAGGCCACCGAGACCGCAGGCAAGGACGCGGAGAAGAGGCGCCGCGAGCTGGACAGCGAAATCCTCGCGAAGATGGGCGCCGCCGCCCGCGCGCGCCTCGCCGACGGACGCACCATCACGGCCAAGACCATCAAGCGCTCCGGCTACACCGTGCAGCCCGGCAGCTACCGCACCGTCAAAGTGAAAGGCGAAGCAGCATGAACGCGCCAGCAGCGGCCGTGATCGGTCACAATTCCGCATCCTACCTGCAGATGGTCGAGGCCGATCCGGCGATCATCTACCGAGATGACGAAGCTCTGCCGGCGCTGGTCGACGAGCTCGACGCGCTAATCGCCGCCGCCGTCGGCGACGTGACGACGAAAAAGGGACGCGAGGCAATCGCTTCGCTGGCTCACTCGATCTCCCGTCGCAAGACCCCGATCCTGGATGCTGGCAAGAAGCTGACCGAGGACTGGCGCAAGAAGACCGGCGAGGTCAATGCGCGCAAGTCGATGGTCGAGCAATATCTCGACACGCTGCGAGACAAGGCTCGCGCGCCGCTCGATGCATGGGAAACGGCTGAGAAGAGCCGCGTCGTCCGCGTCGAGACCGCGATGAGCACCTTCCGGCAGGCCACATCGTACCCGGCCAGCTACACGATCGCGAACTTCGACGAGGACATCGCGGCGATCGAGGCCATCTCAATCGACGGCGACTTCGGCGACCAGGCAGACGCGGCCGAGGACGCCAAGGTCGAGGCCATCGCGGCGCTCCGTGTCGGTCGTGCGAATCTGATCAAGGCCGAGCAGGAGCAGGCCGAATTGGCGCGCCTGCGGGCTGAGGCTGAGGAGCGCGATCGCGTTGCCCGGCAGGAAGAGGCACGACGGGCGGCGGAGGAAGCCGATCGCGACCGGATTGCGGCGGCAGAGCGACGAGCAGCGGCTGAGGCCGAAGCGCGCGTCAAGGCCGAGCAAGAGGCCGCGGCTGCCCAGGCGAAGGCGGAACAGGAAGCCGCTCTAGCCGAGGAGCGCCGCAAGGCCCGCGAGGCGGAGGAAGCGCTGGCCGCAGAGAAGCGTCGGCAGCGCGAAGAAGCGGAAGCCCGCGCCGTAGCCGAGGCGGCCGCCCAGCGCGAGCAGGAGCGCCGACAGGCCGACATCGCACACAAGAGCAAGATCATGGGCGAAGCCAAGGCCGCGATCATGACGTGCGGGGTCGATGAGCCGATCGCCAAGCAGATCGTGCTCGCCATCTGTGCCGGCTCCGTCCCCCACATCACCATTCGGTTCTGAGGAGAAGCGGCATGAACGCCGTCGTCGAAGCCAAGCCGGCCCAGCCCATCGTCAAGCTGCGCGAGCAGTTCGAGACGCGGGAGGATTCGTTCAAGTCGGCATTGCCGGCACATATCCCGGTCGAGCGCTTCCTTCGTGTCGTCATGACGGCCACCCAGCGCAATCCCGATCTCGTCGCGGCCGACCGCCAGTCGCTGTTCAATTCGGCGTTGCTGGCGGCTCAGGACGGTCTTCTTCCCGATGGCCGCGAGGGCGCGCTGGTCATCTACAACACGAAGGTCAAGCAGGACGGCAAGGACGTCTGGGTGAAGGCCGTCCAATGGATGCCCATGATCGCCGGCATCCTCAAGAAGTGCCGTAATTCCGGGGAGCTCTCGTCGATCGAGGCCCATACCGTCCACGCCAACGACAAGTTCTCCTACCGCATCGGCATTGATGAGCAGCCCGTTCATGAGCCGGACTGGTTCGCGGATCGCGGGGCCGTCGTCGGCGTCTATGCGGTCGCCAGGCTGAAGGATGGCAGCCGCGTTTCCGAGATCATGAGCAGGGCTGAGGTCGAATCCGTACGCGCCATCAGCCGCGCCAAGGACTCGGGCCCTTGGGTTCAATGGTGGGGGGAGATGGCGCGAAAGACGGTTCTGCGGCGCCTGTCTAAGCGGCTCCCGATCTCCAGCGATCTCGACGACCTGATCCGGCGCGATGACGCTCTGTACGACCTAGAGGGAGCGCGTCAGGACGCTCAGCGTCATGCGCCTCGCTCTCTCGCGGCCAAGATGGATGCACTCGCTAGCGGCATGAGCAAGCCGCCGCAGATCGAGCAGGCCCCTGATACGCCCGCGGTCACCGACCAGCGCGCTGCGCCCGGTGCGAAGGCCATGGACCCATATCGCTCGGCTGATGAAGCTTCCGGTGCCGTAGCGGGCCAGGGGGAGGACGGCGGCGGCGCTCATGATGAGGCCCCGTCGTCCGATACCGGCGACGAGCCGACACCGGCTCAGCTAGCATTCGAGCGCGGCGCCGAAGCCAAGCGCGACAACCTCGGCACCCGCGCCATGCCCGGCGAATACCGCCAGGAGGGCCGCGAGCCCGAAATGCAGGCGTGGCTCGCCGGACACAAGTCCGTGCAGGTCGAGACGGTGGAGGGCAAGTGATGCGGGGGCGCCTCTATCTCGACCTCGACGGCGTAATGGCCGATTTCGATGCTCACTTTCCGGCGGTCTTCGGTTTGGATCACCGAAGCATGGCCGATGATGCCATGTGGGCAACGATCAATGCTCACCCCAGCTACTTCCTCGACATGCCCCCATGCCCGGGCGCGCTCGAATTTTTCGACGACATCGCGACGCTTGATCCGATCGTGCTGACGGCCTGCCCGCGCACCAACTACGCGAACGCTGCGATGCAGAAGCGAGAATGGGTTCGCCGGCACCTGTCGCCGCGCACAACCGTTCTGCCGGTGATGGGCGGTCGAAACAAGCCGCTGTTCATGCACGCGCTTGGCGACATCCTGATCGACGACTTTGAGAAGAACACTAGGTCTTGGTCTGAGGCCGGCGGCATCTCGATATTGCATCGGAACTTCGATGACACGCGTGTCCTCTTGAGGACGGCGCTGGCCATGAGGAGCGCTGCGTGATCCTCTTCTTCGACACCGAGACGACAGGGCTGCCGGACTACCGGTCCCCTTCGAACGCCCCGCACCAGCCGCACCTCGTGCAACTGGCTCATATCCTCTGCGAGGACGACGGGTCCGATGTTGAACAGGCCAACGTCATCATCCGGCCGGACGGCTGGACGATCCCTGACGACGTCGCGGCCATCCACGGCATTACCACCGAGATCGCCATGGAGAAGGGAATCCCGATGGCGGAGGCCATGGATGCCTTTCTGACGGCCCGGCGTCGCGCCGAACTCCGTGTGGCCCACAATGTCAGCTTCGACGACCGGATCATGCGCATCGCCATGCTCAGGCACGGACTGGTGCGCGAGGATATCGAAACTCTGGAGGCCGGTCGGAAGTTCTGCACGGTCCAGGCGACCACAACGCTGGTGAACCTGCCGCCGACTGAGAAGATGGTCGCGGCCGGCTTCAACAAGCCGAAGCCGCCGAAGCTGATCGAGTGCATCAAGCACTTCTTCGGCGAGGATCTGGATGGCGCGCACGACGCGATGGTGGATGTCTCCGCCTGCCGCCGCGTCTACTTCCATCTTCAGACGCTTCAGGGCGCGCAGCCATGACCTGGCCCTTCGGCGACCTCAAGCGGGGGCATTATTCGGTGTGCCTCATCGATCCTCCGTGGGCTTGGAAAGGCGGCACGAAGAGCCGCCCGCAGCACTACGGTCGCTTGACGCTCGACCAGATCAAAGCGCTGCCAGTGCGCGACCTGCTGAAGCCAGAAGGCGGCCGCGTCGGGCTTTGGCTCACCGCACCTCTGATGCACCGCATGCCCGAGATCGCGAAGGCATGGCGGCTCCGCTACTCGTCCATGATCCCGTGGATCAAGCTCTGGAACAACGAGGGCGGCATGTTCGTCTATGCGAACTCGGTCGCACGCGGGACGGGTCTTGAGGTCGTCGGCAACGCCGAATACTGCGTGATCCTGAAGGCCGGTCGACCACACTCGATCCTTGGAAAGCCCTTCCCAGGAGTGCTGATCGAGCCACGCCGCGAACACTCCCGCAAGCCAGTCAACCTGCACGTCGAGATCGAGCAACGCATCCCAGGGCCATGGTGCGAGATATTCGCCCGCGAGCGTCGACCCGGATGGGACGCCTACGGAGACGAGGTCGGCAAGTTCGGGGAGGCGGCGTAAATGCCCACACTCATCCACATGACGCAGGCGGCCGAGGAGCTCGGAATCTGCGAGCGCCAGTTGCGGAAGCTGATTCGAAGCGGCGATGTTGCTGCGATCAATATCGGAACCGGAGGGCGTCCGTCGTGGCGCTTCTCGCCGGCCGATCTTGACAACTTCAAGTCCCGCCAAGACCAGCCGCGCCGGTCATCGCCGAAGCCTCGGCTCGTCTACGAGCGCAAGGGCAGCGACCAGCGCAGCGTCGTCTATTTTTTCCGATCTGGGCCATTCATCAAGATCGGCACCACGACGAAGCTAAAGCACAGGCTGCAGAATGTGCAGACCTCCCACCCGACGCCCGTTGTCCTTGCCGGCGCTGTCAGAGGCGACAAGCGACTGGAGCGTGAGCTTCATCGTCGCTTCGCCACGCTTCGCGTCAACGGCGAATGGTTCCGGGAGGTCGACGACTTGGCGGTCTATGTGGCCAACCTCGCAGCGGAGATTTGACGATGCCGCGCGCGCAGATTCATCCCGTCTTCGTCGACCGCAAGACGGCGGCTGAGATGCTGATGATCAGCGTCGACACGTTCGACACGTGGCTGCGCGCCGGCTTCATCCCCGCTGCTCACATCGAGCGCGGACAGATTGTGCGGTGGCATTGGCCGTCGCTTGAAGATCGGCTTGCCGGCATGGGAGCGGAGAAGCACCATGACCCGTCAGTCGAAGGAGTGAGGAATGTCCAGAAGGGCCGTCGTCATGCCGCTGCCTAGTGGCGTCTCGCGCGTGATCAACAAGCGCACTGGCAAGGCTTACTGGTACCACCAGGAGCGCCGCGGCAAGCCGGATGCCGGGCCGCGCACAACGCTGCCGGAGTACGGCACGCCGGAATTTTGGCAGGCGATCGCGAGGCTGACCGGTGAGGCGAAGAGGCCGACGAACACGGTCAAGTCGCTCATCGAGAGCTACAAGACGCAGCCCGAGTGGCTGAAGCATCGACCGAACACGATTGCGACCTACGAGGCTGCGCTCGTCCATATCGAAGCGGCGTGGGGTCATCTCGACCCGGCGGCGGTGACGGTCGCTGGTGTCATGGCGCTCCGGACCAGCTTTGCCGAGCGGCCGTCCATGGGGAACATGGTTCTGGTGCAGGTGCGGGCGCTGATGAAGCTGGCAGTCCAATCAGGCTTCAGGAACGACAACCCGGCGCGGGAGATCGACGCTATCAGCGAAGAGCCTGACGAGGCGAAGCCGCTGACGCCTGAGGCATGGGCTGCCGCCACATCGAAGGATGCCCCCCGCATCGTTCAGAGACTTGCCGTGCTCGGCCGCGCGACGGGACAGCGCATTTCGGATCTCATCCGTCTTCGACCTGCTGACCGGGACCAGGATGGATTCGCGCACACCATCACGAAGCTTGGCGACAGGGAGCACTGGTCCCCCCTCACGCCGGAGCAGGCGAAAGAGATCGACGGCTGGAAGGCCTTCGCCAATGCGACCTACACTGCCGACGACAGCGGGCGCCGGATCAGCGACAACAAGGCGCGCAACATCTGGAATGCTTATCTCGCGACCGAGGCCGGTGAAGCGCTCCGTGGCTACACGCCGCACGACTTGCGCGCCAGCAAGGTTTGCGACGAGCGGATCAAGGGAAAGAACCACCAGCAGATCGCCGCCATGGTCGGCATGTCGATCCAGATGGTGATGAAATACAGCCGCCACATCGACCAGCGTCTGGCAGCTCGCGGAACGTCTGACGAACAGCGCTCTGCAAAATCGGATAACGCGTGAAAAATCGGATGGGCGAAAAGCCCGATGGGATCGGAGTTTTCGGAGATGCGAGCTTTAACCTTTGGTTAACCACGCCAACGCCGACATGGTTTACGGGGCGTTAAGGCGGCTCTGCTTCAGTTTGCCGACGGGCCGCTCGCCGGCCCCGGAGACGAGCCCGATGAGCCTCTACGCCGCGCCCGACCAGACCCAGCCGCTCACCAACGCCAGCGATGTCGCGGCGCTGATCCGCAATCATCTGAAGCGTCGCCCGGCGCCGGTTCCGCCGCGCGGCGACCAGGCCTTGCTGAAGCTCGCGGCTGCGATCGTCGTGCTCGGGCTGGCGGGCACCGGCCTTGCCCTGTTCGCCACCCGCCCCCATCCCGATG
>Ga0102589_1003134_pt1 | contig 17663 bp, 16 predicted proteins | sample AraplaMF_Col_mLB_FD_76858 | JGI IMG/M metagenome (GOLD analysis project Ga0102589, IMG submission 76858) | Arabidopsis root microbial communities from the University of North Carolina, USA - plate scrape MF_Col_mLB | ecosystem: Host-associated > Plants > Roots > Endosphere | place: USA... | reverse complement strand
CAGCTGTTCGTACAGCAGTTGGCAGAAGTAAAGGGGCATTAAGCAACGTTCGAGCAGATGACTTAGCGGCAGATATACTGCAAGAAGTGGTACAACGAGCAGGGATCGATAAGGATCAAGTGGAGGATGTAATTTTTGGCTGTGTGACGCAAACTGCTGAACAGGGAGCAAATATAGCCCGTACGGCCCTATTAATGGCAGGTTTTCCTGAGAGTGTCCCAGGTGTGACAATTGATCGTCAATGTGGCTCAAGTCAGCAGGCTGTTCATTTTGCGGCACAGGCTATTTTAGCAGGCGATATGGACATTGTTATTGCTGGTGGAGTTGAAAGCATGACGAGGGTGTCAATGGGTTCAAACATGAATGGAGCCCACGAGGGTAAGCGATTACAAGACAACTATACAATTATACATCAAGGGTTATCAGCCGAGAAAATAGCGAGAAAATGGAATTTTTCAAAAGAAAAGCTTAATAATTATGCTTACAACAGTCATAGACGAGCATTAGCTGCAATTGAGGCGGGCCGTTTTAAAAAGGAAATATTACCTGTCCAAGTTACGCAAGAAGACGGCACAGTGACAACCTTTTCTATAGATGAAGGGCCAAGGCCAGAAACGACAGTTGATAAATTAAATGGACTAAAAACTGTTTTCCAAGAAGACGGTGTGATAACAGCTGGTAATGCAAGTCAAATGAGTGATGGTGCCTCAGCTGTAGTTATTATGTCTTTAGAAAAGGCGCAGGAACTTGGCATCCGACCGCTTGCTAAAATTGTTACACGAGTTGTCGTTGGTTCAGATCCGACGTTAATGCTAACCGGTCCAATTGAGGCAACTAGACAAGCGCTGGAACGTTCAGGTCTTACGATTGAGGAAATTGATACGTATGAAGTGAATGAAGCTTTTGCGCCAGTACCACTTGTTTGGTTGCGCGAAATTGGAGCAGATCCCGACAAATTGAATCCGGATGGAGGAGCAATTGCATTAGGACATCCATTAGGAGCGACAGGTACAAAACTGTTAACATCGATGCTGTATAGAATGGAACGAGAAAATTTAAGATATGGTTTACTTGCAATTTGTGAAGGTATGGGAATGGCGAATGCTACTATTATTGAAAAAATGTAAAGGGGTTGTGTTTGATGAAGGAAGTAATAGCAGTAGTAACTGGGGGAGCATCTGGCTTAGGAGAGGCTACTGTTCGTAAAATTGTTGCAGAAGGTGGCAAAGCAGTCATTTTTGATCTTAATGACGAGCGAGGACACGCACTAGTAGAGGAGTTAGGGGAGAATGTCCAATATGCACGTGTTGATGTTACCAAAGAAGCAGATGTAGCTGCAGGGCTTGAACAAGCAGTAGCGACATTTGGGTCCATTAACGTCACAGTGAATTGTGCTGGAATTGCTGATGCAAGTAAAGTACTTTCTAAGCGTGGTGTACATGCTCTTGGTTCATTCGAAAAGGTGATTTCTGTCAATTTAATTGGGACTTTCAATGTGATTCGCCTAGCAGCAGAGAAGATGCAACATAATGAGCCGAACGAGGATGGTCAGCGTGGCGTTATTATTAATACTGCATCTGTGGCAGCATTTGATGGACAAATAGGACAAGCGGCATATAGTGCGTCAAAAGGTGGTGTGTCGGCAATGACGTTGCCGATTGCAAGAGAGCTTGCTGAAATTGGTGTACGTGTTATGACGATTGCTCCAGGATTAGTAGAAACACCAATGTTTGCATCGCTACCAGAGCCAGCAAGAACAGAGCTTGCCCAAATGACTCCATTCCCTAAAAGACTTGGGAAACCATCAGAATATGCGTTATTGGTCGAAAGTATTATCAAAAATGGTTTATTAAATGGTGAAGTCATCCGCTTGGACGGCGCGATTCGAATGCAGCCAAAGTAACGGTAACTCGAAGGTGCTTGCCTCAAACTAAATAAGCTAGACTATTCATAGAGCAAAGAGAATGAGCAAAAGCTCCTGTGATCACGTATTTGTGAAGCTCTGCTCTGTGCGAAAGCGAAGCGTCAGTAACAAATGTTTTAACTGTGCGAAAGCGAAGTGTCAGCCACAAATGTTTTAACTGTGCGAAAGCGGAGCGACAGCAACAAATGTTTTAACTGTGCGAAAGCGGAGCGACAGCAACAAATGTTTTAACTGTGCGAAAGCAAAGCATCAGCCACAAAAGCGCTCAGCCGGATCGGAAATCAACCACACGTTTTGGTGATGATCTTATTATCCGTAATTATTAGTAGTAGCAGAAGCCTTGGACGATTCAAAAATTATATAAACAAAGGGGAGCGTTGTTATGCATATGATGGATACACCTTTATTATTAACAAGTTTTTTGGATCGAGCAGAACGATTTTTTCATGCGAAAAAAATATATTCGCGGACAAGCCCTACAACAATTCACGAGTTTACTTATAAAGAATATGTAAAACGAACTCGTAAACTAGCAGATGCCCTGACAAAGCTAGGGATGGAGAGAGGTATGAAGGTAGGTACCTTCGCTTGGAATCACCATCGCCATTTAGAAGCATATTTTGCAGTCCCATGCGCAGGAGCTGTATTGCATATGATTAATATTCGATTAGCGCCTGAGCATATTGCTTATGTTATTAATCATGCAGAAGATGAAATATTACTGATTGATGATAACTTAGTTTCGCTTATTGCACCGATTGTCTCACAGCTTAAATCGGTTAAGCATTTTATCGTAATGGGAGATGCTGTCGAACTAGAAAACATCCCATTACCAAATGTTCTGTCTTATGAAGCATTACTCGAAGAGGCGAATGATGATTTTAAATTCCCAGATGATTTAGATGAAAATACACCTGCTGGCATGTGCTATACAAGTGCAACTACAGGAATGCCAAAGGGGGTAGTGTATACTCATCGTAGTATTGTCCTTCATACTATGGCAGCGGGCCTCTCCGATAGTATTGCAATAGGCGAGGCTGATGTATTACTTCCTGTTGTACCAATGTTCCATGCGAATGCGTGGGGGTTTCCGTTTGCTGGTGTATTATTTGGTGCTACACAGGTACTTCCAGGGCCGATGTTTACACCGCAACTACTACTTGATTTATTTGAAACATATAAGGTAACGTTGACTGCAGGAGTACCTACAATTTGGCTTGGCGTATTACAGGAGCAACGCAAAAATCCTCGTGATTTGTCTTCAATACGGTTGATTGTCTGTGGTGGTTCAGCATCGCCGCTCGGCCTAGTTCGTGGCTTTGAAGAGGAGCTTAATATTCCTTACATGACGGGTTACGGTATGACCGAGACATCGCCACTTGTTAGCGTATCGACGTATTTAACACATATGCAAGATTATACGGTGGATGAAAAAATGGATGTTCGTATTACGCAAGGAATAACAGTGCCACTCATTGAAACACGCGTAGTCAATGAAAACGGTGAAGTCCCTTGGGATGGCAAAACAATGGGCGAATTGACAATTAGAGGCCCTTGGATAGCTGCACAGTATTATAACGATGAACGAACAAAGGAAGCCTTTAAAGATGGATGGCTCTACACTGGTGATATTGCTGTAATGACAGAAGATGGTTATATTAAAATTACAGATCGCACGAAAGATTTAATTAAAAGCGGTGGAGAATGGATTTCTTCAGTAGAGCTTGAAAATGCTTTGATGTCACATCCTAAAGTTTTTGAGGCTGCTGTTATCGCAATTCCTCACGAAAAATGGATTGAACGACCTCTAGCATGTGTTGTACCAAAGCCTGAATTTAAGGATGCTATTACGAAATCAGAGCTATTAGAAGATATACGATCGCAATTCCATAAAACGTGGATTCCTGATGACGTTGTATTTTTAAATGAGATACCGAAAACCTCTGTAGGAAAATTCATGAAGGTAAAATTGCGAGACGATTTAAAGGATTACCGAGTAGAAGTTTAGGAGACTAAAAATTTTGAAGGTGGTGACAAACTACCTTCATTTTTTTTCGTTGAAAATTTAGGATTATCTCAGTCTCGTTTATGCATATTAGTATGAGTCAAAACGATGTTGTGTCACAAAGACGTTATCCAGGAGTGATGTAACTAAACGGCTACGCTTTACCATATATCCATGGAATATTTTTGCTAAATTAAAGAAAAAATGAAAAGAAAAATGAAACTATTTCATTCATTTTGCCGTATAATCAATATTAAATGAGAGGATGTGGCCGTATTGACAATTGCGATAGTTGCGATTATTGGCGGAGTAGTTATTACTTTAGCAGGTATTTTTACAGATACACATACAAAAAAACAAAAAATTAGATTAAAGGCAATTGAGAAGGAAGTAGAGCTAGAGAAGCTCAGATTAGAAACGTATACGATGGAAACAGAAAAATTACGTCTAGAATTAGAGCAATCTAAAGTGTTACTATTAGAGGAAAAACAAAACTCAACTAAGTAACTTGGATACAATGGCACTTTTCCGCTATAATGGAAATAGGACGCTAGAGGGGAAGAAGACTGTATGTCTGATTATGAACAGTTTATAGAAGGTATAAAGCGCAAAACAGGAATAGATTTAGCGCTATATAAAGAAGCGCAAATGAAAAGACGATTAACATCTCTGTATGAGAAAAAGGGATATCGTAATTTTGTGGACTTTCTAAAGGCACTTGAACAAGATCGTGACTTAATGAATGAGTTTTTGGATCGCATGACTATCAATGTTTCCGAGTTTTATCGCAATGGTAAGCGTTGGGAAGGGTTGCAGAAAAAAATATTTCCGAAATTACTGCAATCTAATAAGCGTTTAAAAATTTGGAGTGCTGCTTGTTCAACGGGTGAAGAACCTTATTCTTTAGTCATGGTATTATCTCAATTAGTGCCATTATCACAAATTCAAATCATTGCTACTGATTTAGATGAGAATGTCATTCAAAAGGCAAAATTAGGTGTGTATCCAGAGCGCTCATTAGCAGAAGTGCCGAGTGATATTAAAGCTAAGTATTTTGAGCAAGAAGGTTCCTTTTATAGGGTTAAGGATGAGATTAAACGTTGTGTGACTTTTAAGAAGCATAATTTACTAAATGACAATTACGATTCTAATTATGATTTAATTGTTTGCCGCAATGTGATGATTTATTTTACTGAAGAAGCGAAGGATCAGATTTATACGAATTTTAGTAAAGCATTGCGCAAGGATGGGATTTTATTTGTTGGATCTACAGAGCAAATTTTTAACCCATCTCGTTATGAGTTTGAAGTCGAGGATACATTCTTCTATAGACGAAAATAGTTAATAATATGAGAAAAGCATTCGTACAATAGACAATATGAATGTCATGTACATATTTTAAAGGTTTAGACATAGATGAATCGTACGCTTTTCGCTTGGTGTAAGCAAAAAGCGTATTTTTTATTAGTTATCTCGCATCGACGTACGGTAAAAATAAGTAGGAGAGTAACTGCCACAAAAAGCATGATTGGTGAAAACTAATAATTAGTGGGACAGCGAAATATCTTTTTTTAAGTAAATCGTTCAGAATATTCGAATTTAACTTAGGTTTTAACGTAAGTGAAACGTCAGCTACAATTGTTTTATGTACCGAAAAACGTAGTACAGAAGTCTCCTATCTCTATAGGTAGTGAGATCAATGAGGATTTAAGCTACTTTTCAGCAAATATCGTAATATTCGCTATAAAAGAGGAACTCAGCCTAAAATCGCTACGGACTGTGGCTATGACTTGGTGTTCAACATCGCGTTGGCCCAAAGCCTCTGCGGATAGGTCTTTATTAATAATTGATTGGACATGCAGGGGCAATTCGGAATTTGCAAACAATTAAAACGAGTCTTGAAAGACATTTGCAAAAGGACTGTTTTTTTAGAGAATATATGTTATAGTGAAAAATACATACTTTAGCGAGTTGAAGGGAGAAAGTGTTTATGCGTTACTTAACAGCGGGAGAGTCACATGGCCCCCAATTAACAACAATTATTGAAGGTTTACCATCGCTCTTACCAATTACAGCAGAAAAAATTAACCACGATTTAAAGCGTCGTCAAGGAGGACATGGGCGAGGTCGCCGTATGCAAATCGAAACGGATACAGTAGACATCGTTGCTGGTGTTCGTCATGGACAAACACTTGGTTCTCCCGTAGCGCTCGTAGTCACAAATGATGACTGGAAGCACTGGACAAAAATTATGGGAGCAGAACCATTAGCAGAAGATGTGAATCCTGAAGATATCAAACGTCAAATTTCACGTCCTCGTCCAGGACATGCAGATCTTGTAGGGGGCATGAAATACGGACACCGTGATTTACGTAATGTGTTAGAGCGATCTTCAGCACGTGAGACAACTGTTCGTGTAGCTGTAGGTTCTGTTGCAAAAGCGCTTTTAAATGAATTAGGCATTTCCATTGTGGCACATGTAACAGAAATCGTTGGTATTAAAGCAGACACTACTTTAGTAGAAGGGAAATCAGTAGATGAAATTCGTGCCATTGTTGAAGCGGATCCGTGCTATTGCGTTGACCCAGAAGCTTCTGCAAAAATGGTGGCAGCAATTGATGAAGCGAAAAAAGCAGGTGACTCTATTGGTGGTGTTGTTGAAGTCATTGTAGAAGGAATGCCAGCTGGTGTCGGTTCTTATGTTCATTATGACCGAAAGTTAGATTCGAAATTAGCAGCTGCCATGTTGTCTATCAATGCATTTAAAGGTGTTGAATTTGGAATCGGGTTTGAAATGGCACGCCGTAAAGGCTCTGAAGTCCATGATGAAATTATTTGGTCAGAGGAAGAAGGCTATACACGTGCAACGAATCGACTTGGCGGTTTAGAAGGTGGAATGTCTACTGGAATGCCAATTGTTGTTCGTGGTGTAATGAAGCCAATTCCTACATTATATAAACCGTTACAAAGTGTTGATATTGAAACGAAAGAGCCATTTAAAGCTAGTGTAGAGCGCTCGGATAGCTGTGCAGTACCAGCAGCATCAGTTGTTGCTGAGCACGTTATTGCCTGGGAAATAGCGAATGCAATTGTAGAACAATTTCATAGCGATCAATTACCTCAACTAAAAGCTCAAATCGACGAACACCGTCGATCTACAAAGGGGTTCTAACTTATGCGAGTACCAGTAGCGACAAAATCACATCAATATGAGGTTGTCCTTGGTCATAATTTTTTAGCAGAAGCAGTAAAAGCATTTGATGATAAGCTTCAAAAAGCTGATAAGCTCATTGTTTTTACGGATGCTAATGTGTGGGCGGCTCAAGGAGATTATTTCAAGGCTAATTTCCCTTATCATTTTGAGGTTTTCATCTTACCTGGTGGTGAGGCATGTAAAACCTTCGAACAATACAATGCAGCGCAAACATTTTTACTTGAACAAAAATGTTCACGTAAATCATTTATTTTTGCATTTGGTGGAGGAGCTGTAGGAGATTTAACAGGTTTTGTTGCAGCCACATATATGCGTGGGGTGCCGTTTATTCAAATCCCAACGACGATTTTAGCACATGACTCAGCAGTAGGCGGTAAAACAGCTATTAACCATCCACTAGGTAAGAATATGATTGGTGCGTTTTATCAACCTGAGGGAGTTATTTACGATACTATATTTATCGAAAGTTTATCTGAGCGTGAAGTACGTTCAGGAACAGCAGAAGTGATCAAGCATGCGATGATTTCAAATGCAGCGTGGTTAGAGGAATTAATGGCTGTAGAGACAGTTATTCATTTCAGCACAGAAGAATTAGCGAAGCAGCTTAGAAAAGGAATTGAAGTGAAAGCGCAAATTGTGGCAGAGGACGAAACCGAGCAATCCGTGCGTAAATTTTTAAACTTAGGTCATACTTATGGTCATGCTATTGAAGCGGCCGCTGGTTATGGAAAAGTAGCGCATGGCGAGGCAGTAATGATTGGACTCGTATATTGCTTATTATTAAGTGAACGATATGGTGAACTAGACCGTAACTTCACAACAGCATTTTTGCAATTTGCAGTGAAGAATGGCTATCCATTTGAAGCTGTGAAAGAATATTCCTTTGATCAGTTAAAAGAGTATTTAATGAAAGATAAAAAAGCGGAGTACGGTATTTTACAATTTGTATTATTGGATAAAATTGGTAAACCTTTTGTACAACCAATTGATTTAGCAGAATGCAGAGAAGTAGACACCGAATTCCGACAGCTATTAGCGGAGGTGCTTGTATGATTCGTGGACTTAGAGGAGCAATTACAATTGAATCTGACAAGCCAGAGCTTGTATGGGATGAGACAGCAAGATTAGTGCGTGAAGTAGTAACAGCAAATAATGTGGAAGTAGATGATATTGCTTCCATACTAATTTCCACAACACCTGATATTACGTCAGCATTTCCTGCACGTGCTGTACGGTTAATGGACGGATGGCAATATGTACCTGTCATGTGTACACATGAAATGGACGTGCCGAACGCATTGCCACTTTGTATTCGTGTATTAATACATGCGAATGTAGAAGTGGCACAAAAAGATGTAAAACACTTGTATCTCAATGATGCAGTGAAATTAAGACCAGATTTAGCCCAAGCTAAATAATTAGAGGAGATGTTTAAGATGAAATGGAAACAACAACTGGACGGTATGCAAGCATATAAGCCTGGTAAACCAATTGAAGAAGTACAACAGGAATATGGCTTACAAGAAGTCGTAAAATTAGCATCTAATGAAAACCCATTTGGGTGCTCACCTAAGGTAACTGCTTATTTACAAAATAATTCAGTAAATCATGCTATCTATCCAGACGGCTATGCGCAAAATTTACGTACAGCTGTTGCAAATTATCTAGGTGTCAAAGAAACCCAGCTTCTTTTTGGTAACGGCTCCGACGATATCATTGCGATTATTACTCGTGCATTGTTGTATCCAGGTGTAAACACAGTGATGGCAGACCCATCCTTCTCTCAATACTGGCACAATGCCGCAATAGAAGGTGCAGAGGTACGTAAAATTCCTTGTATCGAAGGTACACATGACCTAGATGCAATGATAACAGCAATTGATGAAAACACGTCGGTTGTTTGGGTTTGTAGTCCAAATAATCCAACAGGTGTTGTGATACCAGATGTTGAATTACGAGCATTTTTAGCTAAAGTACCAAGTGATGTGCTAGTAGTATTAGATGAAGCTTATATCGAATACGTAACGCATCCTGGTCACAAAGATACTCTACCTATTATTGACGAGTTTTCAAATGTACTATTATTGCGTACATTCTCAAAAGCATATGGTCTTGCTTCTTTCCGAGTTGGTTATGCAATTGGGCAACAAGACGTGATTGCTAAACTAGATCCCGTAAGATCGCCATTTAATAATACAATTCTAAGTCAAGCGGTCGCGACAATCGCTTTAAGTGATCAAGATTTTATAAAGGCTTGCCGAGAAGCAAATGAAAAAGGTAAAAAACAATATGTTGAATTCTGTGAAAAACATAATTTGCAATACTTCCCTTCTGATACGAACTTTATTTTCTTTAATACGAATGCCGATAGTGATGTTGTTTTCAATGAGCTAATGAAACGAGGATTTATCATCCGTAGTGGAAATGCGTTAGGATTACCCGGGTTTATCCGCGTGACAATCGGAACAGAGGCTCAAAATGAAGCGTTGTTAGGTCACCTTGAAAACGTTCTAAAAGAGCAAGGAGTTTTTGCATGACGACACGTAAAGTGCTCGTTATTGGGCTAGGCCTAATTGGAGGCTCGATTGCCTTAGCATTACAAAAGGCACCCGAAACAAAAATTATTGGCTATGATATGGATGCGAAAACACGTGAACATGCGAATGGGTTAAATATTGTTCATGATATTGTGACGGATCCGAAAGAAGTGGCGGCTGACGTAGATGTTATCATTTTTGGAACTCCCGTTAACGCAACACTTGAATGGATGGAACAATTAAAAACATGGCCGTTGAAAAATAAAGTAATCGTAACAGATACAGGTAGTACAAAAAAGAGGATTATGCAAAAGGCTGGGGAACTACGTGAGTTAGGCATTACCTTTATTGGAGGACATCCAATGGCGGGCTCACATAAAAGCGGTGTTTTAGCTGCAAAGGCTCACCTTTTTGAAAATGCGTATTATATGTTAACACCGCTTGCCGGTGAAGAAATTGTCCATATGGCACAGCTTGAAAGTTTATTAAAATTTACACATGCAAAGGTTGTAAGTGTATCTGCTCGTGAGCATGATCATATGACAGCTGTAGTTAGTCATTTCCCGCATGTAGTTGCTGCTTCTCTTGTGCACCAGTTGGGCGGAGAAAATGGTGAGTATCCGATGACACGTTCACTTGCTGCAGGGGGCTTCCGTGATGTAACGCGTATTGCGTCATCCAATCCGATTTTATGGCGAGATATTACATTACAAAATCGAGATGAGCTTATTGCACAGCTAGATGGCTGGGAAAAGGAAATGAGTCGTGTTAAGGAGCTCCTTTTAAATGGTAGCTCGGAGGACATTGAAAAATACTTTGCAGTTGCCAAAGAGCTAAGAGATGAATTACCGATTAGTGCTGGAGCAATGTTTACATCATTTGATTTATATGTTGATGTTCCTGACTATCCAGGTGTTATTTCTGAGGTGACAGGCTTACTTGCAGATGAAGCGATTAGTATTACAAATTTACGTATCGTAGAGTCTCGTGAGGACGTGTTCGGGATTCTTGTCATTAGCTTACAAAGCGAAAGTGATCGTGAACGTGCAGCAGCGTGTATACAAAAGCGTGCTAAATATGAAACATATATTTCATAGGCAGTCTAGAAAAGCTTAATAATATAAGCCTTTTTTTAAGAAAGCGTCGAAATTACGGCGCTTTCTATCTTCATATTGGGGGGAAGAAAACGATGAGTGAAAAAGTATTACAATATGATAAACCTTCCTTACAAGGGACTTTAACGATTCCTGGTGATAAATCTGTTTCTCACCGTTCTGTTATGTTTGGAGCGATTGCAACGGGTAAAACGACAGTTGACGGCTTTTTATTAGGGGAGGATTGTTTGAGTACAATTGATTGCTTCCGAAAGCTCGGTGTAAAAATTGACGTGGAAGGAACAAATGTATCTATCGACAGTCCAGGTATTGAGGGGTGGCAAGAGCCCACAGAGGTACTATACACAGGTAACTCTGGTACGACAACACGTTTGATGCTAGGGATTTTAGCTGGATCTAATGTGCATTCAGTAATGACAGGGGATGCGTCCATTGGAAAACGACCGATGCGCCGTGTTATTGATCCGTTACGTCAAATGGGTGCACACATTACTGGAAGAGCAGATGGACAATATACACCATTAGCCATTCAAGGTACAACATTACAAGCTATTGATTACCAAATGCCTGTTGCAAGCGCACAGGTGAAGTCTGCTATTTTACTTGCGGGTTTACGTGCTGAAGGCACTACAATTGTGCGAGAAACTGAAGTATCTCGAGATCATACTGAGAGAATGTTACGTCAATTTGGTGCACAGGTTGACGAGGTGGATGGTGTTATTGCGTTACAAGGAGGGCAAACTCTAAAAGGGACGCATGTTTCTGTACCAGGTGATATTTCATCAGCAGCCTTTTTCTTAGTAGCAGGAGCTATTTGTGAGGGTAGTAAAATAACGCTAGAAAATGTCGGAGTTAATCCAACACGAGATGGTATCATCGAAGTGCTTCATAATATGGGCGCATCGATAACAGTTATGCCGAATGAAGATAGCCAATCAGAGCCGACAGCAACAATTACAATTGAAACATCAGCATTAAAAGGAACTATAATTGAAGGAGATATTATTCCTCGTCTTATCGATGAAATCCCGATTCTTGCTTTATTAGCAACGCAGGCAAAGGGCAAAACGATTATTAAGGATGCCGAGGAGTTAAAAGTGAAGGAAACAGACCGGATAACGGCTGTAGTGGATGAATTGAAAAAACTAGGTGCTAATATTGAAGCGACTGAGGATGGAATGATTATTGAAGGACCAACTTCATTACGAGGTGCTTGCCTTAAAACTTACGGTGATCATCGTATAGGTATGATGGGCGCTGTTGCTGCACTAATAACAGATGGGTCAGTAACTTTAGATGACGCAGAATGTATTGCGGTTTCTTACCCATCGTTTTTTGAGCATATAGAGGAAGTAAAGTAAAGTCTATCTATATTCAGGAGAAGACTCCTACCCCTAGCTGTGGTGAGAAGGTTGCGGTTGAGGTTTCTTTTCAATGGATGTACCAATCGCCTACTGAAATGTAGGAATTCAGTCTAAAGCACGTCACGTTCTGTGCCAATACCGAAAGGGCCGACATCGTGTCGGACCACGTGCGCAGACCTGGGCACAACTCTAAATCCGGACGTAATGACGCCAAGGCGAAATTAATCCCGACTCTCCAAGTCTTTTGGGGAGTTTTTTCTTGTTTCGAAAGAAAATGTTTTGTAGCATAAAGATATTAATGAAAGAATAGGTGAATGACTGTGAACAATGCGATGACTGAAATGATGCAAGCACTTGAACAAGGAGACTTAGCATTAATTGAACAGCTACTTGAATCATTTTTAACGAAGGAGCTACCTGAGGAAATTTATACGTTAGCTGAAATGTTTATGCAGTATGGGTATATGAAGGAAGCTGACCGTGTACTGGAGCATTTACAATTTTTATTCCCAGAAGAGGCACAGTTGAAAATTGATCGTGCAAACGTCTTAATGGAACTTGGTGCTGAAGATGAAGCGCTAGATTTTTTATTAGAAATAGAGGAGACATCTCCAGAATATCCCCAAGCATTATTAGTATTAGCGGATTATTATCAAATGCAAGGATTATTCGAAGTAGCAGAAATGCGTATTAATGAGGCCTTATCTATTTTACCAGACGAGCCATTATTACAATTTGCTAAAGCAGAACTTTTATTTGAAACGGGTCGTTTTTTAGAGGCTGCGAGACTATATGAAGAATTATATGAACAACAAGTTGAATTTGCAGGGATAAGCCTTGTAGAACGACTTGCTGAGGTGTATCGTGCTGGAGCTGCCTATGAAACGGCTTTAGATTACTATTTAAAAGCACTTGACGATGAAATAAAGCCAGATGTTTTATTTGGTGCTGCATATTCGGCCTTTCAATCACAAAAATATGAGATGGCCATTAAACAATTAGAAGAATTAAAAGAATTAGATCCTGATTATTTTTCTGCCTATTTATTGCTTGCTGAAAGCTATGCTATGACGGAGGACAATAAAAAAGCTTATGCCGCCATTTTAGAAGGATTAAAGCGAGATGAATATGATAAGTCCTTATATTTATTTGCAGGAAAAATGGCTTTAAAAACTGGTTTGCCAGATGAGGGTGAACAACATCTACGTGAAGCTATTGCCTTAGATCCTGAATACATGGAGGCAGTATTGGCATTAATCTCTGTGTTGGCACAGCAAGAGCGTCATGAGGATGTAATAGAATTATTTGAAGAGTTGCAAAAAAATGATTTTGAATGGAGCACCCTATTCCCATTTGCTGCGGTTGCATATGAAAATTTAGAATTGTACGACCGTGCATACGAATTTTACCGTTTGGCATATAATGATTTTAAGGAAGACGCAGCATTTTTAGAAAAATATGTTTATTTCTTATTAGAAGAAGGAAAGCGTTCAGAAGCTAAAGAAGTACTCGGACAATTAATAACTATTCAGCCGGGTGAACTAGAGTGGCAAGAGAAGTTGGAAACCTTAGAATTTGAGTAAAGGAGGGAGTGGGTATGACTGCTTCTGTATCAGTTGTCGATAAAAAAGCATTTGTTAGATGGTTTTTAAAGAATTATCAATTGAAACGTCGTGAGTGTGTATGGATTTTGAATTACTTATTAAGCAACGATGAGTTATTAAAACGAATTCGATTTGTTGAAGAAGCTCATTATTGCCCTAGAGCAATGGTAATGTCAACAGTTGACTCAACAGGTGTGCCATTTCGTTTCTACAAAGGTAATGTAATGACAGCAGATGCTGAGAAATCTTTTCATGATTTACGCTTACATGAACATGAAGATATGTATATACAATTGAATTTTCCTAATGTACCTCCAAGTGCACAATACTTAGCAGTTCTTGAAGAAAACCCTTATATGCCGGAAGCACTGATTGTCAGTGAAAAAGATCGTTTACTGGCAGAAGAATTGCTTTCCAACAGCTTACTCGTATTCCAAGAAGAAAAATTACTCGCACAAATTGATGATGCTCTCGATCAGGGAGATGAAGAGCGGTTTTATGAATTGTCTAATTTGTTACAAGCTCTAAAGGAAACAGCTAATTTACATTAGTTATAGGCAAAAATTGAATGTCCTTTACCTACCTCAATATGATAACATAACAAGTGAATGATTGTTTTCACTTTTTATTGGTTATCCTATAGAAGAGTGGAGAAGGGCATTTTTTTATTTTCATTAAGCAATTACGTTATATGTAACATGAGGAGGTTTGTGAGATGTATTTTAATGCAAGCGATGTGACATCGTTTATGGCACAGAAGGATTTTATCGATACAGCAATCGTTCCACTCGTAACCGTCGATTTATCTCCTGAAAAAATGAAACAGAGTGGTACAGAGGCAGATTTTTTGTTATCGCTTACATCTTTTATTGAACAACAGTTTAAAGGCCGTCTATTACTGATGCCACCATTTTCGTATAGTGCAACATTAAAAAGCGAAGATATGCCGAAGCAATTAGAGGCACAATTACATAATGCTGGTTTTAAGCATGTGTTCTTCATTACTTGTGACCATTTTTGGACAAATATTGGAGAGGAAATAAATGTTGTTTGGCTACCAGCGATTCCGTTAGAAAGCATGGATAAAGGTGTGAAAAACTCTATTCTTGAAGATCAATTGCGACAAGTTATTCCGATGCTTTCGACCAAATGGGCACAGATTTAACAATTTGTTTCAATAAATGTTCACATTCTCCAGCTTTCCACAGAATGCTATATTGACCAAGCTATGGACTTGATATATCATAGATATGTCCTAGTATTACTATTTGTAAAAGTATGTCCGTTGGACTGACCTTTAAGTTAGAGGGGGGAAAAAAATGAGTAATAATCGAGTTTCACGTCGTCAATTCCTAAGCTATACACTAACTGGTGTAGGTGGCTTTATGGCGGCAGGTATGCTGATGCCGATGGTTCGTTTTGCAATTGACCCAGTACTACAAAAACATACTGGTGGGGACTTTATAAAGACTGAGCATAAAATCGCTGATATTACTAAAGAACCTATTAAAGTTGACTTAAAATTTGAACAAGTTGATGCATGGTACAAATCAGAGGTAACAAACGTAGCATGGGTTTTCAAGGAAGGCGATCAAATCGTTGCATTATCTCCTGTTTGTAAGCACTTAGGTTGTATGGTGAACTGGGGAGAAGATTCTGCACACCCAGATCAATTCTTCTGTCCTTGTCATGCTGGACGTTACGAGAAGAATGGTAAAAACATACCAGGAACACCACCAACAGGACCGTTGGATGAATATGAAGTTAAAGAAGAAGATGGTTACTTATTGCTTGGTCCAACTAAAGCAAATACTCTAGTTAAGTAAGGGGGTACAAAACAGTGCTAAATAAAATTTATGATTGGGTCGATGAACGCTTAGATATTACACCGATTTGGCGTGATATTGCCGACCACGAAGTGCCAGAGCACGTGAACCCTGCACATCATTTTTCAGCATTCGTTTACTGTTTCGGTGGATTAACTTTCTTCATCACGGTAATTCAAATACTATCAGGTATGTTTTTAACAATGTATTATGTACCAGACGTAGTGAATGCATGGAAATCAGTTTATTATTTACAAAACGAAGTAGCATTTGGTGAAATCGTACGCGGTATGCACCACTGGGGAGCTTCATTAGTAATCGTAATGATGTTCTTACATACACTTCGTGTATTCTTCACAGGTTCTTATAAGAAACCTCGTGAATTAAACTGGATGGTTGGTGTAGGTATTTTTGGTGTAATGATGGGTCTAGGCTTTACAGGATACTTATTGCCTTGGGATATGAAAGCATTATTCGCTACAAAAGTAGGTATCGAAATTGCTGCATCTGTACCGTTTATCGGTGAATGGATTAAAATCTTATTAGCGGGTGACTCAACTATTCTTGGTGCTCAAACGTTAACACGATTCTTTGCGATTCATGTATTCTTCTTACCTGCAGTATTGTTTGGGTTACTTGCAGCACACTTTATCATGATTCGTCGTCAAGGAATTTCAGGGCCGTTGTAATAGTTCTTGACGGTTCGATGATTTTTTAAAGGAGGGGACATAATGCATCGCGGAAAAGGAATGAAATTTGTTGGTGATTCTCGTATTAAAGCGAATCACAAAATGCCGAACGTTCCAAAGGATTATTCCGAATATCCAGGTAAGACGGAAGCTTTCTGGCCGAACTTCTTACTAAAAGAATGGATGGTTGGTGCTGTATTTTTAATAGCTTATTTATTATTAACAGTTGCACATCCATCACCTCTTGAAGGACCAGCTGATCCAACAAGAGCATACGTGCCATTACCGGACTGGTACTTCTTATTCATGTATCAATTATTAAAATACTCATATGCTTCAGGTCCATATAATGTTATTGGAGCAATTGTAATTCCAGGTCTTGCATTTGGAGCGCTATTATTAATGCCATTTTTAGATAAAAGTCCAGAACGTCGTCCATCTAAACGCCCATTACCAACAGCGTTTATGTTATTGACATTGGCTGCTATGTTCTACTTAACATGGGAGTCGGTTGTTAACCATGACTGGGAAGCTCAAAAAGCTATGGGTGCAATTGTAGAAGAGGTTGAGGTTGATATTGATGAGTCTCTACCAGGATTTGCAATTTGGAACGGAGACACTGGTGAACAAGCTAAAACTTGTATCGGTTGTCATGCTGCTGACTTAAAAGGTGGTCCAGCTGCTCCAGCATTAGTAGGTAATAAACTAACTGCTGAAGAAGTTGAAGATATTATTCATAATGGTCGTGGTGGAATGCCAGCTGATCAATTCCACGGAACAGATGAAGAAGCGAAGCAATTAGCTGAATTTATTGCGAGCTTAAAGGCTAAAGAATAAGCTTAATTTTAAAAGAGTCAGGAAACTGGCTCTTTTTTTCTAGTCTAATAATGTGACTGTTACAGCTTCATAAAAGTTCCCGTACAATATATTATTGCTACGACAATATTTGTTAGGATATACATACTATTAAAAATAGAGTCAAATGCCCAATCACTCCTGCGGAAAACTGGCCAGTCAATGTTGTTTGTGTGAACAAACCGAGGAGGCTAGGCGGTAAGTTGTCGAAAATGCGGGGAAGTCACTAGTATTTATGTAGTGCCACATAATTAACAATACCCAACATTTGATGTGGTCTATGAATGTTATTAAAAAGGCTTATCTACAAAACATAAGCTATGTATATAAGTTGATTTCCGTTTCGACTGGACGCCCCAAGAAAGCGCCCAGTCGGGACGGAAATCAACCCTGCATTATGGTTATAAGTAAAAAAATACTGACAATATTCAACATTGAAAGAACGTGGCAAATTAAAGACTATTTAATACATAATAACAGTTAAAAAAGGCATCTTAGTAAAGACAGCAGATAAAGGAGTTTTAATTATG
>Ga0102589_1003130_pt1 | contig 17680 bp, 19 predicted proteins | sample AraplaMF_Col_mLB_FD_76858 | JGI IMG/M metagenome (GOLD analysis project Ga0102589, IMG submission 76858) | Arabidopsis root microbial communities from the University of North Carolina, USA - plate scrape MF_Col_mLB | ecosystem: Host-associated > Plants > Roots > Endosphere | place: USA... | reverse complement strand
GTCGCGGCCAAGCACGGCATCGCCGGCCTGACCAAGACGGTCGCGCTGGAAGCGGCGACCTTCGGCGTCACCGCCAATGCGATCTGCCCCGGCTATGTCTGGACGCCACTGGTCGAGAAGCAGATCCCGGAGACCATGGCGGCGCGCGGGCTGACCAAGGAACAGGTCATCAACGACGTGCTCCTGCATGCCCAGCCGACCAAGCAGTTCGTCACCAGCGAGGAGGTGGCGGCGCTCGCCGTCTATCTCGCTTCCGATGCGGCCAAGTCGATCACCGGCGTCATCCTGCCGGTCGATGGCGGCTGGACCGCGCAGTGAGGGCCCGACCATGAACCGCCAGCAGATCCTCGACCTGCCCTCGATGCCGCTCGCCGGGCCGAGCTATCCGGCCGGGCCATACCGTTTCGTCAACCGCGAATACATGATCATCAGCTACGAGACCGATCCGGAGCTGATCCGCCACCACCTGCCCGAGCCGCTGATGCCGATCGCCCAGCCGGTGGTGCACTATGAGTGGATCAAGATGCCGGATTCATCCGGCTTCGGCACCTATACTGAGACCGGAATCATCATCCCCTGCACCTTCGGCGAGGAGGAGGTCAGCTTCGTTTCGCAGATGTATCTCGATCTCGAGCCGCCGATCTCGGCCGGCCGCGAGATCTGGGGCTTCCCGAAGAAATACGCCCATCCCAAGCTCGAAGTGGTCAAGGACACGCTGACCGGCACGCTCGAATATGCCGGCCAGCAGGTCGCCATCGGCACGATGGGCTACAAGCATGAGAGCCTCGCCGGCAACGGCGTCAGGACGACGGCGATGCTGACCAAGACGCAGGTCAACCTGAAGATCATCCCGGGCGTCGACGGCGAGCCGGAGATCTGCCAGCTCGTCGCGCTCAACCTCACCGACATCACGGTGAAGGGCTCCTGGATCGGCCCGGGCCGGCTGCACCTGATCCCGCATGTCAATGCGCCAGTCGCCGACCTGCCGGTGCGCAAGGTGCTGGGCGCGCATCACTTCATCGCCGACCTGACCCTGCCCTTCGGCCGCAAGATCCACGACTACATGAAGGGGTGAGCGGAGTGCTCGCGTCATTCTCGGGCGGCGCGAAGCGCCGACCCGAGAATCTCAGGACGAGAAGGCGCTGGCCGGAGCTTCCTCCGACCTGAGATGCTCGGGTCGAGCCCGAGCATGACGCGTGCTGCGGCCCTGCTATCGCCCGCGCTTCGTCTCCAGGCTCCTGCTCCAGCGCGAGAGCGCGAAGCAGATCAGCCAATAGAGGCCGCCGGAGAAGACATAGGCCTCCATGTTCATGCCGACCCAGTTGGGATCGGCGAGCGAGGCCTGGGCGATGCCGAGCAGGTCGAGGATCGAGACCACCAGCACCAGCGTGGTGTTCTTGACCAGCGCGATGAACTCGTTGGTGATCGCCGGCAGCGAGATGCGCAGCGCCTGCGGCAGGATGATGAACCAGGTCGCCTTCCAGTAGGACAGGCCGAGCGCGGTCGCCGCCTCGCGCTGGCCCTTCGGCAGGGCCTGCAGGCCGCCGCGCACGGCTTCGGCCATATAGGCGGCGATGCAGAAGCCGAGGCCGATCACGGCGCGCGCCAGCCGGTCGACGCCGATACCGGCCGGCATGATCAATGGTAGCAGCAGCGAGGCCAGGAAGATCACCGCGATGATCGGGACGCCGCGCCAGAACTCGATGAACAGCACGGCGATCAGCTTGATCACCTTGAGCTCGGATTGGCGGCCGAGCGCGAGCAGGATGCCGAGCGGAATCGCGATCAGGCTGGCATAGATCGAGATGAAGACGGTCAGCATCAGACCGCCCCATTCGCGCGTCTCGATCGCGCGCAGGCCGAAGCCGCCGGCGATCAGCCAGATTCCGAGCGGCGGCAGGATGACGAGCGCGGCAAGGCCGAGGCTCAGCTTCAGCCGCTTCGGTGCGAGGATGATCGCGGCGCCGGAGAGCGCGAAGAGGAGGCCGGCAAGGTTCGGCCGCCAGCGCTCCTCGAGAGGATAGAAGCCGTACATGAACTGGCCGAAGCGCGCCTTGATGAAGACCCAGCAGGCGCCGGTGCCGGTGCAGTCGTTGCGGGTCTGGCCGCTCCAGGTCGCGTCGATCAGAGCCCAGCGGATGATCGGAACGGCGATCCAGGCGATCAGCGCCGCGAGCAGCAGCGTCACCACAGTGATCTTCGGCGAGCCGAACAGGCGCTCGCGCCAGCTGGTCGGGAGGGCGTTAGCGGCGCTCATCGGGTCACCAGCGCGATGCGGGCATTATACCAGTTCATGAAGGCGGAGACGGCGAGGCCGATGACGAGATAGACCGCCAGCGTCATGGCGATGATTTCGATCGCTTGGCCGGTGTTGTTGAGCGCCGAGCCCATGAACAGGCTGACTACGTCTGGATAGGCGATGGCGGCGCCGAAGGACGAGTTCTTCAGCACGTTGAGGTACTGGTTGGTCATCGGCGGCGTCATCACCCGCAGCGCCTGCGGGATAGTGACGAGCCGCAGCGTCTGGCCGGGACGCAGGCCGAGGGCACTCGACGCCTCGATCTGGCCGTGCGGCACCGACTGGATGCCGCCGCGCACGATCTCGGCGATGAAGCCGGCGGTGTAGGTGACCAGCGCCGCCAGCAGCGCGACGAATTCGGGGATGACGACGAAACCGCCGCGATAGTTGAAGCCGCGCAGCACCGGAATGTCCCAGCGCGTTGCCAGCGTCGCCCAGGCGAGCGCGAGGACGGGAATGAGGAGAAGCAGGAGGAGGCCGACGCGTAGCACCGGCGCGTCCTTGCCGGTCTGCTCCTTCCGGCGCCTGGCCCAGCGCAGGAAGAGCCAGTGCAGCAGGCAGGAGATCGCGATCGCGATGAAGGCGTATTTGAAGCTGGCGCCGGCATCGGGCAGCGGGATGGTCAGGCCGCGATTGTTGAGGAAGGCGACGCCGAAGACCGAGAGGCTCTCGCGCGGGGCCGGCAGGGCGGCGATGACGCCGAAATACCAGAACAGCACGAAGAACAGCAGCGGGATGTTGCGGACGAACTCGACATAGGCGCCGGCGATGGCCTGCACCAGCCAGATCGAGGAGAGCCGGGCGATGCCGATCAGGAAACCGAGCGCCGTCGACAGGACCAGCGCGATCACGGTGACCAGCATCGTGTTGGCGACGCCGGCCCAGAACAGCGCGAGGATGTTGTCGGACTGGGTGTAGTTGGTGAGGACGAAGGGCACCTCGATGCCGGAGGTGCGCCAGAGGAAGTCGAAGCCCGAGGCGATGCCGGCCTGGACCATGTTCTGCGAGGCGTTGCGGATGAAGTAGACCAGCAGCGCGACGAGGCCGATCAGCAGGGCCGCCTGATAGAAGACGTCGCGGACGCGCTTGTCGTTGATGAAGGCGAAGGCCTTGGCCACGGTGCTCGACCTCGCAGGAAACGCTGAGGGCCAGCCGTCATTCCGGCCGGAGCGAAGCGGAGAGCCGGAATCCATGGCAGGACTCCGGCGCTTTACGATGGATTCCGGAACGGCGCCGCTATGCGGCTTGTCCGGAGTGACAGCGGCTCACGCGTCGAGCCGCCGCGCTCTCACTGGAACGGCGGGGTGAAGAGCAGGCCGCCCTTGGTCCAGAGCTGGTTCTGGCCGCGCTCGAGCTTCAGCGGCGAGCCCATGCCGACGGTGCGCTCATAGCTCTCGCCATAGTTCCCGACCTGCTTGATCGCCTTGTACATCCAGTCGTCGGGCAGGCCCATCATCGCGCCGAAGCCACCCTCGGCGCCGAGCAGGCGGCGAACCTCTGTGTTCTTCGAGTTCGCCTTCATCTCGTCGACGTTCTTGGAGGTGACGCCGAGCATCTCGGCGGCGATGGTGCCGTTCAGCACCCAGCGCACGATCAGCTGCCAGCGCTCGTCGCCATAGCGAGTGACCGGACCTTGCGGATCGTTCGAGATCGGCTTGGTCAGGATGACGTGGTCGTCCGGAACCTTGAGCTTGGCGCGCTGGCCGGCGAGGGCGCCGACGCCGGCGGTGTAAGCGTCGCAGCGGCCGCTGTCATAAGCGGTGATGGCGTCGTCGTTCTTCTGGAAATTGGTGATGGTGACCTTGAGATTGCGCTCGCGGAACCAGTCGGCGGCGTTCTTCTCCTCGGTCGAGCCGGCGGCGACGCAGACCGAGGCGCCGTCGAGATCCTCGGCCGACTTCACATTCGCCTTCTTGCGGACGATGAAGGTCTGGCCCTCGTAGAAGTTGATGCCCTGGAAGTTGAGGCCGAGCGTGGCGTTGCGCGAGAAGGTGATGGTCGAGTTGCGCGAGAGCACGTCGACCTGGCCCGATTGCAGGATCGGCCAGCGCTGCTGCACCGAGGTCGGGGTGTACTTCACCTTGCTGGCATCGCCGAGCACGGCGGCGGCGAGCGCGCGGCAATAATCGACGTCGAGGCCGGTCCACTCGCCCTTGTCGTTGGCGAAGGAGAAGCCGGGCAGGCCGAGATGCACGCCGCATTCGAGATGGCCGCGCGCCTTGATGGCGTCGAGAGTCGGGCTGGGCGCAAGCTGCTGCGCGGAAGCGGCGAGGGTGCCGGCGGCGAGCAGCGCCGCGGCGAGAGCAAAGGTCTTCATGTCCATTCCCCATCCTGTAGCGTCATGACGCCACGTCTGAGCGACTATGCAACAGCCCGACGGGGAAAAGTAAGGGGGGTGCGGCAGTTTCCTGCCGGCTGCTGTCAGCCGGGCAGGAAGGCGAGCTTTCCGTCGCCGCTGACGGTTTCGATGGCGACACCGTAGAGCGCCGCGAGCCGTTCCGGCGTCAGGAGGTCGACCGCCCTGCCGCTGGCGAGCGCCCGGCCCTCGCGCAGCAGCAGCGCCCGGTCGGCATAGCGCAGTGCCTGGTTGGGGTCATGGGTGGTGAAGAGCACGCCGAGGCCTTCGGCGGCGAGGCGGCGGATCTGGCTCATCACCTTGCCCTGATTGCCGAAATCCAGGCTCGCGGTCGGCTCGTCGAGGATGACGTAGCGCGGCTCCTGCGCCAGCGCCCGGGCGATCATGACGAGCTGGCGCTCGCCGCCGGAGATCTCGGTATAGGGGCGAGATGACAGATGCTCGATACCGAGCCGCTGCAGCATTGCCTGGACCATCTCGCGGTCATGCCTCGAGGGCGCCGCGAACAGGCTGGAGCGGGCGGTGCGGCCCATCAGCACGATCTCGCTGACCGGGAAGGCGAAAGTGCCGGCATGGACCTGCGGGACATAGGCGAGGGCGCGGGCGCGCTCGCCGACGGACAGCGCGGCGAGCGGCTTTCCGTCCAGCGTGAGTGCGCCGCCTTTCGCCGGCAGCAGGCCGAGCAGGGTCTTGAGCAGCGTGGTCTTGCCATGGCCGTTCGGGCCGAGCAGGGCGAGAACTTCCCCGCCGGCGAGGGCGAGCGCGATGTCGCGGCCGATCTCGCGTTCGCGATAGCCATAGGCGAGAGCGCTGGCTTCGAGGCTCATGACCAGCCTCCGCGCGCCGAGGCCAGCAGCCAGATGAAGAAAGGCGTGCCGATCACGGCGGTGAGGATGCCGAGCGGCGTCTCGACCGGGGCTGCGGTGCGCGCCAGCGTGTCGATGGCGAGGAGATAGCCGCCGCCGAGCAGCGCCGCCGTCGGCAGCAGCCGGCCGAAATCGGGGCCGACGAGAAAACGGGCGAGATGCGGCACGACGAGGCCGACCCAGCCGATGATGCCGGCGGCGGCGACGCTCGCCGCCGTCACCAATGTCGCTGCGGCGACGATGGCGATACGCAACGGGCCGGTGGCGAGGCCGAGCGCGCGCGCCTCTTCCTCCGGCAGCGACATCACGTTCATGCGCCAGCGCAGCGCCAGCAGGATGACGGCGCCGAGCAGGACGGGGCCGAGCAGGGGAATGAGATCGGGCTTGGCCGTGCCGGCGAGACTGCCGAGCAGCCAGAAGGTCATGGCCGGGAGCTGGTTGTAGGGGTCGGCCCAATACTTCACCAGGCCGATGCCGGCGCCGAGCAGTGAGCCGACGACGACGCCGGTCAGCACCAGCACGAGGACAGGATCGCCGCGCCTTATGGTCGAGCCGACCGCGTAGACCGCGCCGACCGCGGCGAGCCCGCCGACGAAGGCGGCGAGCTGGATGCCGAACAGGCCGAGCGAGAGATAGATGCCGATGACGGCGCCGAGCGCGGCGCCCGAGGACGCCCCGAGGATGTCCGGCGAGACCAGCGGGTTGCGGAACAGGCCCTGGAAGGCGCAGCCGGCGATGGCGAGCGCCGAGCCGCACAGGATCGCCGCGATGATGCGCGGGCCGCGAATGTTCCAGACCACGGTCTCGATTTGCGCCGGCGAGCCGGAGGGCTCGCCGCTGACCAATGACCAGGCCAGGCGGCCGAGATCGCCAGGCGCGACCGGAAAGCGCCCGAGCGCGAAGGCGGCGAGCACGGCGAGCGCCAGCAGGACAAAGGCGATCAGATTGCCGCGCAGGGAGGAGGTCATGGGGTCAACGGCGTTTCGTCAGCCAAGGGACCACGACATAGTCATCCTGGACAAGCGGCGCAGCCGCGCCGATCCGGGATCCATTCCGAAACGGTTCGGGCATGGATCCCGGGTCTCCGCTGCGCTCCGCCCGGGATGACATGACCATTCGAGACATCACCCCCGCCCGGCCAGCACGCGGTCGAGCTGCGCCTCGCTCGGCGTCACCTGATAGAACAGCGTGTGGAAATCGCGGGCGAGCTTACGGATGTCCTCCGGGAACTGTGCGGGATAGAGCAGCTTCGCCAGCCACCACAGGCCGATCGCCCGGTTGACCGAAGGCGGGAAATCGACCCAGCCGAAGGGCAGCTTCGGCGAGAGATGGACGTGGCCTTCGCGCACCGCCTTGACCGCGGCCCAGTTCGGATCGCTGCGCACGCTCTCGAAGAAGGCGAGATCGATGGTGACGATGACGTCGGGGTTCCAGGCGAGCACCTGCTCGAGCGAGACCTGGGCGAGGCCGCTGCCCGGTGTGTCGGCGGCGGCGTTGCGACTGCCGAGGAAACTCAAGGTTTCGACATTGATCGAGCCGCCGAGCCCGGTCTCGAGTCCGCGCGGGCCACGAGCATAGTAGACGCTCGGGCGCTTGCTCGGAGAAATCGAAGCGATGCGGCTGCGGATGGTGGCGAAGCTGTCCTCGCACCAGCGCGCCAGCGTCTCGGCGCGCTCGCTGCGGCCGGTGAGCTGGCCGAGGATGCGGTAGCTCGCCGGGGTTTGGTCGAAGCGGCCATCGAGCAGGGCATAGGGGATGCCGGTCTGCTCCTGCACGCGCTCGGCGAGCTCGACATAGGTGCGGCCGGTCGAACCGGAATCGATGATGAGATCGGGCTTTGTCTGCAGCACGGCTTCGAGATTGGCGCTGTTGCCGCGGCCGGTGATGCGGCCGATCTCGGGCCGATCGCCGATGCCGGGCAGCAGGAATTCGCGCTCCTCCGGCCGGTTGGCCCGCGGCCAGCCGATGAGGAGATCGGGCGCGAGCGTGTAGACCAGGATCGCCGCCGGCGGCCCGGCAGGGAAGATGCGCTCGACCTTGCCAGGGATCGAAATTTCACGGCCGGCGCCGTCGCGGATGGTCGCGGCTCGGGCGAGGTGCGGTGCGGCGATTGTCGCGCCGAAGCCGGCGAGGATGGCGCGGCGATCAGGGTATTGCATGGGAGGCTTCCGTCGACCCCTGCGAATGGCTGCAGTGATGTGGCTTGATGTCGAGGAGCGGGGTGCCGTCGAGGCAGTCGAGTCCGCGTACCAACAGGACGCCATCCTCGACGCCTTCGAGCTTCACCCGCGACAGTGCGATCGGGTTCGGCCGCACCGGCGAGCGCAGCGCAAAAGTACCGAGCGTGCCGCCGCCGCGCGGCGTCTGCGTCAGCAGATCGCGCCTGGCTTCATGCATCCAGTAGAGCAGATCGAGCTCGGCAAAGGCTTCGATGCCCTTGAGCGCGGCCTGCCAGAGCGCGTCGATCTCGACGCGGCAGATCGGCCCGTCCTGCCGGCCCTGACGCGGACAGTCGTCGCGTGTCGCGAAGGGCGTGCGGATGAGGCCGATGAAGACGAGGCGCGCATCGCTGCGCTCGGGCAGCGGCGCTTCGGTCTCGCCCGGCCGGGTCGCTTGCCAGTCCATGATAGTGCCCTTCTGCTATCCTTCGCGCGGCAGACCCGGCGTAGCGAAGCCATGTCGCGCCAGGATCGCCTGCCCCTGCGGGGCGAGGATGTACATGGCGAGCCGGTAGCCGTTTAGCGAGGCCCCGTTCAGCACCGTCAGACCGTAATCGGCGCCGACGGCAAGTTGATCCGGCAGGTGCAGCATCGCGATCCCCGGCTGTTCCTTCGCAAGCGGCTGGGCGTTGGTGCAATAGGCCAGGAAGATGTCGGCCTCGCCGCTCGCCAGCTTGTGACCGTAGACGTTGAGACCTTCCGGCGCCGGCAGGCACTCCGGTCCGCCGGTGAGCTTCAGGGCCTTGGCTTCGAGCGCCGTCTTCGCGCCAGGCTTCACCGCCTCCGCCTTGGCGAAGACGGCGAAGGCGTAGTCGCCCGAAGGATCGGCCTTCGGCGTCGAAGTGCCCAGCTTTACCTTGGGGTCGAGCATCAGATCGAGCAGGGTCGTTGCGGTAGCGACCAGTCCAGGCCGCAGGAAGGCGCAGAGCTCGTTGCGGGCAAACAGCACGGCCGGACCGGCGAGGCCGGCGCGCGCCAGCGCCTGCGGGTGCTCCAGATTGGCCGAGGCGAAGACCTCGCCGGCTTCGCCCCTGATCAGCCGGTCCTTGAGCAGGCCGGAGGCGCCGAATTGCGCGGAGACGGGAGTGCCCGTCTCGGCCTCAAAGGCGTCGGCGATATCGAGCAAGGCCGCGCGCAGGCTGCCGGCGGCGTATAGGTGCACCGGGGCCGCGACGGGCGCGCTCGGCTGGGGCGCCGCGGCCAAATCTCAGTTCCCCTCGCGCGGCAGGCCGGGGACGACGAAACCGTGCCGCGCCAGGATGCGCTGTCCCTCCGGCGAGAGGATGAACATGGCGAGCCGGTAGGCGTTCGGCGAGGCGCCGTTCATCACCGTCAGCCCGTAATCGGCCCCGACCAGCAGCTTCTCAGGCAGCCTGACCATGCGGATGCCCGGCTGCTCGCGCGCGATCGGGTCGGCATTGGTGCAATAGCCGAGGAAGAGATCGGCGGCGCCGGTCGCCAGCAGGTGGCCGGTACCGTTGCGATCGGGCGGGGTCGGGGCGCTGTTGGGGCCGCCGACGAGCTGCAACGCCTTGGCCTCCAGCGCCGCTTTGGCGCCGGGTTTCAGCGCCTCGGCCTTGGCGAAAATCTGCCAGGCATAGTCGCCGGACGGGTCGGCCTTCGGCGTCGAGGTGCCGAGCTTGAGCTTCGGATCGAGCATCTGCGTGAGCAGCGTGTTGCTGGTGACGTCGAGCCCCGGACGGGCGAAGGCGCAGGTCTCGTTGCGGACGAAGAGCACAACCGGGCCGGCCTTGCCATCCTTCGCCAGCATCAGCGGATGATCCATGTTCGCAGACGCGAAGACCTCGGCCGGCTCGCCCTTGGCGAGAGCCTCGCGTAGCAGGCCGGAGGGGCGGAAGCTGGTCGTGACCGGAATGCGCGCCGAGGCCTCGAAGGCCTTGGCGACCTCGGTCAGCGCGTTCTTGAGGCTGCCGGCGGCGTGGAGCAGCACCGGTTTTTCGGCCTGCTGTGCCGGCGCAAGGGCCGGCCACAGGCTGACGAGGGCGATGAGTGCCAGCTTGCGCATCATGTCAGGCTCCCGCCTGGCCGGCATTGGGGAAGAAGAGCTGCTGGCCGTCGATCTTGTAGTCCGTGATCGCCTTCTGGCCTTCCGGGCTGGTCAGCCAGTCGGCGAAGAGCTTGCCGTCGTTGAACTTCACATGCGGGTGCTTGGCGGGGTTCACCGACATCACGCCGTACTGGTTGAACAGACGCTGGTCGCCCTCGACCGAGATGACGAGGTCGCCGCGGTTCTTGAACGAGATCCAGGTGGCGCGGTCGGAGAGGACATAGGCGCCCATGGCGCCGGAGGTGTTGAGCGCCGCGCCCATGCCCTGGCCGATCTCGCGGTACCAGGGCCCCTTCTGCGTGGCGATGTCGACGCCCGCGACCTTCCAGAGATTGAGCTCGGCGGCATGGGTTCCGGACTTGTCGCCGCGCGAAACGAAGGGAGCGCCTTTCTCCCGGATCGCCTTCAGCGCGGCAACGATGTCCTTCGTGCCGGCGACGCCGGCCGGATCGCTCTTCGGCCCGATCAGGACGAAGTCATTGTACATGACCGGCCGTCTTTCGGTGGAGAAGCCCTCCTCGACGAATGTCAGCTCCTGCGCTCTGGCGTGAACGAAGACGACGTCGGCGTCGCCACGGCGGGCGGTGTCGAGCGCCTGCCCGGTGCCTTGCGATATGACGCGGACCTCGATGCCGGTCTTCGCCTTGAACAGCGGCAGGATGTGATTGAACAACCCGGAGTCCTGCGTCGACGTGGTCGAGGCGACGGTGATGAAGCGGTCGCCCTGCGGAGCCGATGGAGCCTGCGCGAGAGCGCCGCCGCCGAGGCCCAGGCAGATGCCGGCGGCGAGCAGGGCGCGGCGGGTCGGTGTGGTCATGATGTCACTCCTCGGACAAACGGCTGGGGGTGGGTCGAAGGGCGTCACCAAAGCAGCTCGCCTGCCAGGAAGGCGCGTGCTTCGGGCGAATGCGGGCTGGCGAAGAAGGTGTCGGCGGGTGCGTCCTCGACCAGGCGGCCGCGATGCAGGAAAAGGACGCGGTCGGCGAGGCGGCGGGCCTGCCCGAGATCATGGGTGGACATCATCACGGTGATGCCCTCGGCGACGAGACCGGAGAGCAGGTCCTCGATCTGGCGCGTCGCGGCGGGGTCGAGCTGCGAGGTCGGCTCGTCCAGGAAGAGCAGTTCGGGCCGCAGGGCCCAGGCGCGGGCGATTGCGAGGCGCTGCTGCTCGCCGCCGGAGAGCAGGCGGGCGGGCTGGCCGGCACGCTCGGCGAGGCCGAAGCGGTTCAGCGCCTGCGCGGCGCGGGCCTTGCGCTCCGGCCCTTTCGCGCCGGCGGCGGCGAGGGCATGGGCGATATTGGCTTCGACCGAGCGACGCAGCATGATCGGCTTCTGGAAGACCATGGCGTGGCGCTTGGCGCGGCCTTCGGCCCCGGCTGCCCAGCGCACGGCGCCGCGGCTCGGCGTCAGCAGGCCGTGGCAAAGGCGAAGCGTCAGCGACTTACCGGCGCCATTCGGCCCGAGCAGCACGGTGAGGCCGCCGGCTGGAATGGTGAAACTGTTGGGCTCGACCAGTAGCTTGCCGTCGCCGGAGAAGGCGGCGGCCTCGACGGTGAGCGGCAGGATCGAGGTCGGGCTCAGCATGGCGGCTCAACCGGCATAGCGCGCGCCGATGCGGCTGGCGCCGAAGGCGATGGCGTTGATCGCGAGCGTCAGCGAAAGCAGGACGAGGCCGAGGCCTAGCGCCAGCGGCAGGTCACCCTTCGAGGTCTCCAGCGTGATCGCCGTCGTCATGGTGCGGGTGTAGCCGGCGATGTTGCCGCCGACGATCAGGACGGCGCCGACCTCGGCACTGGCCCGGCCGAAGCCGGCGAGCAGGGCCGTCGCCAGCGCGAAGCGCCCGTCGAACAGCAGGGTCGGGATGGCGCGCAGGCCTTCGAGGCCGACCGAGCGCAAATGGTCGCGATATTCGCTCCAGAGGTCCTCGATCACCTGCCGCGTCAGCGCGATCACGATCGGCAGCACCAGGATCACTTGCGCGATGATCATCGCGGTCGGCGTGAACAGCAGGCCGAGCGGGCCGAGCGGGCCGGAGCGCGAGAGCAGCAGGAAGACGGCGAGGCCGGCGACGACCGGCGGCAGCCCCATCAACGCGTTCAGACAGACGATGACCACGGCGCGGCCGGGAAAGCGCGCCAGTCCCAGCGCGGCGCCGAGCGGCAAGCCGATCAGCGCCGCGATCAGCACCGCGGTGAGCGTGACGCGCAGCGACAAGAAGACGATGCCGAGGAAGCCGGGATCGAGCCCGACCACCAAGGCAAAAGCCGCCTGAAAGATCGCGCCGACGTCCAAAGCTTGCTCCCGCGCGCTCGCCCAGAGATTGCAAGCATTTGCAATTGGTAGAGTTCAATGCGACCAAATGCCAACGCTGTAACCAGCGCAGGCGTGTGCAGGCTGATGCAGGATCAGATTTGGCTCACCACCGAGGAAGCGGCCTCATATCTGCGCCTGAAAGAGCGCAAGCTCTACGAACTGGTCGGGCAAGGCGCGGTGCCTTGCACCAAGGTCTCCGGCAAATGGCTGTTCCCGCGTGGCGGCCTTGATCGCTGGCTCGAGGCCGGGTTGTCGCGCCCGGCCGGGTTCGATGCGGTGCCACCACCGCCGATCGTCGGCGGCAGCCAGGATTCGCTGCTGGAACTCGCCATCCGCGAATCCGGTTGCGGGCTGGCACTCTTGTCCGAAGGCTCGCAGGCCGGGCTCGACCGGCTGGTGCGCAACGAGGTCGCGATCGCGGCGCTGCATCTGCACGCCACGCCTGACGATGACGCTGCCAATCTCGCTGCGATCCGGGCTGAAGCCTCGCTGCATGATGCAGTGGTGATCAATTTCGCCCGGCGCGAGCAGGGCCTGCTGGTCGCGCCCGGCAACCCGCTCGGGATCGACGGGCTCGGCGGAGCGATCGGCAAGGGCGCCCGCTTCGCCCAGCGCCAGCGCGGCGCCGGGGCGCAATTGCTGTTGCTGAGCCTGCTGGAGCGGGCCGGTGTTCCCTCCGGGCGGATGATCACCGCCGACGGCGTCTGCGCCACCGGCCAGGATCTGGCGCTGGCGATCCGCTCCGGCCGGGCCGATTGCGGTGTCGCCGCGCGTGCCGTCGCCATGGCCTTCGGCCTGCCCTTCCTGCCGCTGGTCTGGGAGCATGTCGACCTGGTCATGCGGCGGCGCAGCTATTTCGAACCGGCGACGCAAAAGCTGCTGGGCTGGATGCGCGGGCCCGGCATCGCGGCGCGGGCGAAGGAGTTCGGCGGCTACGATCTGTCGATCAGCGGGGCGGTTCGGCTGAATCGCTGAGGTCGGCGGTGCTCGCGAAACAAGCTTGCAAATCGGGCGGGCAATTGCAGCGCCTCTTGCGCTCGCGTCGACATAATCTTCCGGCCGGATGCAGCAGGCAGGGGCAGCCCGTGACGATCGATCTCGACACACTCGTGCAGGAGATGACCGCCTGGCGGCGCGACCTGCACGCCCATCCCGAATTCGGCTTCGAGGAGACGCGCACCAGCGCTTTCGTCGCCCACAAGCTGCGCGAATTCGGCCTCGACGATGTCGCCGAGGGCATCGGCGGCACCGGCGTCGTCGGCACCTTGAAGCGCGGCAGCGGCAACCGGGCGATCGCGCTGCGGGCCGACATGGATGCGCTGCGCATTCCGGAGCAAGGCGAGCTGCCCTATCGTTCTGGCAATCCGGGGGTCATGCATGCCTGCGGCCATGACGGGCACACCGCCATGCTGCTCGGCGCCGCCAAGCTGCTGGCGAAGGAGGGCGGCTTCGACGGCACGGTGCGCTTCGTCTTCCAGCCGGCCGAGGAATGGGGGCGCGGCGCGCTCGCCATGCTCGATGACGGGCTGATGGAGCGCTTCCCGTTCGAGGAGATCTACGGGCTGCACAACGCGCCCGGATTGCCGATCGGCAAATTCCAGACCCGCACCGGCCCGATCATGTCGGCGGAGGACAATTTCGAGATCGTTCTCACTGGCGTCGGCGGCCATGCCGCCCGCCCGCATGTCGGCAACGAGACCCTCGTCGCCGCCTGCGCCCTCGTCACCAGCCTGCAGACCATTGTTTCACGGCGCCTCAGCCCGGCGCAGATCGCGGTGGTCTCGGTGACGGAGCTGCTCACGGACGGGACCCGCAATGTCCTGCCGGGGCAGGCGCGCATCCTCGGCGACGCCCGCAGCTTCCACCCCGAGGTCAGCGCCGATATCGAGGCGCAGATGCGCGTGATCGCCGAGGGCATCGCGAGGGCCTACAATGTCGAGCAATCGGTGACGTATACGCGCGAATTCGTACCGTTGCTCAACCAGTTGGCCCAGACGGAGGCGGCGCTGGAGACGGCGCGGGACCTGCTCGGCAGCGAGAACGTCTCGGTCGTGTCGGAGCCCTTCACCGGCTCGGAGGATTTCGCCCGCTTCCTCGCGCATGTCCCGGGCTGCTTTTCCTTCGTCGGCAATGGCGCCAGCGCGCCATTGCACAATCCGCGCTATGATTTCGACGACAACGGGCTGATCTACGGCGCGCGTTTCCACGCCGAGATCGTCAGGCGGCGACTGGCGGTGGCCTGAGGCCGGCGTCGGGACAGGATAGGCCGACGTTTGCGGTGCGCGGCTGTGTGGTGCTGAGCCGACCTTCGTGCAGTCCGCTTCCGGTCTGTGGCGGCTCGTTAGGTCGCCCTCGAACCTCCATGGGTGGTTGGCCCTGAAGGAGTGATCCTGTGAGTGTGCGGCTCAATTCAGGCCGAATATGGCGGTCATCCGATAGTCAAAGGTCTAATAGCGCGATTGGACCGCTCATGTTGGATTTCTCAGGAGTGGCCTTTGTAACGAATCGACCAGCAAGAGCTTTTGCGCAGTTCCCAAGGCGAACTTCTCATGGACGTTTTCACGATGGTCATCGTCGCCTGCATCGCGGGTGAGCCCACGTGCTTGTCAACTCATATCAGCGAAATGAGCTTTAAAAGCGCCGAAGCTTGCGAGGCTCGCGTTGACGATATCGTCGGGGCGATGACAAAGGACTTTTCGAAGCGTCCTGAATTGAAGGGCCGACAAGTCAGCTATGACGTTTCCTGCATGAACAGACTTCAGCTTGCGCAGAAATACGGCATCAAACAATCCGACACCTAGCCTCGGGTGATTCTGTCCAGGGACAAAGAGGTCGGAAGCCGACCTCTTTGTCCGCTTGCAGTAAAGATCATTCAATCACTTGGATGATCTTGCGTGAAGTCGGCTCGACCAAGACCGTCTTGTCATTGACGATCGCGTAACGGTACTGCGTGACGCCGACATCGGACGGCAACGTGCGCAACGTCACCGTGGACGGAAGAGCCGCCCCGACGGAGACTGTTTCGGTCACCTTCACGGACGCAGGCTTCTCCTTCATGACGAAGGCCCGGACCTTGCTTTGCTGGTCGGTCGTGATGGTGGTCGTGGTTGTGGTCGAGCTTTGGGCGAACGCCATGGAGCTCGCGAGTGACGCGACCAGTGTGACGATAACGGAATAGCGCATCGAGGTTCTCCCTTTGTGAACCCCCCGGTCCGCTTAACATTTGATACGCCGTGCTTGTTCCCAACGGATTTCGGGCGAGCGGCCGATACTGGCAGGCAATGCCTGGTCGCGCGGCGGTGCAAGCGGATAGTACCGGAAATTTGCCGGCTGCAGCCCTGGCCCACACCCGAATCGCTCTCAGCCTCGCCCGAATCTTCGCCACGCACACACCCGGTGCACATATTCCCGCTCGCGCTCGGCCTCGCCGAAGGGCGCGACCGGCCAGAGCCAGCTCTCGTCCTCCTTGGGCAGTTCGACGCCGTACATCAGGTCGAGCCGGTCATAAATCGCTCCGGCGCGGTCGCGCTCGACCATCTCGACATCGCTGATCAGGCAGACATGGGCCCTGAAGCAGGCGAAGTCGTCGAGATGCCAGCTGATGCAGCGGGCCGGGAGGTTGTCGGGGAGAGAGGCGGCGCGGACAGGGTTCTCCTCCAGCCAATCGGCCACCGGCCAGGCGAGCTGCGACAGCAGGTTGGCGGAAATGACGAGGTCGACGCCGTCGTCGGTGGCGAGATCAGCGAGCGGGTCCTGCCGACCTTCCGCCTCACCGGCGAGCCAGGCCATCGCTCCGGTGAGGTCGCGGCTGACGAGGCTGACCTTCGCCTGCCGCCAGAGCTTCAGGCGCAGCAGCGGCAGATGGACGATGTCGACGAGCACGATCTCCTCGAAGTCCGTGCAGAGCATATCCAGCGGGATGTCGCGGGCGGGGCCGGAGCCGAGCACCACGACTTTGCGCCGCCGTGGCAGGGAGGCTGCGATCTCGGCGATGATGGCGCGGCAGCGGGCCTGATGCGGCTCCCAGGCCTTGCGCTGGCGCTGGCCGCGCGACCAGAGCGCGATACCTTCCCTCAGCAGGCCGAACCGGCGCGCCAGCGGCGCAGCCGGTGTCAGGGCCCGCAGAGCCAGCTCTGCAAGCACGGCTAGCTGAGCGCCCCGCGCGCCGCGACCGGCCAGACTGCCTCGACATGAGCGTCGGGGCCGTTGAGGCCGCGGACGCAGACATACCAGTCGTGCAGGTTGACGGTCGGGTCGCAATGGCCGGGCACGAGCAGGACGCGGTCGCCGCGGTGCGGCACGGCGACGGGGTCGCCGGTCAGGATGCCGTGTTCGTCGGAGGGTTTTGTGTAGATCACGCCATCGCGCTGCCAGGGCACCGGCATGCCGGAATCGACCGCCGCGGCCTTGTGACCGGCGTCGACGATGGCGCGGTCCGGCACCGGTTTGCTCATCACCCCGGCGAGCACGAACAGCGCGTGCTGGAAGGTGTGGAAGGTCGAGCCGTCGGCCATGCGGTTCCGGGCATAGTCGGCGTCCATGAAGATGTAGGAGCCGCATTGCAGCTCGTTCCAGATGCCGGAGCGGCTCTCCAGCTCGAAGGTGCCGGTGCCGGCGCCGCCGACAGTCTCGCAGGCGAGGCCGGCCTGGGCGAGGCGCTCGATCGCATTGCGGGTGAGCAGGCCCGCGCGCTCGATCGCCTCGCTGCGCTCGTCGACCGAGCGCATGTGCTGGGCCGAGCCGTGATAGGCCTGCACGCCGCGAAAGCGCAGCGTGTTGCTGCGCGCCACCGCCTCGGCGAGCCGGACCGCGGCCTCGCCGGGCGCAACGCCGCAGCGGCGCCCGCCAATGTCGAGCTCGACCAGCACGTCGAGGACGACGTCGTTCCGGGCCGCAGCCTCGGCCGCCTCGCGCACGCCGTCGATATGGTCGACGCACAGCCCGATTCGCGCGTCGCGGGCGAGCTTGGCCAGCCGGTCGAGCTTGTTGGCGCCGGCGATCTCGTTGGTGACCAGCACGTCGGTGACGCCGCCAGCGACCAGGATCTCCGCTTCGCCGACTTTCTGGCAGCATTGCCCGACCGCGCCATGGGCGATCTGGCGCAGGGCGATCTCGGGGCTCTTATGCGTCTTGGCATGCGGGCGCAGGCGCACGCCCGTCGCCTCGGCAAAGGCAGCCATGGTCACGAGATTGCGCTCGAAGGCGTCGAGATCGATGATCAGCGCAGGTGTATCGATCTCGGCGAAGGATTGTCCCGGCCGGGCCGGCGGAGAAAGGGGCATGGGCTCTCGAATCTGGTGAATCAGCTCATGGCCATCGGACGTCAGCTTCGTGTCCGGAGCAAGACCGGCAGTGGCGCTCGCATGGCGGCCATGTTAGGCCGCGCGCCATGAAGATCGGCCGCGTCACCGACGACACCCTTGCGCTCTTCGCCCGAGTCTGGCGCGAGCGCGGGCGGCAATACCTGCCGCAAATGCTCACCATCCTCGCCCTCGTCGTGGTCATCGCGGCGACGACGAGCTTCTATCCGCTGCTCATCAAGGCCGCTTTCGACGCGTT
>Ga0102589_1003128_pt1 | contig 17684 bp, 8 predicted proteins | sample AraplaMF_Col_mLB_FD_76858 | JGI IMG/M metagenome (GOLD analysis project Ga0102589, IMG submission 76858) | Arabidopsis root microbial communities from the University of North Carolina, USA - plate scrape MF_Col_mLB | ecosystem: Host-associated > Plants > Roots > Endosphere | place: USA... | reverse complement strand
CTCCCGAGCTCTGTCGCCGGCAAACACCGTGCCGGCCGTTACTACAACTGCACCCGTCGCGCTGGTCGTGCCGTCGTAGGTCTTGGTGACGTTGCTGGTGGACAGGGTAACGTTGGCCCTGTTGATGGTGCTGGTGGTGTTGTCGGCGTAGCTGACGTTGTAGTTATTGCCGCCATTGCCGTCATTGACCGTCACGCCGGCCGTTGTCACCGTCTTGTTGCCCGAGCCCGCATTCTTGTCGGAAAAGGCAAAGCTGCCGCCGCTGGCGGTGTCGCCGCCCAGCAGTGCCGTGCCCGCCGCGGCCACCGCCGTGCCGGCGGCTGAGAGCGTGCCATCATAGGTCTTGGTCACATTGCTGCTGCTCAGCGTCAGGTCGGCTTTGGCGATGTTCAGCCCGCCGCCGATGATGTCGTAACCCTGCTGGTTCGAGTAATAGCCCGTGCGGTAGCTGCCCGCATTGCGCCCGCTGGCGTTGCTGCCCGACACGCCGACGACGGCGATGATGGGGCCCGTCTGCGTGCCGCCGTTGTAGGTCAAGCTGGTGTCGCCCAGATTCAGCGCAGTCAGGAAGCTGCGCAGCAGCGGGCCGGTGTTGCCTTCATAGATGCGCCAGATGGTTCCGTCGCCGCCCACGTTGCTGGCGTTCCAGCCGGCGTCGATAAAGGTCTGGGCCTTCATCATGTCCGCGGTGAGTATGCCCGCGCCACCACCTCCGCTGGTGGCCTGGCCAGTGGTCTGGGTGTCCCAGAAACTGCCGGTCACCGTGCCGCTGTTGTCCAAGCCCACCAAGCCGCCTGCGCTGGAGGTTCCCGCCACAGCACCGGTGGCATAGCTGTTGGTGATGGTGCCGCTGTTGGTGCCCACAAGGCCACCCGTCGTATTGTCGCTGCTGGTGCTCACAGCGCCACTGGCATAGCTGTTGGCGATGGTGCCGCCGTTGTTGTTGGATCCCACCAGCCCGCCGGCATTGGCATTGGTACCGACCACGGTGCCGGTGGCGTAGCTGCCGCTCACGGTTCCGTTGTTGACTCCCGCCAAGCCCCCCACATCATTCCCGGCGGTCACACTGCCGCTTGCATAGCTGTTGCTGATGGTTCCATTGTTCGCGCCGACCAACCCGCCCACGATCTGCATGCCGTTCACGGTCGCCGAACTATGGCTGTTGGTGATCGTCCCAATGACGCTGCCCACCAACGCGCCTACAGCGCCGTTGCCGGTGACGCTGCCGCCCGTCAGCCCCAGGTTGGAGACCGTCCCCCCGCCAAACAGGTAACTGATTAAACCTACGTTGCTGTCGCCAGGCCTGTTGATCACCAGCTGGTCGACCACATGGCCGCCGCCGTCCAGGCTGCCGGTAAATAGCGTACCGGCGGCTATCGGCTTGAAGCCCGCACTCGCATTCCAGTTCACGGTGCCGCTGGCATCAATGTTGTTGGCCAGCTTGAAGTTCTTGTCCAGCATGCCAGCCGAGCCCGCGCCCTGCAGGCCGTAAATGTCGGCAATCCGGTAGGCCGTGTTGGTGCTCAGGCCGTCACCGCCCAGCGCACGCACAAAGGTGCCGCCGCTGATGCGGAAGTCCCCGGCCGAGAACGCGGGGAGCGTCCCGCCGACCTGGCTGAAAGTGCCGCCCTTGAGTTCAAACACACCGCTGACGTTGATGGCCGCCGGCGCATTGATGCTGCCCTGGGCATTGAGCGCCAGGCCCGCGGCGCCGATGGCGCTGCCCAGGCTGATGTCGCCCGCCGTGGCGGTCAGGCTGATGTTGTCGTTGGTGGAGGCAAAGGCATTGCCCACCGTGATGCCCGAGGTGGAGTTGGACGTCAGGCTGACGTTTTGCGCGGAGCCGCTGTCGGTGCTGATGCTGTAGTTGGCGGTGTCCAGCGCATTGGCGGTGGTGATGGTGATGTCGCCCGAAATTCCGGTAGTAGACAGCGTCTGCAGGCCGCTGACATTGGTATCCAGCACGATGCTGTTCAGCGACGAAGCGGTCAGCGTGTTGGCCGTGATGTTGTTGTCGGTGCCGTTGGCGTCGTTGATCGCGCCGCCTGCCGCCGAGAGCGTTACGTCTGAGCCGGAAATCGTTTTCACATCCAGATTGCCGGCGGTGGCGGTCAAATTCACCGTACCTGTCGTAGACACATTTTCGACGGCTGCCCCGTTCGTCAGGGTCATGGCGATAGGTCCCGAGGTGCTGGTCGCCGTCAGCATTGCCACATTGGCATTCAGGCTGATGCCGGTAGCCGCGGTGGCCGTTAGCGCACCGGCCCCCACCGCGCCCGCGCCGCTGATGCTGCCCGTGCCGGCGGTGAGCTGTGTCGCGCGTGAAAAGCTCTCGGCGGAGCCGTTGACCGTGAGGTCCGTGGCACCACTAAGGGCCAGGTCGCCGTCGGTCACAATGACATTTGAGTCCAAAATCAGCGCGCCGGACGTGGTGCCCACAGCGACATTGCCGGGACCTTGACCCAACACGCCGCCGATGACGCCGCCGGGCACCGTGCCGCCGCCAAAGGTCACCGCGCCAATCGTCAGCGCCTTGTTATTGCTGATGGCGATGCCGGCGCCGGCAGTAGCAGAGAGCGCATTGACGCTGGTGTTGATGACGTTGTCGCCGCCGGTGCCGTCGCCAATCCGGTTGCCAGCCCGCAGCGCCAGGTTGTTGGCGGTCAATGCCGTCGAGGTGCCGGCCTGCTGGACGTTCGCGCCGGCTGAAACGTAAATATCGCCGGTATTGGTCTGGGCACTTGCGTTGCCCGTGAAGATGACGTCGCGCCCGGCTTCAAGCCGGATATTGCCGTCGATGGCCGACAGCGTGCTGCTGGTGTTGATGGTCAGGTCGTTGCCGCCGCCCGCGCTCAGGCTGATGTTGCCGGCGCCGTTGCGGCCCAAGCCGTTCACCGTGAGCGAGCCATTGCTGGTGGCGATGTCGATGTCGCCCGTTGTGAACAGGTTCTGCACCTGGGTGCCGGCCAAAGACACGTTGCCGCCGCCATAGATGACGCGCGTGTTGCCCTGGCGCGTGGCCGTGAAGACGCCGCTGATCGCATTGCGCGCCGTTCCCGTCACCGGGATGATGCCCAGGCGCTGGCTCAGGTCGCCCGCCCCCGTGCCGGCGCCTATGCCGCGGTTGGCCGACACGGCCACCGAGGAGCCGTTGAACCAGCTGCCGGGCACCTGCTGCACATAGCCGTCCGCGGCGGTCACGACCACCGCCTTGCCGGCGCCTGCGGTGCCGCCGGCCAGGGCGGTTCCGCCCGTCGCGTCAATGCCGCCAATCGAGACATTGTGGTTGGCGTTGCCGGCAATCACGGTCACGCTGCCGCCCGCACCGCCGTTGTTGGCCACGGCGGCGCCGCCCAGGGCATTACCACCCTTGGCATTGGCGTTACCGGCCAGGCTGACGCTGCCGTTGCTGGCATTCAGGGTGATGTTGCCCGCGGCGCCTATGGAGCAAGTGGCGCCGTTGCTGCAACCGGCGTTTTCGACATAGCTGGAAACATTGCCGCTGCCGGTGATGTCGGAATTGGCGCCCGTGGTGGTGATGCTGACGGTGCCGCCGGTTCCCGACACAATGGTCGCGCTGCCGTAGTTGGTGTTGACCCGGTTGAGCGAGCCCGCGCCGCCGTGCGCGTCAAGGTTGTCGAAATGGATGGTGGCGCCCGCACCCACCGTGCCCAGGGTGACATTGCCGGCATTGCCGCCGTTGCTGCCGGGCTGGGAGTTGGCGACGTACTTGCCGCCCCAGGTACCTATGGTCCCCGTGGTGATGGAAGCCGCGCCCGTACCGGCCGTCGTCACCAGGACGGTGCCGCCGCTGCCGCCATTGCCGACGTAACCGGCCTGACCGCCCTGGGCGGAAAGGTTGCCCACACTGATGGTGCCGGCGCCGCTGTTGCCCGTGTTCCTCAGCGTGATGTTGCCGCCGTTGCCGCCCGTGCCGAAATTCCAGACAGGGTTGCTGCCGCCGCCGCTGCCGTTGCCGCCGTTGGCCAGCACATTGCCGCTGATGGCGATGCCGGCGCCCGCGGTGGCCGTGGTCACCGTCACATTGCCGCCGCGGCCGCCCGCGTTGCCGGCATTGCCCGTGGTGCTGTTGGCATTGGCGCTGCTGCCCTGCGCGGTGAGGTCGCCCGTCACCGTGATCGAGCCGCCATTGGCGCCGCTGGTGCTGAGCTGGATGTTTCCGGCGTCCGAGCCGTTGGTATCCATGCTGCTGGCCGCGCCCGAAGTCTTGATGGCCGTGCCGCCACTGCCCGAGGCCGTCAGGGTCCGGCCCGCGCTGATGGCCACATTCGCGCCCACGGTGGACACCGTCAGCGCGTTTTGCGCATAGTGGTCGTCGGCTGCCAGCGTGATGGTGTTGGCCGCGCCGCCGGTGGTGCCAACCGAGCTGTTGAGGGTCAGGTTATCCGTTGCACCGCCGGTATCGACAGTGGCCAGCGAAATCGAACCGCCCGTGCTGCCCACGCCGGCCTTGACACCATTCACAGTGGTGATCGTACCCACCGTCAGCGCGCCGGTGTTGCTCACTGAAATCGCGCCCGGCGCCACCGCGGTGAGCGTGTTGACCCGCGTATTGAGCTTGTCGTCACCGGCCACCGCACCTACGCTGTTGCCGATATAGCCGGCCGACTCTATGGCGAGCTCGTTGGCGGTGACGGCAACGCCGCTGCCGCCCTGCTGGATGTTGCGCCCCGATAGAAAGACCTGACCCGTAGAGGTGATGGTGCCCGTGCCGTTAAAGATAATGTCCTGGCCGCCCAAGAGCAAAACGGGACTGGCAGCAGAGGTAGCAGTGATGCTGGAACCGTCGCCGAGGGTGATGTCCCGGGTACCGACGAGCTGCACGACGCTGGCGGTGATGCCGGAACCGTCGCCGAGGGTGATGTCCCGGCTGCCGTCGAGCTGCACGAAGCTGGCAGTGATGCTGGAACCGTTGCCGATGGTAATGTCCTGGCCATCCAGTCTCACACTGCTGCCGTTCGTGTTGATGGCTGCACCGTTGGCGAGGCTGACATCGCCGGCAGCATTGACAAGCACGGAGAGCGCGCCATTGCTGCTGCTGATCGACTGCTTGATGGCGACGTTGTTATTCGCTTCCAAGGTCAGCAGGCTGTTGCGTGAACCGGTATAGGCCACGGCGTCAACGACGGTGATGTTGCCCACACCCGCGCCGCCCCCGTTGTTGGTGGTGACGGTCACGTCGTTATTGGCCAGCGCGGCCGTGAGGGATGCGGTGGTCAGCAACGAATCGTCCACCGCGCCGCTGGCGGCAAAGGGATTGCCCGCTCCGCCGTCGGCGCTGCTGTCGCCCACGGTATAACCGGCCGCGGTATTGGCGCTGGCGTTGTCCACGGCGATCCAGATATTGGTCGGGTCCAGCAGCAAAGTGCCGTAACGGCCATGCGCCGCGGACGTGTCTACCTCGCCCTTGAAGGCCAGCAGGCCCTTGCCCGAGACCTCGACAAAACCGCCGTTGCCGCTATTGGCGCCGCCCTTGGCCGAGATGTTGCCGTTGTAGCGCGCGGTGCCGTCAGACCAGACAATCACCTTGCCGCCGTTGCCCGAGCTGATGGCGTCGGCGTTCACACTTGCGTCCGCACTCACATAGGTGGCCGAGGCGTTTTGGACCGCCGCATTCTTGCCCTGGTAGTCACCGCCCACGAGTGCCGTGCCGCCGCCGGCATCGCCCGAGACATCCACCTTGGCCGCATCAAACAGGCCCACCTTGTCGCCGGTGACTTGCACCTTGCCGCCCTGCTCGCCCGCGCCCTTGCCGCTGGCGTCCAGCGTGCCGCTCACGTGCACCACGCCGCTGCCTGCGCCTTCGAGGCGGATCACGCCGCCCTGGTTGTTCAGCGTCTTGGCCTCGATCACGCCCGAGTTGTTGACCACCGTGCGCAGCAAGGCGTCCGTTGCGCTGGCCGTCAAAATGACCTGCCCGCCGTCGGCCTTGATCAGCTGGCGGTTGTCGGCCAGCGCGTTGATGGCCGCCTGGTCGATGCTGTAGCCCAGCAGGTTGCCGTTGTCGATGTTGAGCGTGACCTTGTTGCCGGCCGCGAGCAAGGCCGTTCCCAGCGTTGCGCCTATCACGCCCTCATTACGCACCTCAGGCGCCAGCAAGGCGATGTAGCCGCCATTGGCCGCCGTCAGCGTGCCCTGGTTGACCACCGAGCCCGAGCCACCGGAAGCCGTGAACACATGGTTGCCGGCCATGAAGTCGGCATTGCTCATGGAAAGCGTCGAAGCCACCAGGCCGCCGACGTTGACCTGCGAACCCGCGCCGAACAGCACGCCGTTGGGATTCAGGATAAACACCTGGCCGTTGGCCGTGAGGCTGCCGAGCAGTTCACTCGGGCTGCTGCCCGTGATGCGGTTCAGCGCAATCGCCGCCGCATTCGGCTGGTTAAATCGCAGCGCCTCATTGGCCGCAGTGGACAGCGAAGTCCAGTCGATGGCCACACGCTGGGTGCTTTGGTTGATGGTGGTGGTGTTGCCCACCGTGGATATGCCGGCAGCGCCAGCCGACACACTGGCATTGGCCGCATCGGCCGCATGCGCTTCGTGCGTGAGCACCGCCAGGGAAGTGAGCAGCACCAGCGCTGCGCGGCAGGCTGTGTTAAGCCTGAAGCCTGTGCCGCCGCCATCGCCACCACTTCCTCCTTGCGCCTCTGCGTCATCCCACTGCACGCTGCCGCGCGCCGAACCACCCTTGCTGCGCCCCTTGGCGTTTTCCGCCACAGCCACCCAGAGGCTCAGGGCGGCGTTCCAGACAAGACGGTAAATGCGGTTCATGCTGGCGTGGCTTTTCATGATGAGGACTTCCGGAAAAAAATAGGACCTAGGCGACTACTGGCCAGGCTCGCGCGAGGCACGCGCCTGTGACAAAACGTGCAGATCGTAAAAGTCCACCTCCCGCCTGTATGTCCCTAGTTATGGGGACATGGCGCTTGCGGCGATGTGAAAATTTCCCTTTCGGGCCGCGTACTTTCATCACCTCTTCAAGCGCTTCACCGGACGGCTGGGCGCATGGACTCTGATCACATGCGGGCGATTCTGTGTAACAAGCTTGCGGGCGGCAATACTGCCGATGCAGTAGTGGCAGGTTGAAGGGTGGAGATAGTGGGGATGGTGCTATGGCTTGTCCCCAAAACTGGGGACAGACAGCAACGCCAGCCCGGCATACCATGCCCCTTACCCGGAGGGTGTATGCGCATGTTGTTGGCATGGGGCTCGCACGGCGCTGTGTATGCTGCGAGACTGCGGCGGCAGCCATGCACCGCCGGGGCAAGCCAACGGTTAGCCGAGGCAGACAATAAAGAGGGCCGGGAAGTGCTATGTCGAATATTCTGAAAGCCACGCTGCTGCTGGCGCTGGCTGTTGCGGGGGTGGGCCGGGCCGAGGCGACGGAGATCTCTTTTTATTTCCCCATCGCAGTGGGCGGCCCCGTCGCCAAAAGCATTTCGGCGCTGGCGGCCGATTTTGAAAAAAGCAACCCCGACATCCGCGTAAAGCCCATTTACACCGGCACCTACAAGGACTCCATCGTCAAGGCGCTGACGGCGCACAAGAGCGGTGTGCCTCCGGACGCGGCCGTGCTGTTTGCCGTCGACATGTACACGCTGATCGACGCCAACGCCATCGTGGCATTCGACGACCTGGTCGCCAATGCCGACGAGGTGGCCTGGCTGCGCGGCTTTTACCCTGCGCTGATGACCAACAGCCGCGCCGCCGGGCAGACCTGGGGCATTCCCTTCCAGCGCTCGACCATCCTGCTCTACTGGAACAAAAACCTCTTTCGCCAGGCCGGCCTGGACCCGGAGCGCCCGCCGGCCAACTGGGCGGAGATGGCCGATTACGCGCGCAAGCTGACCCGGCGCGACGCCTCGGGCAACACCACGCAGTGGGGCGTGCAGATTCCTTCGTCGGGCTTTCCGTACTGGCTGTTCCAGGGGCTGGCCACGGGCAACGGGGCGGAGCTGATGAACGCGGCCGGCACCCGCACCTTCTTTGACAAGCCCGCCGTGGTGGAGGCGCTGCAGTACTGGGTGAACCTCTCGCGCGAGCAGCGGGTGCACCCGCCCGGCATTGTCGAGTGGGGCAACACGCCCAACGATTTCCTCGACGGCAAGGCCGCGATGATCTGGACAACCAGCGGCAACCTGGGCAACCTCAAAGCCAAGGCCGGGTTTGACTTCGGAGTGGGCATGCTGCCCGGCAACAAACGATTTGGCTCACCCACGGGCGGCGGCAATTTTTATGTCTTCCGCAAGACCACGCCGGCGCGGCAAAAGGCCGCCTTCCGTTTTATCCAGTGGATGGTCGCGCCGGAGCGCACCGCGCGCTGGGGCATTGATTCGGGTTACATCGCTGTCAGCCCGGCCGCCTGGGAAACCGGCGCGATGAAAGACTACGTGAAGTCCTTTCCGCGGGCGGCCGTCGCGCGCGACCAGTTGCAGCAGGCCGTGGCCGAACTCTCCACGCATGAGAACCAGCGCGTGACGCGTGCGCTCAACGCCGGGCTGGCGGCGGCGCTCACCGGGGCCAAGACGCCGCAGCAGGCCCTGAAAGACGCGCAGGCCGAGGCCGAGCGCATCCTGCTGCCTTACCAGCGTTAGGCCTTCCATTCATGGCCCGTCCGTCACTTCCATCACCCGGCATGCCCAAGGCCGGACCCAGCGCGCTCAGGCGCCTGCGCTTTTTCAGCTACCTGCTTCCCTGCGTGGTGCTGGGCATGGCGCTGGCCACCTCATGGTATTTTTGGGAGCGCGAGCGGCGCGAAATCGAGCTTGTGCTGCAAGGCGAATTCGACGCGCGCGTGCGCGAGACCACCAGCCTGTTCCGCGAGCGCATGCTGGCCTACGAGCAGGCGCTGCGCGCCACGCACGGCCTGTTCGCCACGTCCGAGCAGGTGCAGCGCGGCGACTTCCAGTCGTTCGTGTCCAACCTGCGCATCCAGAACCACCCGGGCCTGCAGGGCATGGGCTTTGCGCTCATCGTGCCGCCGAACGAGCGCGAGCGCCACATTGCGCACGTGCGCAGCCAGGGCTTTCCGGCCTATACGGTGCAGCCGCCCGGCGACAACGGCGCCAGCACCTCGGCCCTGTACTTCGAGCCCACGGGCTCCACCTTCCTCAGCACGCTGGGCACCGACTATTTTGCGGAACCCTCTCGCAGGCCCGCGATGGAGACCGCGCGAGACAGCGGCGGCATCGCGATTTCCAACAAGGTCAAGCTGCCCGAGGAAGACGCGGGCCAGGTCCAGGCCGGCTACCGCATGTACCTGCCGGTCTATAAAAACGGCAGGCCGCAAGCCACACTAGCGGATCGCCGCGCGAACATCGTCGGCTGGATTTACGCCGCCTTCAGCATGGACGGGCTAATGGACAACATCCTGGGCGAGCGGGCCAACATCGCGGTCGAGGTCTATGACGGCGCGAGTCAGGACGATGACCAGCTGATAGACACCTACAGCGACCGCGTGGGCGGCGAGTCGGCCGTCAAGCTTTTTTACGCGACGCAGCAGGTGGAGGTGGGCGGCTACAGCTGGACGCTGACCGCGCGCTCGCTGCCCAACTTCACCACCGCCATCGCCATCAGCAAGCTGCAGCTGGTGGCACGCCTGGGCGCGGCGGCCAGCGTGATGCTGGCCCTGCTCACTTGGGTTTTGCTGCGCCGGCGCATGCGCGCGCTCAGCGCCGCCGAAAACCTGCGCAGCGCCAAGGAATACGCCGAAGCGGCCAGCCGCGCCAAATCGCAGTTCCTGGCCGTTGCCAGCCACGACCTGCGCCAGCCCATACAGGCACTGAGCCTGTTTGTCGCCACGCTGCAGGCCATGGCCGGGCGCGCGCAGATTCCGGGCATGGAAGTGGGCCACATCGCGCAGCGCCTGCAGCTTGCGCTCAATGGGCTGGGCCGGTTGCTCAACGGCCTGTTTGACCTGTCACGGCTGGACAGCGGTACCGTCGAAGTGGCCCGCCGGCCGGTGGAGGTGGCCGGCCTGCTCGCCGAACTGGGCAACGCCTTTGCCGGGCCGGCCGGGGCCAAGGGCCTGGGCTTCAAGGTGTTTGCGCCGCACGGCCTTTGGGTCGATACCGATCCGCTGGTGCTGGCGCGCGTGCTCTCCAACCTGGCCGCCAATGCGGTGCGCTACACCGATACAGGCCGCATCCTCGTCGGCTGCCGGCCGCGCGGCAGCATGCTGGAGTTCCAGGTGTGGGACACCGGCATCGGCATTGCCGAGGAAGAGCGCGTGCGCATCTTCGGCGAGTTCTACCAGGTGCCCAATGTGGAGCGCGACCGCGAGCACGGCCTGGGCCTGGGGCTGGCCATCGTCTCACGCTCGGTGCAGTTGCTGGGTGGGCATATCAGCGTGCGGTCCACGCCCGGCAAGGGCTCGGTGTTTTCCGTCACGCTGCCGCGCGCGGCTGCGCCCCAGGCCCCGGCCACCAGCCCCGCGGACCTGCAAGACCATTTTGTGGGCAGCGTGCTGGTGATAGACGACGACCCCGAGGTGCGCGAGTCCATGCAGCGCCTGCTGGCGGCCTGGGAGCACCCGGTGCGTGTGGCCGCCACGCTGGAAGAGGCCGTCGACGTCGCGGCCGAGGAAGCTGATTCGCTGGAATTGGTCTTGACGGATTACCAGCTGGGCGGCGGCGTGACCGGCATCCACGCCGTCGAGGCGGTAGAGCGCCGCCTGGGGCGGCAGGTCTCCGTCGTGGTCATCACCGGCGACACGTCGCCCGAACCCATCGCCGAGGCCGCCCGCCACGGCCTGCGCCTGCTCTACAAGCCGGTAGATCCGCGTGTGCTGGCCTCACTGATGAAAAGCATCCAATGAATACTTCAACAACATCCACCGTGACCACAACCCGCATCCTTCTTGCCGAAGACCACGTGCTGATGCGCGACGGCCTGAAGATGCTGCTGGGCACCCAGCCAGGTTTGGAGGTTGTCGCGGAAACCGGCGACGGCATGGCGGTGGAGGCACTGGTCATGCAGTACAAGCCCCAGCTCCTGCTGCTGGACCTGGGCCTGCCCGGCCAGCACGGCGTGAAGATCGCCGCCGGCATCAAGGCCGAATTGGGTGAAGCCGTCAAGGTGCTGGTGCTCACCGGCGACCTGCAGGCCGACTCCGTCAGGCAGGCGTTGGCAGCAGGCGCCGACGGCTATGTGCACAAAAGCGAAGACAGCGCCGAGCTGCTGCAGGCCGTGCACGCCGTGCTGGCCGGGCGGCAGTATGTCAGCCGCAATATCGCGGAGGCCTTTTCGCCACGCGCGCGGCTGGTGGACTACGCCGGCGACAAGCTGGTCGCGACCCCGCGCGAACGCGAGATCATGTCACTGGTGGCTCGCGGCCTGAGCAATCGCGAGATCGCCGAGTTGCTGGCCATCAGTGTGCTGACAGTACGGACGCATCGGCAGAACTTGATGGAGAAGTTTTCTTTGCGGAATGCGGCGGAGATTACTGCCTATGCGGTGCAGAGGGGTTATTACGTTCCGGGCTGATCTGCCGGGTCTTGCTCCGGCAGACCCCATTCAGGGCGGCGTGTAATAACCGCGCCGCACAGCGCAGGCAGTAATCTCCGCCGCATTGCGCAGCCGGAATTTTTCCATCAGGTTTTGCCGGTGGGTACGCACCGTCAGCACGCTGAGGGCCAGCAGCTTGGCGATCTCGCGGTTGCTCAGCCCGTGCGCCACCAGCGTCATGATCTCGCGCTGACGCGGTGTGGCCGTCGGCCCGCCGGCAGAGGCATCCAGGCGCAGGGAGCCTGGCAGGAAGGCCGCCGCGATGCCGCGGCTGACGTGCTGCCGGCCGGCCAGCACCGCCTGCACGGCCCGCAGCAGCTCGGCGCTGTCTTCGCTCTTGTGCGCATAGCCGTCAGCGTCCGCCAGCAATGCCTGCCTGAGGGCATCGGGCTGCAATTCGCCGGTCAGCAACAGCACCTTGACGGCGCCGCCAAAGCCGGCCTTGATGGCGGCCGCAATCTCCAGGCCAGTCGCGCCGGAAAGGTCCATGTCCAGCAGCACCAGCTGGGGCAGCAACCGGTGCACCAGCGCCTGCACGGCCTCGCCGTCTCCGGTTTCGGCGACGACCTCAAAACCGTCCCGGCCGGACAAGAGCATCCTGAGGCCGTCGCGCATCAGCGCGTCGCCTCCGGCAAGCAGGACAGCGGTGGGGCAGCAGTTCAATCCAAGCTTCTCCAGGCCAGGGCAACAAACACACGGCCCGGCGCCGGGCTTGATGCTTGCCCTACTGTGGCAAAGGGCCGGTGAACTGTCTGTCCCCAGTTCTGGTGACATGGCTGCAAGGCGGCGCGCCGTGGATCGGGCTTTCTTTCAGTGGCACCCCCTCCGTTTTGCATCGCGCGGCCGCGCGGACTGTCCCTAGATATGGGGACACGCGCCGGCCCGGCCTTGAAGCAAAATGGCAATATTTCCGGCCGTCCGCTTCCCGTCCTGCGGGTGGGACGTCCAGGCATGCACAAGGCATGCGCCAACGCAGGAACCGACATGCAGCCCAGTCCCAGCCCGTCCCAGATCCACGTGGCGCTCGTGGAGGATGACGTCCACTTCCAGAACGCCATCGTGGCCGCCATCACGGCCTCGCCCGATATACGCCTGATGAGCCTGGCCAGCACGCGCGCGCAAGGCCTGCAGTCGCTGCAAAGCGCGCCCGCCGACGTGCTGCTGGTGGACCTGGGCCTGCCCGACGGCTCGGGCATCGACGTGATACGCGCCGCGCATACGCAATGGCCGACCTGCGCCATCATGGTGTGCACGGCCTTCGGCGACGAGGCGCATGTGCTGCAATCCATAGAGGCTGGCGCTTCGGGCTACCTGCTCAAGGACAGCGAACCCGAGAACATGCTGCACGAGATACGCAGCCTGCACAGCGGCGGCAGCCCCATCAGCCCGTTGATCGCGCGGCAGATCCTGATGCGCTTTCGCGCCGCGCCCTCAGTGGTAATGCCGGCCGCCCCGCCCTCCGTGGGCCCGGCCGCAACCGGCGGCGAGCGGGCCTCGCTCTCCAGCCGCGAGAAGGAAGTACTGGAGCTCATCACCAAGGGCTTTACTGCCGACGAGATCGCCCGGCTGATGCAGGTGTCGCAGCACACGGTGCAGACCTATGTACGGCGCATCTACAGCAAGCTCAATGTGAACTCCCGCGCCGAAGCGATTTATGAAGCCCGGCACCAAGGCATTCTGGCGGCCTGAGGTGCGCAAGGGAATGCTTCGCTGGCTGCTGTTGTGCGCCTGGCTGCTGGCCTGCTGCCCCGCGGCCTGGGCGACCGAGGCCGTCGTGCACTACACCAGCGCCGAGATGCTGCGTGAAGAGGCGCCAGCCTTCAAGCCGCTGGCAGCCACGGTAGACGACACGGCCCTGCCCGGAAACTGGAAGCCCGTGGAATTGCCACGCGTGATCGAGACGCCGGCGCCTTCAAGCACCGGCAAGCGGCCCGTCGTCACTACCTGGCTGCGCATACGGCTCGATGAGCTGCAAGGCACCAGGGGCCCCACACACTTCTACCTTCTGCGCTGGCTGGCCGCCGGCCAGATCGCCGTGTATGCCGACGGCCAGTTGCGCTACCGCTCCACCGGCAGCCCGGTGTGGAACCTTTTCAATCACCCCGCGCTGCTGCTGCCGCTGAACCTCACCGCCGACAGCCCGCCGCCGCGCACCCTGCTGATACGCCTGGACAGCCTGCCCTCGCCCGAGGCGGCCATTTCGTCCTTCTATGCGGGCGACTCCGACAACCTGATCGAGATGGCCGCCAAGCGCGACTGGCTTGCTTATCAATTGCCCTTTATGTTCAGCGCGGCCTTCCTGGCCGTGGGACTTTTTTCGTTGGCCGTCTGGGTGGTGCGCCGCAGCCCCGCCAGCCTCTACCTGTTCGCGATCGCCATGCTGAACGCCACACGCCGCTGGCACTTCCAGCTAGGCCCCGAAAAACTCATCGTCAGCGACCCATGGTTCATCTGGCTCACCCTCAACGCACTGATGTGGCAGTCGCTGATTACACACTACTTCCTGCAGTACCTGCACGGCTGGATCATGCCCCGGCTCAGCCGCGTGATGCTGGCAACAGCCGTGGTGTTTTCCATCGTCACGCTGCCCTTTGCCTCCGTCTTTCCCAGCCTGCTGGCGCTGCGGCCCTATGCCCACCTGCTGCTGATCAGCATGGCCACCGTGATCACGCTGGCCGGGCTCTGGCATTCATGGCGCAGCCGCTCGCTGGACGCCAAAATGCTGTCGACCGTCTTCGCGGTCAGCTATGTGTTCGGCGTCTATGACTGGGCACGCCTCAAATACGTGCTGGATCTGGAGAGCTACTACCTCACGCCTTATGCGGCCATGGCGCTATTTGGCGTGTTTGTGGTCATCATGTTCCGCCAGTACGTGGGCGCGCTGGCCACGGTGGAGAAGCTCAATAGCGGGCTGGAAGCCAGCCTCAAGAACCGCGAAACCGAACTCGCGGCAAGCTACGAGCGGCTGCGCGAAGTCGAGCGGCGCGAACTGCTGAGCCAGGAACGCCAGCGCCTCACCCAAGACATGCACGACGGCCTGGGCTCATCGCTGGTCAGCGCCCTGCGCGTGGTCGAAGGCGGCCGCATCGGCGAGGCCGAAGTGGCCGAAGTCCTCAAGGGCTGCATAGACGACCTCAAGCTGACGATCGACTCCATGGAGCCGGTGGAGGCCGACCTGTTGCTGCTGCTGGCCACGCTGCGTTTTCGCCTGGGCCCGCGCCTGGCGGGTGCCGGCATTTCGCTGCGCTGGGAGGTCTCCGACGTGCCGCCGCTGGACTGGCTCAACCCCCGCAACGCGCTGCACATACTGCGCATTCTCCAGGAAGCCTTCACCAACACCCTCAAACACACCCGCGCCACCCAGATCCGGGTGACGACAGGTGCCGAAGACGGTTATGTCAGCGTGACCATCGCCGACAACGGCGGCGGTTTCTCCGTCGAAGAGGCCCTCGCCGGCGGCGGCAAAGGCCTGGGCAACCAGCAACGCCGGGCGCAGGCCATAGGTGCGGAGCTGACGCTGGTGTCCTCGGATGTGGGCACGGTGCTGACTTTGCGGTTACCGGAAAAAAGGGGCCAGGGCTGACCCGCTATTTTTATCAGGCCACGGCTCAATCCTGGTTGGGGAAGATTGCCTGTCTGGGCCTGACACCACCTTCGGCTCGCGCCGGAAAAAGCAAACTTTTACATGGCACTTGTACGGCTTTTACGTGAGGGACTGCCGCGTCTTCATAATCACCCCATGAAGACTTCGCCATGCCACCTATCGCCCAGACTGATGGGCGCCGCTGTTGCCGCTCTGGCTGCCTTGCTCGGCAGCCTTGCGGCAGCACAGACGCTCAAGCCCTCCACCTCCATTGCAGCTACCGCAGCGGCTCCTGCGACTCACCCGCTGGTGGGCACCTGGAGCTGGACCTTGCCCGGCAAGACCTGCACCGAAACCTGGCAGTACCGCAACGACGGCAAACGCCTGGGCACCAGCGGCGAAGAAGTCACACAGGCCGACTACCAGGTACCAGCCAAGCCCACGACAACGGGCTTTTACCCGGTCACCGAAACGGTGACCAACAGCAATGGCAAGCGCGATTGCTCCGGTGACCTGCACGCCGATGGTGATGAAAGTGTGATCCGCTTTATCCAGTTCAGCCCCAAGCAGGACCAACTCATCGTGTGCAAGGCCGCGTCGCTGGAGGCGTGTTTCGGGCCGCTCAAACGCGTTCCCTGAACGATTCCCGATTTGCGGCTTCTGTCAGCGGGCGATCAGCGACTGCAACACACCGGGCGCAAAGTGTTCGGCGATGTAATCAGCCAGCCCGTCAAACACCGAATCCAGCGTGGGCACGGCCAAGCCGAACAGCGCCTTGAGTACGCGCGGGTCTTCAAACATGCCGTGCAAATACAGGCCCAGCACATTGCCGGCCTTGTTCTGCCAGGCCAGGCCTTCGGGCATCACCGCATGCGCCACATCGCCGGCCGCCGCCATGGCCGAATGCGGGGCCGTCTGGCCGTGGTGGATTTCATAGCCCTGCACCTCCACGCCTGACAAGGCGGCCCACAGCCCGTGCAGCGGCGCGAACGCGGCCTGCCGGTGCCGCACGGTCTTGGCTTGGTCGAACACGGTGACCACCGGCAGCAAGCCCAGGCCGGGCGCATTGCCGTCTATGCCGTGCGGGTCTATCAGCGCTTCACCCAGCATCTGCAGGCCGCCGCAAATGCCCAGCACCGCACCGCCCCGGCCGGCATGTGCGGCCACAGCCTGGTCCAGCCCTTGGGCGCGCAGCCAGGCCAGGTCGCCGCTGGTGTGTTTGGAGCCGGGCAATATGACCCAGTCTGCGCCCATCAGCTCGGCCGGACTGCGCACCCACTTGAGTCGCACACCGGGCACGTTTTTCAGCGGCTGGAATTCGTCGAGGTTGCTGATGCGCGGGTAGGCGATCACCGCGACGGTTCGGGTCACAGTGCCACCGCCACTGGCCACGCTACGGTCATCAAACACGCCATCTTCTTCGGGCAGGCCATGCTGCCACCACATGGGCAGCGTCGCGACCGTGGGAACACCCGTCATGTCCTGCAGCATCTGCGGGCCGGGGGCCAGCAGTTTCGCATCGCCCCTGAATTTGTTGAGCACAAAGCCCTTGATGCTGCGCCGCTCGGCTTCGTCGAGCAAAGCCCAGGTGCCGTAAAGATGGGCGAAGGCGCCGCCGCGGTCTATATCGGTCACCAGCAAACAGGCGGCTTTGGCGTGCTGCGCGGCGCGCATGTTGACGATGTCGCTGGCCTTGAGGTTGATTTCGGCGGGTGACCCCGCGCCCTCCATCACCACCACGTCGTTCTCGGCGATCAGCTCATCCAGCGCGCGCGACACCACAGGCCAGACCGAGGCGCTGCGGCCGCGCCATTCCATGCGCGAGAGTTCGGCGTTGACCTGGCCCATCAGCACGACCTGGCTTTGCGTGTCTTTTTCGGGTTTGAGCAGCAAGGGGTTCATGCGCACATCGGGCACGGCTCTCGCGGCCAGGGCCTGGAAGTATTGGGCGCTTCCTATTTCACCTTCAGAAACCACCCGTGCGTTATTGCTCATGTTCTGCGCCTTGAAGGGCGCGACCTTGAGCCCCTGGCGCACGTAGTAGCGGCACAGCGCGGTGGTCAACCAGCTTTTGCCGGCGCCGCTGGTGGTGCCCAGCACCATCACACTTTTGGCGGTCATCGTGTTTCTAAGAGTTGTTGCCACGCATTGTGCAGCGCATCCTGCACAGCGGGTGGCTGCACGCCCAGGCGCACATGGCCGGGCAGGCCGAATGAGGTGGTGTCGCGCAGCTTGATGCCCTGGGCTCGCAATGCGGCCAGCGCTTCTTGCAGACCGAGGCTTCCAGGCAAAGCCGGCTGCGCGCAGAAAAAATTCGCCTCGCTGGGCAGGCAGCGCCAGCCCAGGGATTCGCACACCGCGATTTGCCTGGCTTTCCATTCGCGCAAGGTCTTGAGGCTTGCGGCCAGCCAGTCCTGCGTCTCGGGAGCGACCCACGCCATCAGCATGGCCTCGCCGTGAGCGCCGATGGGCCACGAGGGGCAGCGTTGTTCCAATGCGGCCGCGGCATCCTCCTGGTCCAGCGGCGCAATCGCATAGGCCGCGCGCACGCCGGTCAGGCCCAGCGCCTTGTTGG
>Ga0102589_1003127_pt1 | contig 17690 bp, 7 predicted proteins | sample AraplaMF_Col_mLB_FD_76858 | JGI IMG/M metagenome (GOLD analysis project Ga0102589, IMG submission 76858) | Arabidopsis root microbial communities from the University of North Carolina, USA - plate scrape MF_Col_mLB | ecosystem: Host-associated > Plants > Roots > Endosphere | place: USA... | reverse complement strand
GCTCCCCAACATTGCCCGCGCCATGGACGCCGCCCGCGAGGCCGGCATCCCGGTGGTGGTCGTGCAGCACAGCGAATCCCCCGCCGCCCCGCTCTTCGCCAAGGGCTCAGCCTCTTGGGCGCTGCACGAAGCCGTGGCCAGCCGCCCACGCGACCACTACATTGAAAAAGCCTGGCCCAGCGTCTTCACCGGCACCGACTTTGCGGCCTGGCTGGAACAGCGCGGCATAGACACCCTCACGGTGATTGGCTACATGACGCACAACTGCGACGCCTCCACGATTTTCGAAGCCACGCACCGCGGCCTGCATGTGGAGTTTTTGCAGGACGCCACAGGCGCCCTGCCCTATGCCAACGAAGCCGGCAGCGCCACCGCTGAAGAAATCCATCGCGTGTTCAGCGTCGTCTTCCACACGCGTTTTGCCGCCGCAGGCTCCACCGATGCATGGATCAACGCCATCCAGTCCGGCGGACGGCTGGAGAAAAGCAATATCCTGGTGTCGAACCGGGCGGCATTGGCCGGTCGTTAAAACTCTGCGGCAGGGGGCAGCTCAGTGCCAGGCGGCCCCCAACACCGGCGCCAGCGCGGCTGCATAAGTTGCTGACAGATCCGTTTGGCCCATGCCTGGCGGCGCGTACGCCGCCATGGCCTGGACCAAGGCTTCAACCTGGGTGTCCAGCAGCACCTTGTTATCGCTGGTTTTGATCTGCTCCACGTGATGGGGGTTGCCCAGATACCAGTTCTGCACCGTGGCCTTGTCGGCCGTGCCGATCACGCTGACCTCCAGATCGCTGCCCACGTGACGGAACCACAGCTGCTTGCTGCTGATGCCAGCGCCAAAAAGCAGCACATCGGCAATGTCCGGCGTTGTGTCGTTCTCCACGATGCGATCCTGCCCCATGCCCCGGTAGGCCAGGTAGCTGTCCCCGCCGGCGCCGCCTGTCAGGATGTTGTTGCCCGCATTGCCGCTCAACACGTTGGCCTGGGCATTGCCTGTGCCGTTGAGGGCGGCGCTTCCTGTCAGCGTCAGGTTCTCGACATTGGCGCCCAGCGTGTAGTTAGCCAGGTAGCTTTGCACCGTGTCCGTGCCTTCGTCGGCCAGTTCAGTTACCACGTCGCCCGTGTCGTCCACCATATAGGTGTCGTTACCCGCACCGCCCGCCATGATGTCTGCGCCTTCACTGAACACCGCCGGCGCAGGGACGGAGGCGTCTGTGCGCCGGCCAGTGTCCAGCACCGCAGCCGTGCGAGCCTTGATGGCGTTCCACAGTGCATAGCTCTGAATGAAGCCATCGCTGAAATATATATTGTCGAACTGAGCCGCCGTACCTCCGTAGAGCATGACCACCTCCGCCTGACCGACGGGCAAGCCGGTCTGGCGCGTCAGAGTGATCGTGTTTCCCGCGTACGCCGCCGCATATTCGCCCAGGCGGCCCGTGAGGTAAATCTCATCAACGCTGCCGCCCAGGCTCGTGGCATCCACGCTGCTACCAGCTGTCACATAGACCTTGTCCACGAAAGATGAGCCCAAAGTCCGCAGGGCCTGGCCCACATGGCCCGAGGGTAGCCAACCACCCAACATGGCGGTTTCCAGCACTTGGTCTCCCACAGCGGATCGAGCCACGATGCCGTTCCCGGTACTAACGACATACAACTTGCCTATCTCCGGGCTGAAGCTGTCCATCACATCATCGCCTGTGCCGCCCATTAGCGTGTCATTGCCCCAGCCGCCACGGAGCGCGTTGTTGCCACTGTTGCCATAAAGAGTGTTGTTCAGGACATTACCCGTACCGTTAAGCGCGGTCGCACCGGTCAGAGTCAGATTTTCGACATTGGCGCCCAGCGTGTAGCTGATACTGGACCGCACGGTGTCCATGCCTTCTGCGGCGCTCTCCACCACCAAGTCGCCAACATCGTCCACAAAATATTGGTCATTGCCCAGGCCACCCACAAGCCGGTCGGCGCCCTGGCTCAAAAGCGAAATGCTGGCAGGCCAGGCTTGTGCGCCGCCCGTGAGCCAGTCCTGCTGGATCGGATGAAACACAAAGGTATCCATGTCCACCAGGCGTGTATCGGCAATGCCGTTGAGCCCTATCACGCCGTCGGCGAAGTGCAGATGGACATCCGCATCGGATACCGCTACCAGGGCGCTTTCGCTTTGCCCTGCCGGCAGGCCTGCAACGCGGGTGAATGTGTAGACACCCGTGCCCTGGTCGATTGCCTGGGCGTAGTCGGAGAAGCTCCCGCTCAGGTGAATGCAGGTTTCGTTCGCCATCAATTCGCTGCCATCCATGCTGCTGCCGGGTGTGACATAGACCTTCACCGAGTTTCCCCCATCCACGACCTTCAAGGACTGCCCTGGCGATACAGCGGGAACTGCGCCATCGCTAAGCGTGAACAGCGTGACGGAACCGCCGTTCACAACATATTTCCCGGCGGTGGCGCTAGTCATATACATAGTCGCCAAGACACCCGCAACCGGGGCCTGGCCATCGATCACATCTTCGCCTTCCCCGCCGAGCAGAGTATCCGTACCGAAGCCACCTATCAGCACATTGTTGCCACCGTTGCCTGCCAGGGTGTTGTTCAACGCATTGCCCGCACCGCTCAAGGACGCGGTCCCCGTCAGCACCAGGTTTTCGACATTGGCCGTCAGGATGTAGTCCACATCGCTGGTGACGGTATCGGTTCCTTCGTTCGCGTTCTCGACCACCACATCGCCCGCGTTGTTGACGACGTACCCGTCGTCGCCGGCCAGGCCTTCGAGCCGGTCAACACCGACAGTGCCGGCCAGGGTATCGGCATCGGCGGTTCCCATGATCTGGTTGACCGTTGCGGTGGCCGCACTGGCCACGCTTTCCTTGGCACCAAAGCCGTCGGTGTAGGTGACGACCAGGCGCACCTTGCCCCAGCCCTGGTTGGGTGTCAAGGTGAAGCTGTCGGCGGTCGCGCCGCCAATGGCCGTCCATCCGTTGCTGCCAAAGCTCTCCCACTGGTAACTCAGGGCGCCCAGTCCGTCGGTATCGGCCAACGTGTGCGTGCTGGTCAATATGTCGCCTTGCTGCACGTTTGTGGCGGCCGTCAGCGGTGTGCCGTTGTGCAGCAAGCTGATAGCCCCGGTCGGCGCGTGATTGGCGTTGCCCGCACCAGCAAACGCCCATATGTCGCTTGCATTCCACACTACCCCGTTATCGAAAACAATCTGCTCCAGGAAATAGTTCAGGTTTCCATGGTCAACCCCTTGGGCCACGGTTAATGTTTCACCAGTGGAAATAATCCGGACGGTCAGGTCAAGGTAATCGGGGTCGTAGCTCAGCGCGATGTCGGCTGGGTCCACGCTTTTGAGCCTGAGGGTGTCAAACCCACCCCCGCCGTGGTAGTTGTAATTGTCGGCGGCGACGTATTCTCCATACTGCCCTTCATAGTCGCTGATGTAGTCATTGCCTGCGCCGGTTGACCAGAGGTAGGTGTCATCGCCAACACCGCCATACAGCTGGTCGTCGCCTGCGCCGCCGTCAAGGATGTCGTCGCCCCCCGCGCCATACAGGTAGTTGTCTGAAACGCCGCCCACGATGTGGTCACCCAGAGACCAGCCAGTCAGTACTTGGTCGAAAGCGTGGCGCTCCCTCAGCTCGATATGGAGCGATTGGTCCTGGATGTTCCAGCTGGAACCATCTGCGAAACGCAGCCATTCAACGGTGTAGAGGCTTTCGTCCAGCGAATAAAAATCCTGCGTGATAGCCAGCCTTTTACCCGTATCGTTGATCCAAAAAAAAGCGTCCCCACCGTTGTACCGGACCATCGTCAAATCCGAGGCGTTCAGGCCCCGGAACTCCACGGCGTCGTCGCTTCCGCCCCAGTCATAAATCTGGTCGTCGCCGTCGCCGCGTCCCCATACAACAGTGTCGCTGCCTGAATCGCCGCCCAGGTCGTCGTTTCCGGCACCTCCAATCAGGCGGTCATTGCCTGCCCCGCCCCTCAGGAAATCGTTACCGTCGCCGCCATCGAGCGTATCGTCGGTATCAAAGCCCCACAGTTCATCGCCACCGGCGCTGCCCTGCAGTGATTTGAGCTTGAGCTCGTCCAGGCCCCATTGCGTTCCATCGGCAAAGATCACTTTCTCGATCACAGCCTGCGGGGCGTAAGCAGAAAATCCCCCCGGCACCCGCAGCACCTCACCGGTGTCAATCACCTTGATTAAAAGGGCACCGCCAATGTCGCTTCGCACCAGGATGTCGGCCGCCACCAGATTGCTCAGCAGCACGCTGTCGACCCCACCGTCCTCATTGATGGTGTCGTTGCCGCCGCCCCGGCCCCACACATACGTATCGTCACCAGCGCCCCCGGCCAGCACGTCGTTGCCGGCGCCCCCATCCAGCGTATCGTCAAAGCTGCTGCCGGCCAGGGTGTCGTCACCCCCCGCGCCTGACAGCACGCTGGGTTTGTTAAACGCCATCAAGTAGTTGTCGCCATCGTCTCCCTCGATTTCCTGCCCTGCGGCCAGAAGCCCGGCCAGCGTGGTGGTTTGGGTTCCGGCCGTCACCACGATACCGGCGAGGAACAACTCCACGTCATCATCGCCGTAGGCGGGTTCCAGCGTGATGCTGTCTGTGCGGCTTGAGTCCAGGTACAGCACCACCGACTTGGTGTTTCCCTGCGCAAGGCCGATGCGAAGATTGGAAAGATCGGTTTGCTCGCCCAGCGCAATCGTGACCGGTGATGCGGCGCCCAGCACGCCGGCAGCCAGCGCGACGTGGTCCATGCCGTCACCGGCCTCGAAGCTCAGGGTGTTTCCGCTCGAGCCGAGCTGGATCTGGTCGTTACCCCCGCCCGCAGAGATGGTGTTGCCGCCAGCATGCACCGAGATACTGTCCGCGCCCAGGCCCGTGACGACGTCCTGGTTGGCGCCGGTGACGTCCACGGCCCGGGGCGTAGGGCTGCGATGCAACAGCTCTTTCGCGGTATAGCTCCTGCCGTTGACGCTGACAGACGCCAGGGAACCATCCACCCAACCGGTGCCCTGCACCTGCAGCGCCCCGATGGTCAACACCTGGTTGCCGTTCGGCAGAAAAGTCAACACGGGTGCCTCTGTCGCACTGCCGGCGTTGATGATATTGAGCGTGCCGGCTGCGTGCGAGGAATCCTTGAGCTTGACCACGGTCGCCAGGGAGGCGTCGATGGTGTAGCTGTTCTGGCCGGAGTCATCTGTCAGCTCGGCATTGCCGTTGACCTGGTAGATGTCGTCGCCGGCGCCGCCTTCGGCGATATCGGTGGCGCCCACTACCAGGGTGTCGTTATCGTCTTCACCGTAAAGCCGGTCTTGCCCTTCGCCCCCGATCAGGGTGTCGTCACCCTTGCCGCCGTAAAGCCAGTCCGCCCCGTCCCCGCCGAGCAAGGTGTCAATGCCGTTGCCGCCGTCGAGGAAGTCATTGCCGGCTCCGCCATCAAGATAATCATCACCGTACAGACTTTCAGGCGTTGCGGCCCATGATGTCACGTCGCTGGCCACGCCATCGCCGTACAACCGGTCATTGCCGTCACCGCCTTCGAGGCGGTCCGAGCCACCGCGGCCATAAAGCGTGTCGTTGTCTTGCTGGCCGTAAAGATAGTCCGTCGCATGCGAGCCTATGAGCAGGTCATCGCCCGTGCCGCCGAAGAGCATGTCCCCGCCGTCACCATAGATCGAGGTGCTGGCATCCACATAGTTGCTCAGGTCCACACCCAAGGGCCGGTTTATCTCGTTGGTGGTGTCGACGATCCTCAACCCTTCCACGCTGTAGCGCAGGTCTGTGCCCACCTGGGTGCTCAGCAAGCGCCAGACCGGCACGCCGCCCACGATGGAGCTAGCCACCACGGTTTGGCCGGTGCCGACTTCCGCAAATTCTGTGAGATGCTGGCGTTCAATGGAGTGGCTCGCAAACATCAGGTCATTGCCCGAGCCGCCGTCAAGGTAGTCCGCGCCGCGGCCACCGAACAGCAAATCCCCCTCGCTGCCGCCCAGCAGTTCGTCGCCGCGGTTGCCGCCAGCCAGCACGTCGGAGCCGGCGTTTCCTTCAAGGTGGTCGCGGCCGACGTCCTGTACGCTGTTGGCATAGCTGAACAAGTAAGAGTAGAGAACACCGTCCACGGTCAGGCCGGCGGGGTTGTACTCGTAGGAGATGATGTCTCGAGTCAAGTCGACGGTGGACCGATACACGCTTGCGCCATCTTCCATGCCGGTGGCCAGCAGGTCGTTGCCCGAGCCGCCGATGAGAATGTCGCCGGCATCTGCGACACCGCCACCGCCGCCATAGCGGGGCGTGACGACTGCGCCGTCACTGCTGTCGACAATGATCTTGTCGTGGTCGCCGCGCTGTTCAACCTCAAACCAGGTGTAGGGGGCGGTGAGTGTAAAAACTTCCGCGCCGGGGTGGTCGAATCCGCCTGCTGTGCGCTCTATCGTGTCGGGCAGCGCACCCTCCAGCGTGATGCCGAGGTCGCCGCTTTCAAAGTTGCGTACCTTGAAGGCGCCGGCGCTGGTGGTGACGATGAGATCCATCGCGCCCGAGGTACCTGAAGAAGCAATGAGGCTGTAGTACACACGGCCGTCGTGGCCCACCCATGTGTTGGCCGAGCCTGGAACGGCATGGCCGCCGGCCAGCGTGATGACCTCGGCGCCGAGCTTGAGCTCGATCCTGCCGTCTTTGTCTGCCAGGGTGTCAAAGCCTTCGCCGGCGGTGATGCGGTAGGTGTCGTCGCCTGCGCCGCCGATCAGGGTGTCGTCGCCTTTACCGCCATCCAGAGTGTCGTCGCCTGCGTTGCCTTCGAGGTAGTCGTTGCCGGCTTTGCCGTTCAGGGTGTCAATGCCACCGCCGCCATAAAGATGGTCCGATTCGGAGCCTCCGTTGATGAGGTTGTCGTTCTCGTCGCCGAAGATGACATATTTATTCAATGCGGTACTAGGGCTGATACTCGCATTGTTGACTTGCAACAGCTTATTGGTAAGCAAGTCAATGTATCGCGTATTGGTACTTCCATTGAGTGCACCTTGCACAGCCAGATAGCCATCGGGGTTTTCGACAGAATTCTGGGTATTGGCGCTGATCAGGTTTTGCAGCATGGACGCCCGGTTATCAATCCACTGATCCGTGAAAGTGGCGGGCGCCTTGCCCAGGCTGCTCAAGGACTTGTCTTGCAGCCAATCGATGTAACTTTGGCCCCAGGTGCTGCCCTGCCACAGTCCATCGAATGCAATTTTTCCGTCCTCACCAACTCCGCTCATCACAAAGGGGCTGAGCGTCCGAAGAGTCGCGACCTCCTCAAAACCAACTCGCGCTTTGGCCTGATGGGCCAGATTGTCATCGACCAGCTGGATGCTGATTTTTCCGCGCAGTGATTGGTAGATGTCAGAGCTGACGATACTGTTTAAGGCCGTGTGGAAGGTGGCGCGCCCCGTACTCCCATTGTTGTCCCGAATTTCAAACCAGGTGTTGCCGTCCAGGCTGGGTTTTAGTTCCGGGATGCTGATGCCAAGCTGCGCGGCCAGGCTGGTGATCAGCTTTTCAAGTGCATCTCCCTCTGTATGTCCTTGGCTGAAGGCGACAGTTTCAGCCTTGGCATTGGTCGCGGAATTCATCAGCGATTGCGCCTTGCTCAACGTGAAAGTGTTATCCAGATTGGCAAAGGCGCTCTGCACCGACAGCGAGTCAACCATCAATACCAGGCTGTGCGTATCGCCAAAATCGTTCTGGCTGAAGTTGTCGGTTAATAGTTTGATACCCGCATAAAGAGAAGACTGAACAGCAGAATTCCAGATCACGTTGCCGCGATAGAGCGGCTGGTTCTCAATGGCGACTTTGATGGGAACGCCATAGTGGATCTGAGAGTTAGATACCGCGGATGGATAAGTTGCGCCGTAGATATCAAAGATATTGGAAAGGCTGGGAGCGGAAGCTGGAGCCGGCGTCCGGACATCATTAAGAACGTCCAAGCCTCCTTGGATCGTCCCTGTGTGATATGAACTGGTATTCGCGGAAGCAAGCACCACGGCCATTTGGTAATCCAGAGTGGCTGCTTCAATCTGGTCAAGCGCTACATCAAGAGGGCCAGCGGCGCTTGCGTTTTCAATGCCACCGACTCGCGCTTGCTCACGCATCACCTTATCGACTCGCTGCAAGGCCTCCAGAATGGGACTGGCAGCATCTCCATACCGATCGATTAACGCCCGTGCCTGGCTGAAATCCGTTGCAACGGGCATCCGTGTGCCATCTACACGAGAACGAATGCTCATATAGATATCATTCAGCTGCGCGTCTCCCAGGTTCACCAGAGCAGGGGCGTTTCGATACTGACAGAATGTATCGATGACATCCTGCAGCGTATGCCCCGCTTTGACCTCCCCCACGCCGGCGCCATTAAAGGTATAGGTTTCCTTGATCAGGGGCGCGCCGAAGGAGGTGGTGTCGTCCTTGTGCAACAGGTTAAAAGCTGTCGCCAGGTGACCGCCCAGGCTGTAGCCGGTCACGGTGATCACCGCCCCTGGATCAAGCTTGCTGCTTTGCTTGAGACTGGCGTACCAGGTTTCCATGTCAGCGATCTGCCCGAAGGCCCAGCCTTTCTCTTTGAGCTCCAATGCATTGGTGGCCTGGTTATCTCTGACAGCATCGTCTATGAACTCCGTGGAGCGAAAGCTCATGACGAGTTCGCCCTCTTTGATGCCCCGGGACTCATCGCTTCGCAATGCGCGGAACAAGGTTCCCGAAAAACCTGTCGAGGTATTGCTCTTGTGCTCGACTATCGTCCAGTCTTTGCTGAATTCGTCGGCTTGGATGGCGGTGAATTTGCTGGATCGATTGTTGCCATCGATAAGAATCTGGAGATCTGTAATCGGCCCTGAAAACGTGTCTCCTGCAGGGGCGCTTTGCTTGCCGTACAGCGCCTCTGCAGCCATCTGTACGTTGGCGAATTTCAGATACGTTGCGATTTCGGTGGTCATGTCACCACTCCCTCTTATTGGGTTTCAGGATCTGGTCTACAAAGAATCGGGTTGGTGAACTTCCTCTTCCTGATTCGGGGCATACTCTTGCAAAACCCCACGGCTGGCGTCCACCGGCCTCGCTGCCCAGGCCAGGCTCGAACGAATATGACTCGCGAGTTGCGATGACTTCATTCGTTTGTGTATCCGTCACGCTAATGACCGTTCCCGCAACCCAATGGGCGCGGTCCTCGAGCCTGATCTGATTCAAAAAGCTGACGGCGTAGCGAGCGGGTGAGTCCTTAACAGGCTCGGTTGCCAGCTCGACGCTGTCTCGATTGCCTGGGGCCTTCAAGCGGTACCGCAGTACAGTTCCGTCGTCTTGCTTTACATCTGCAAAGCGGTATCCCGGAAGTGATGTGGGTGTTGGATTCAAGTAGCTGCGAGACGACCTGTTTGCATCGTGCTCAGCTTGCCCGAGTTGATGATGTTCCCAAAGGAGAAAGGTTCGAATGTAGCCTTCGCCTCCAAGTTCATCTGGGAGTGCGGCATCCGACCACAATGGATTGGCTCGATCCCTGCCCATATCTCTGCCGCGCACGTTCAAGAGCAGCACGCCGTCCACGTTATCCACGGTCCTGTAAATTTTTTCACCCGCCGTCTTGCAACGCTCTTCAAAAAGAGCCTTCGCCACGGAAAGCTTTCCTCGGTACTCCACCGTTCGATAAATCTCAGGCGCGACTGGCGCCATGAATAACCCAAAAACTATTGCCGCATAGGCGAACTTGCGCGTCCAGGTCTTACCGACCCAAAGCGCAAAACAAACTCCAGCCAAAGCAAGCAACAAGTACAAGTTGCCTACCGCAGCAAACAAGACATCAAAGCCGGTCGCCTTTAACATTCTTTACCCGATCAGTTGTACAGAGCGGTGCTCAATGGCATCACAACCCACAAAACAAACGCAGCTGCAACAGCTTGTTAACGCAATTCATTGCGGACCCTTGCGAGGTGCGCCGTAGGTGCTCGCGGCCATGGCGCACCACTGTGCCTTCTGTTCGCTCCACTTTCCAGACGCGCAAAATTCAGCGGCTTTTGTCATCACGTTGAGCAAAGGCGCAGTGCTGATGATCACAAATAGAAAGAACTTGGTCAGCAGGCGCATGGACCGGTCGGGTATCAGATTGCCGGTTTTTTCGACGGCCCATGCGCACGCGGCGATCCATGCCGCTATCGCGATGAAAAGAGAAACACCCTTCATCGATCGCTTTGGTTTTGAAGGAGATCAAGCATGTCTTCGCATGCCGTCACCTGTTGATTCAACATAAACCTCACCTCTCCTTTTCTTCTTTTCTTTTTTCTATTTCTTGGTCGCTGGACTGTAAAGAGATGTGGAGAAAGGCGCCAATAGTGTTTGAGCATTCAGAAATACGCATCTCTCATAGAGAGAATGGACACAAACACCAGAACGCCACAAGGACGAACACAGACCCAGACACGCACGCGCCTGCCCACGCAGCGGGCGCGCGCGGAGAAGAACTAAAAAGAGGAGTTCGGAGTCACCGTTGATGCCCCGCCGGAAACCAGACAAGAAGACAGGCTGCAAACTCAGCGCCGTGGCCTTCAGCGCTGACCCGAGTCAGCGTTCTGTGCCAACGACAACCGGGCAAGCAAAGCCGCGCAGGCTGCACGTCCGGCTGCTGGTTAAAACGGAGTCAGGATTGCGGCAACAAAACCGCCGAGAGCGGCGCACGCCCGCGTCTCACTCTTCCAGCAGGCGCACCTTCACGCTCTTGCCTTTGACCCGGCCGGTGGAGAGCTTATGCAGCGCTTGGGCCGCGATGCGCCTGTCCACCGCAACATAGGTGGAGAATTCATTGACGTTGATCTTGCCGACCTGCTCGCGCGTGAAGCCGGCCTCGCCGGTCAGCGCGCCCAGCACGTCGCCGGCGCGGATTTTTTCCTTGCGGCCGCCGACGATCTGCAGCGTGGCCATGGGCGGCCGCAGCGGCTCATTGCCGGTGGGTGTGAGTTCGGCAAGCTTGTGCCAGTCGGATTCGGCTTTTTGCAACTGCTCGATCTTGCCGACCGAGCCCATCTCATCCATGGCGGCCAGGCTGATGGCCCAGCCCTCTTCGTCGGCGCGGCCGGTGCGGCCTATGCGGTGGATGTGCACCTCGGGATCGGGCGTGACGTCAACGTTGATGACCATCTCAAGCTGCGAGATGTCCAGGCCGCGCGCGGCGACGTCGGTCGCCACCAGCACCGAGCAGCTGCGGTTGGCGAACTGCACCAGCACCTGGTCGCGCTCGCGCTGTTCCAGCTCGCCGTACAGCGCCAGCGCGCTGAAGCCCTGGGCCTGCAGCACGGCCACCAGGTCGCGGCACTGCACTTTGGTGTTGCAAAAGGCCAGCGTGCTGGCCGGGCGGTAGTGGTTGAGCACCAGCGAGACAGCATGCAGACGCTCGCTGTCTTTCACTTCATACCAGCGCTGGCGGATCTTGCTTTGCTCATGTTGGGCCTGCACCGTGATGGTTTGCGGCGCCTTCATGAACTGCTGGCTCAGCTTGGCGATGCCTTCGGGGTAGGTGGCCGAGAACAGCAAGGTTTGCCGCTCCTGTGGGCACTGCCTGGCCACGGTGGCGATGTCGTCAAAAAACCCCATATCCAGCATGCGATCGGCTTCGTCAAGCACCAGCGTGTTGAGCGCTTCCAGGCTCAGGTTGCCGCGCTCCAGGTGGTCCATGATGCGGCCGGGCGTGCCGACCACGATGTGGGCGCCATGCTCCAGGCTGGCGGTCTGCCCGCGCAGGGCCACGCCACCGCAGAGCGTGACGACCTTGATGTTCTCTTCGGCGCGTGCCAGGCGCCGGATTTCGGTGGTGACCTGGTCGGCCAGTTCGCGCGTGGGGCACAGCACCATTGCCTGCACCGCAAAGCGCCGAGGGTTCAGGTTAGCCAGCAAGGGGATCGCAAAGGCCGCGGTCTTGCCGCTGCCGGTCTTGGCCTGGGCGATCAGGTCTTTGCCGAGCAGCGCCGGCGGCAGGCTGGCGGCCTGGACGGGCGTCATGCTGAGGTAGCCCAGCAGTTGCAGGTTGGCCAGCATGGCCGGGCTCAGCGACAGGCTGCTGAAATCAGTGCTTGCCGCGCCGGATGCGGGCGTCTTGGGAGAGGTACTCATGCACCGATTATCGGCGCCTGGGTATCCAAGCCCCGACGGCCCGCCCCTCACAGCGCAGGAAAACCATTCAAAGCGGCCTGGGTACTCCCCAAAATGAATTGAGTTCATGTATCATACAATAAAACAAGGTATCATTTGTCGATACAACAAACCTTACTTGTGTTCACCTGTTTTGTGAGACAAGCTGGGCCTAACCTACTGGAGCATTGGAATGGGAATCGCACTAACGGGTCCGCGCCGCTTGATGGCCGCCGCTGTGGCCGTGACGCTGTCGGGTGTTGCGCCGGCCGCCGACTTACGCATAGGCTTCAAGTCCGAAGTGACTTCCGCCGATCCCCATGTCCTGGGCGCGGCGAACCGCAGTGTCTGGGTGAACGTCTACGACTCGCTGATCGGCCAGGATGAGAAGCTGCATGCCGTTCCGCTGCTGGCCTTGTCGTGGAAGGCGATAGACGACAAGCAATGGGAATTCAAGCTGCGCCCGGGCGTCAAGTTCCATAACGGCGAGCCCCTGACGGCCAACGACGTGAAGTTCTCGCTGGACCGGGCCAGGGCCCTGGCCGGGCCCCGGACGTTCAAGACCTATCTCAGAACGGTCGACAGCGTCCGGGCACAGGATCCGCTGACGGTCATCATCAAGACGAAGGAATCCGCGCCGACGCTGCCTGAAAACGTGGGCCTGGTGGCCATCATTCCCAAAGGAAGCGGCGCGGAGATCAAGGAGGAGGAGTTCGAGAGCGGCAAGGCGGCGGTGGGCACCGGGCCTTTCAAGTACGCGGGGCTCATACCAGGCCAGCAGGTCACCATGACACGCAATGATGCCTACTGGGGCGCCAAGCCCGCCTGGTCAAAAGTGACCTACCAGTTCATCCCGAAGGAGCCGGCAAGGGCCGCCGCGATGCTGGGCGGCAGTGTGGATGTCATTGACGGGGCCGCGGGCGGCCTGAGCGAGACCCTGAAGAGGAGCGAGAAGGTGACCGTGGTGTCCACGGCGTCCTATATGTTCAACCACCTGCACATGGACCAGTTCCGCCCGGTCTCCCCCTATGTCACCGGCAACGATGGAAAGCCGCTGGCCAAAAACCCCTTCCAGGACAAAAGGGTGCGCCAGGCGATCACGACAGCCATCAACAGGGAGGCCATCAACAAGTTCGTCATGAAAGGCGATGCAGAACCTGCAACGCAGATCGTTCCAGCCGGGTTCTTCGGCTACGAGCCTGCGCTGAAGCTTCAAGCCGCGGACACGGCGCGCGCCAGGGCCCTGCTGGCCGAGGCGGGCTATCCCTCCGGGTTCAAGGTGGTCCTGCATTGCACCAACGACCGCTACCTGAACGACGCGCGGGTCTGCGAGGCGATCGCCCAGATGCTGACCCAGGTCGGCATCAAGACAGACGCCAGGACACTTCCCTACGCCAATTTCGTGACCCGCGCGACAAGCGGCGGCGCGGGGGGCATGCCCGAGTTCAGCCTGGCCATGTTTGGTGTCGGCGCGGTTCTCGGTGATTCGCTGGAGCCTTACACCGCTTCGATTTCCACCTTTGACAAGGCCCTGGGAACCGGAGCCAACAACTACGGCCGCTACAGCAACAAGGAATTTGACGCGGTAATCCAGTCCGCCTCCAGGACGCTGAACGAGAAGGAACGCGAAGAGCTGCAGCGAAAAGCCGCAAGGCTGGCCGCCGAGGACGTTGCCGTCATACCGGTGCACAACGCAAAGGCGGCATGGGGGTTGCGAAAGGGCCTCAGCATGGCCCCGCGCAGCGATGGGCTCACACTGGCGAGCAGCATCAAAGAAGCGGCTTCGAAGTAAGCGGATCAACGAACAGGGCGGTGGCAGCTGTCCACACGCGCCAAACCAGGGAAGTACATGAAAGACTCGACGTTCAGCAATCTCGCCATGGTGATTGAACGCAATGTGATGGTTACGATGAGGGACGGCATCAGGCTGGCCACCGACATCTACCGCCCGCGGGTGGAGCCGGGTAACGAGCAGCACGCATTTCCGGTGATCATGGAGCGCACCCCCTATGGAAAGCACCTCGACAGCCGCACTGAACGCGAACCGGGAAGTACGGGCCCCATGTCACGGGAAGAGGTTGCGACCTACTTCGTGGCCCAGGGCTATATCGTGGTGTACCAGGACTGCCGCGGCAGGTACGGCTCCGAGGGAACGTTCACCAAATACCTCAGTGAGGCCAACGACGGGCATGACACCTGCAAATGGATAGTCCGGCAGCCCTGGTCCAACGGCAAGATTGCGACCAAAGGCCTTTCCTACGCGGCGCATACCCAGATGGCGCTGGCGTCCACCGGCGCTCCCGGCCTGGTGGCCATGTATGTCGACTCCGGCGGGTTTTCAAACGGCTACCAAAGCGGCATTCGCCAGGGCGGGGCTTATGAGCTGAAGCAGGCGGCCTGGGCCGTTCTCTTCGCGTCCAGCATTGCCCAGAGGTCGGGAAACACGGCCGTCGCGAGCACCTTGAAAAACATCGACGTCGACGACTGGTTCAGGAGAATGCCGTGGCGCCGCGGAAATTCGCCGCTTTCCGAAACCCCCGAGTATGAGGAGTTTCTCTTCGACCAATGGGAGCGGGGTTCCTTCGACGAGTACTGGAAGCAGCCCGGCATCTATGCGGAGGGTTTCTACCATCACCTGCAGGACGTGGCCTCGGTTCACATGTCCTCCTGGTACGACGTCTATACGCGCACCGCGGCCGAAAACTACATGAGCCTCAAAAAGCTGGGTGCTCCCGTGCAGCTGGTCTTTGGCCCGTGGGTGCACGGGAACCGCTGGCTGAGCCACTCGGGCGACGTGGATTTCGGCGAGCAATCCACCTTCGGCCCTCACCTGGCCGAGACCTTTCTCGAAGCCCGGTTGAAGTGGTTTGACCGATGGCTCAAAGACAGGCCGACCGCTGAAGACGACGCCCCGGTGAAGCTGTTTGTGATGGGCGGCGGCTCCGGCCGGAAGAATGGCGATGGCCGGCTTGACCATGGAGGCAACTGGCGGTCCGAGCGCGATTGGCCGATTCCGGACGCGCAGTTCAAGCCCTACCACCTGCACATCGACCGAAGGCTTTCACTCGCCATCCCGCAAGGCGATGGCGGCGTGCTGGAGTACCGCTTCGACCCCCAAAACCCCGTTCCCACCCTGGGTGGCGGCGTGGTGTCCCGCCCGCCCGGAATACTGGCCGGCGCCTTTGACCAGACGACCGACGAACGTTTTTTTGGTTGCGCGGAACCCTTCCATCCTTTGACGGATCGTGAGGACGTGCTGTCTTTTTCCACCGAACCGCTGCCGCAGGACATTGAAGTCACAGGGCCTGTGGTGGCGAATTTGTGGATATCGTCCGATTGCCCCGACACGGATTTCACCGTCAAGCTGGTCGACGTCTACCCGGCAAACGAAGACTACCCAGCTGGTTTCGCGATGAACCTCACCGACGGCATTTTGCGGGTGAGGTACAGGGATTCATGGGAAAGCCCGGAGCTGATGGTGCCCGGAACGGTTTACCCGATACGCATCGAGGCGTTTCCCACCAGCAATCTTTTCAAGGCCGGGCATCGCATACGCGTCGACATTTCGAGCAGCAACTTCCCGCACTTTGACGTCAACCCGAACACCGGCGATCCTGAAGCGCGGGCGACGACGAGCAGGACGGCGCTCAACAAGGTGTATATGAGCAGCCGGTACCCATCGCACGTGGTGCTCCCCGTGATCCCGAAACGCTCCCGGTAGAACGACGCCGCGCGGGCCCGGGGCCCTGCGCCGCGGTCAGGCCGCGGATACGCCGGCGCGGTATCCGAGTTCCGCCGAAAGATCGTCGGCCGCGGCGCACAGCGGCTTGGCCAGCTTCTCCAGTCCCTTGGGTGTGATGCGGCTTGAAGGGATGGAGATCGCCATGGCGGCGATGACTTTTGAGGTGCCGTCGCGAACCGGCGCCGCGATGGAGAGGACCTCCGTCGCGATCTCACCCAGCGATGTCGCGTAACCCTGTTTGCGAATCTTGATCAGCTCTTCATTCCACTTGGAGCGCTGGACAATGGTGTTGGGCGTGAACTTCTGGAAGTCCTGGGCAAAGAACTCGTTCAGGAACTCCGTGGAAGCGTAGGCCAGCAAGACCTTTCCCGATGCGCCGCCGTGAAGAGGCCTTCTCATGCCGACGGACCCGTGGATGCGCACGTCATGGGTGGAGTCCCACCGTGCGACGGAAACCGACTCAAAGCCGTCGCGCACGCGAATCTGCACGATCTCGTTGAACTGGCTCGCTAACTGCTGAAGGTATTTGCTGGCCTGCCTGACCAGGCTGACCTGCTCATCGGCGGCCAGGCCCACGAGCAAGGCGTTGTAGCCCAGGTGGTAGGTGGCCGCATCACCTGAACGCTGCACGAAACCGCGCCGCTCCAGCGTGCTGAGAAGGCGGAACGCCCTGGCTTTGGTGATCTCCGATCTTTTGGAAAGCTCGGTCACGCCCAAACCCGGGCTCTGGGCTACAAGCATCAACAGGCCGAGTGCTTCATCTACCGACGCGACGTTATAGTCCATGCCTTCTTTGGCGCCGATTTTCCTTCGGCGGGTATGTTTGGATTAGCGGAGCATTCTACCGTCCGGACTCAGTACGATGATGTCGACATACGAGGAGCCCGAGTGATTTTTCGGGGAAAAATTGACGGTGAATCCACCGAGATTCAGATCCCTCATTGACTCCAGGGCCCGCTTGATTTTTGCCGAAGACGGGTTCGGCCCGGCGCGCTTCAGGCCTTCGGCCAGCACCCTGGCCGCGATGTAGCCTTCAGTCACCGCCAGGTTCAGGTCCGTCCCCTGCGCACCGTATTTCTTGTGGTCTTCCTGCATCTCCCTGACCAGGACAGACGTTTTGCTGGCCGGATCGGGAACCACCAACGCAATGCCCAATCCGTAGGCCGCCTGCTTGCCGATTTTTTTCACGACGGCGGCGCCATCGGTGACCGAAAGCGCAACCACGAAAGCCGAGCTGCCGCCCTGGCGCAGGCTCTTGTAGAACTCGGCGGTCGCCGCACTCGTCGCCACGGCAATCACCGCATCGGGTTTGGCCTTGAGAATCATCGCGACCGCTTCAGCGACTTGGGTCGTGCCGTATTCGTAACTCGCAGAGCCGGAGAGCTGGAGGTTCTTGCCCTTGATGGCGCGCAGAGCCCGGTCGTAGCCTTCAACGCCGAAAGGACTCTTCTCGTAGAGCACCGCGATGCGTTTGTGCCCGATGATGCTCATGTGGGACACGATCTTCTGGACCTCCTGGGCATAGTTGGCGCGCGTGTGGAAAATCCACGGGTCGACCGGCTCATGAAGCGAGACGGCGCCCGTGCGAGGACCTACCAGGGGGATGCCTGCCGCGGCCAGTACGTTTTCGCGAATGAGGGCTTCGACGGGGGCGGTCCCGGAAAACCCAACGAGTGCAACCGGCTTTTCTTCCTGCAGGATCTCTCGGGTTTTTTCCAATGAGTCCGCGGCCTCCGGCCCGCGGTCCCTGGTGACGAGCTTGAGCTTTGCGCCGTTGACGCCGCCCCGGTCGTTGACGG
>Ga0102589_1003125_pt1 | contig 17700 bp, 15 predicted proteins | sample AraplaMF_Col_mLB_FD_76858 | JGI IMG/M metagenome (GOLD analysis project Ga0102589, IMG submission 76858) | Arabidopsis root microbial communities from the University of North Carolina, USA - plate scrape MF_Col_mLB | ecosystem: Host-associated > Plants > Roots > Endosphere | place: USA... | reverse complement strand
TGGACGGCTACAACCGCGAGCGCGCCATGCGCATGATGCGCACGATCTATCACAACCTCGCGCGCATCTTCGAGATCGCCGAGCGTGATGCGATCCCGACCTACCGCGCGGCGGATCGTCTGGCCGAAGAGCGCATCACGGCGATCGGCAAGCTGAAGCTGCCGCTGGGTCGCAGTGCACCGCGCTTCCAGGGTCGCATTCGCGGCGGGCACTGAGTTTCCAGTCCGAGACTGGAAAATCCCCAAAGTTTGCGTACGCAAACTTCGGGCCCCAGCAGTCTGCTTCCAATTCCCTGCCGCTGCCGCGGCGCCCCCTTTACTAAAGGGGGCTCTGGCCTCCGGTTGGATTTGATCGGTCTGATTAGAAACGCCCGGCTTTGGCCGGGCGTTTTCTTTTGTAGCCCGGGTAAGCGAAGCGCATCCGGGGACGCGCTCATGCGAGCCAAAACCATCACGACGAATCAGACCCGTCATCCCGGCGAAGGCCGGTACCCAGGCTGTCACGCGTGCCGATGCGGCACTTCGCCGCCTTCGAACGTTACGGGCCTGGTTCCCGGCTTTCGCCGGGATGACGGGTAGTGGCGAGGGCAAGAAAACGCCCCCGACCAACGGTCGTTTTTTCAGCCGATTCTGAAAGACGAAACACCACCGCAGGCGCAAGCTTCGCTCCCCACCCCGGAGTTGCTTCCCCATGCGCATCGCCCTTCCCCTCACCGCGCTTTGCCTCGCAATGACCTTCGCCGCCGCCCACGCAGGCGACGGCAAGATCGACTACGACCATCAGAACAACTGGCAGGCCGCGCACGAAACGCAGCAGTCGCCGATCGACATCGCCACGCAAAGCGCGGTCGATGCGAAGAACGACGAACCGCAGGCGCTGGTGTTCACGCATACGCATGCGCCGATGGAAGCGGTCGACAACGGCCACGCGGTGGAAGTGGAAACCCACGCCACCGAGGCGACGATCCGCGGCCGCCACTTCACGCTGGCGCAGTTCCATTTCCACGCCGCGAGCGAGCACACCATCGACGGCAAGCATTACCCGCTCGAAGGCCATTACGTCTTCAAGGCGCAGGACGGGCGCCTGGCCGTGGTCGGCGTGATGTACGAGATCGGCAAGCCCAACGCGCAGGCCCAGGCCGTGCTGGACAGCCTGGCGCACAAGAAGAACGCGCCGGACGAGATCGAGATCGACGCGCTCCTGCCCGCGCAGCGCGGCTACTACCACTACCTGGGCTCGCTGACCACGCCGCCGCTGACCGAGAACGTGGAGTGGTACGTCCTGCCCACGCCGGTCACGATGTCGCAGAAGCAGATGGACGGGTTCCTGGCGCACTACCGCCACAACAACCGCAACGTGCAGCCACTGAACGGCCGTCCGCTGGTGCATTTCCAGGGCTGATCCGCGCACACAGCGCGCGCCGAAGCGCCCCGCACCGTTGCGTACGGTTGCGGGGCGTTTTCGTTTTTGGCCTTCGCCAGCGCGGTTTTATTGCACCGCACGACGACCGTTTCACCGCGGCCCTCTAGAATTGGCGTATCTCGCGCGGTCCAGGACCGCGCCACCCTTTCGAACACAAGGATTCCCATGCGCCCTTTCCCTCTCGGTGACGAAATCGATGCCCTGCGCGACGCCGTGCGACGCTTCGCCGAGGCCGAGATCGCACCGCGCGCGGCGCAGATCGACGAGGAGAACTGGTTCCCGCAGGACCTGTGGCCGAAGCTGGGCGAAATGGGCCTGCTCGGTTTGACCGTGCCGGCCGAATTCGGCGGCAGCGAGATGGGTTACCTCGCGCACCTGGTCGCGATGGAAGAGATCTCGCGCGCGTCCGGTTCGGTAGGCCTGAGCTACGGCGCGCATTCAAACCTGTGCGTGAGCAATCTCTACGCGAACGGCACGCAGGCGCAGCGCGCGAAGTACCTGCCCAAGCTGTGCACCGGCGAATGGAAGGGCGCGCTGGCGATGAGCGAACCGGGCGCGGGCTCGGACGTGGTCGGTTCGATGAGCTGCCGCGCGGAGCTTCGCGACGGCGTGTGGATCGCCAACGGCAACAAGATGTGGATCACCAACGGCCCCGAAGCCGACGTGCTGATCGTCTACATGCGCACCGCCGGCAAGGACGCGGGCAGCCAGTGCATGACGGCCTTCATCGTCGAGAAGGGCATGAAGGGGTTCTCCACGGCGCAGAAGCTCGACAAGTTCGGCATGCGCGGCTCCAACACCTGCGAGCTGGTGTTCGACAATTGCGAGATTCCCGCCGAAAACGTGCTGGGCGAAGTGAATCGCGGCGTGAAGGTGCTGATGAGCGGCCTCAACACCGAACGCCTCGTGCTGACGGGCGGCCCGATCGGCCTGATGCAGGCGGCGCTCGACATCTCCCTGCCCTACGTGCGCGAACGCAAGCAGTTCAACGCGGCCATCGGCACGTTCGGCCTGATGCAGGGCAAGATCGCCGACATGTACACCGCGCTGCAGTCCAGCCGCGCGTTCGCCTACCAGGTCGGCCGCGATTTCGACGCCGGCCATCGCAGCCGCGTCGATGCGGCATCGTGCCTGCTGCATGCATCGGAAGCGGCGGTGCAGGTCGCGTTGGAAGGCATCCAGGCGCTGGGCGGCAACGGCTACATCAACGAATTCCCGACCGGCCGCATCCTGCGCGATGCGAAGCTTTACGCCATCGGCGCGGGCACGAACGAAATCCGCCGCATGCTGATCGGACGCGAGCTGTTCGAAGAGCGGCACTGAGACGCGTCGCTCATAGCGGCGACGTTACAAGAGGAAACGGCCGTCGATGACGGCCGTTTCGCTGTGCGCAATCAGCTGCCGATCAGAACGCCGTCGCCCAGTTGAGCATCGCCTGCGTCCAGGTCTCGCCGTGGTCGCGGCGCGCATCGACGTCGAAGCTCACGCGGCTGTTCGGACGCAGCCAGGTGCCGATGCCGAAACCGAGCACGCCGACGTCGCGATCCAGCACCCCGCCGAGGATGGGCGACCACACGTCGAGCGCGGTGAATCGCGCCTGGATATCGCCGCCGGACTGCGACAGCAACCGCTGCCATTCCGCGCGCGCCTGCAGGTCCCACTGCGTCGCGCCCGCGCTCCACTGCGTCGAATAACGCGCGCCGAGCAGCGCCTGGCTCACGCGCATCGACGAGGCATCCGCGCTCAGGCCGAAACCGACCGCGCCCGCTTCGCTGAAGGCATCGCGCTCCAGCTGCAGGTTCTGGACGCCGATGTACGGGGTGATGCGGGCTTTCTCGCCGACGTTAATCGGCAGGCCGGCCTGCATGCCGACACTGGCGTAACGCTGCGTCTGGTCGCTGCCGACGCGGAAGGCATCCGAGCCCAGCAGCACGTCGCGATAGGCCCAGCGCTGCATGCGGCCGAGCGCGAGGCTTCCGAGCAGGTAACCCCTGCCCAGGTCGTAGCTTGCGTAGAACTGCGCTTCGAGCTGGCGGTTGTGTTCGCGGTCGAAGCGTTCTTCGTGATGCGCGTAGCCTTCGGTTTGCGCGAGCGCTGCGCCGACGGTGAGCGCGCCAAGCCGGCGATCCTGGCCGGCCACCCAGCCGTCGGCCTGCATGTCGAAACGCGCCAGCGCACGCTGCGAGTCGAGATTGTCGAACCATGCGCCGCCGAGCGGTGAATCCTGCAACGCGTCGATGCGCGATTCCAGCGCATGGCGGTTGCTTTCGATCGCCATCATCGCGAACGAAGCGTCGGCGATGTGCAACTCGCCGGAAAGACTGGACAGCGAACGTTCCGCCGCGGCGGCATCGGGCGTGCCCTGGAATGCACTCGCACCAGCAAGCAGGCCCGAGCCCACGCCTTCGCCGTTGACGATGCTGTTGTCGATCTGGTCCATCGCGCCTTCCATGCGCTGTGCGCTGGACAGCGAGGTCGCCGACAGGCCCATCGACGCCGCCGTGGTGTTGACGTCGGCACGCGTGAGCAGCAGCGAGACGTCGGTGGCGGCATAGGCGACAGAACCGGTGACGAACGGAGACCACGTCACCGTCCCGAACGTGCCGGTGACGGTGGCGGCCTGCAGGAAGGTTTCGCGCGTGGGCGTGTTGACGCTGGGCGTGGCGATGACGTAGTTCGGCGCGCGGCCGGACAGGCGCAGCTCGCCGCCGAGCGTCGCGGTGCCCGACACGCTCAGGTGCGCGCCGATCTGCAGTTCCATCGCGCCGCCGGTGTTGTTGCGGAACGAGGACATCGTGTACGTCGCGCCCTGCGACGTGTCACCGCCGAGGAATTCGATCGTGCCGGCGTTGTCGAGCGAACCGACGTTGGCCGCGACCGGATTGCCCTGCAGGCCGGCGCGCAGGCGCAGGCGTCCGTTGGCGAGCACGTTCGCGCCGCCGGGCATGGCGCGCTGCACTTCGAGGATGCCCTGCTCGACCGTGGTGCGGCCGGTGTAGGTGTTGTTGCCGGTGAGCGCGAGCGTGCCGGTGCCGCGCTTGCGCAGGCTGCCGCTGCCGGCGATGTCGTTGCTCCACGCGCGGCTGGTGCCGGTCACGTCTGCGGCCGTCTCGCCCCAGTCGAAACGACCCGGGCCGTTGATCGCGCGGCCGACGTTGAGCAGGCCGTAGCCGAAGGTCGGGTCCACGCCCGGCGCGCCGAGGTCGGTCGCGGTGCCCAGCAGCGTCTGCCGCACCAGATCGTTGCTGAAGTACGGGAACGCCTGCCATACCAGCGCCGCCGCACCCGACACCTGCGGCGCGGCGAAGGACGTGCCGGAACCGCGCCAGTACGTCGGGCCGGTCGGCGAGTCGGTGGTGCCGGTGAACACCGTCGTGCCCGGCGCGGCGAGGCAGTAACGCATCGCGATGCCGCAGGCGTTGGCGTAGATCACGCCCTTCGAATCGACGTCGAGCTGCTGCACGTTGTTCGGATTGACCGCCGTCACCGCGAGCCAGCCGCGTTCGAGGTCGGCCGCCGGCAGCGTGGCGTTGGGGCCGGGCTGACTGGGCAGCGCCCCCATGCTGTCGGGGTTGGGGCGGCCATCGTTGCCGGTGGCGAATACCACCAGGCCGTTGTTGCTGAAGATGAAGGGACGGTACTCGTCGGCGATCGGATTGGTCGCGGCAGGGTTCGTCCAGTACAGGCCGCCCCACGAGTTGTTCATCACCCGCACGCCGCTGCTGATCAGCTGCTGGTGGATCGCGCGGAGCCCGAGCTCGCCGTCGATCTGGTTGCCGTTGCCGCTGCCGTCGTCCGGCGGCGAAGTGTCGTTGAGGATGCGCGCCGACACGATCTGCGCGCCGGGCGCGATGCCGCCCGGCCACGCGCCGAATGGCGTGCCCGCGGCAAGCTGCGCGACATCCGTGCCGTGGCCGAGCACGTCGTCCACCTGCAGGTTGTTCGGCGGCGAAGGGACGTAGTTGAAGTTCGCCACCACGCGCGGGGCGAGTGCGGGATGGTTGCGCATCACGCCGCTGTCGACGATGCCGATGCGCACGCCCGTGCCGGTGATGCCGGCCTGGTGCGCGACGGCGGTGTTGGTCAGCGCGATGTGCTGGCTGTAGGCGGGATTGGGCGTGCTGACGACGGGCGTCGTCGGCGTGGGGGGCGGCGGCGTGGTCGGTGTCGTCGGCGCGTAGAGCGGAGGCGTGTCGCGAACGTTGCCGCCGCCACCTCCACCGCCGCAGGCGGCCAGTCCCATCAGCCCGGAGCACAGCAGCGCGCTGCGCATCGCCGTCACGAGTCCCTTTTGCCTGTAGTGCATCGACGCCCCCGAAAGATCGCATCGCTCCCCAGCGATCGCGAATCGAGTATTCATCCATTGCCGATCCTCCACAATCGCTGTGCACGATTCGGTGATGAAATCCACACCATGCGCACATCGCACGCACATCGATGAATGCCATGGATGCCCTGCGCGTCCGCCCCTTGGGTCGCGACGACTGGCCCGTCGTCGAAGCCCTGTTCGGCCCGCGCGGGGCGTGCGGCGGCTGCTGGTGCATGTGGTGGCGCGTGCCGATGGGCGGGCACGCCTGGGACGCGGCCAAGGGCGAGCCGAACCGGACCGCGTTTCGAAAATTGGTCAAGGCTGGGGCGGCGTCGGGCGTGCTGGCCTTCCTGGACGACGAGGCGGTCGGCTGGTGCGCCATCGGGCCGCGCGCGGACTTCCCGCGTGTCGACCGAAGCAAGGCGTTGGTCCGCCGCTGGTCCGGCGCGACGTGGTCGCTCAACTGCCTCTACGTCCCCGCGAAGTGGCGCGGTCGGGGCGTGGCGCGGGCGCTGGTGGCCGGGGCGGTCGAGCTGGCCCAGCGGCGCGGAGCGGCCGAGATCGAGGCGTACCCGCAATCGCTGGCCCCGGGGGAGCGCCAGGCAGGTGCCTTCGTCTGGACGGGCGTACCGGCCCTTTATGAGCCGTTGGGGTTTGTGCGCCAGACGGACCCGGGGCGAGGCCGATCCCTCTACCTGCTGAGACTGGCCGAATAGAACTGGCCATGAGTACGGTTTGCGGCGGCGCAGCACGGCCCCGCATAATCGGAGGGTTCCGGCCCGCACCGGCCGGCTGTCCCGGTTCGTCTTCTGTTGGAGTCCCCATGAGCGACGTCGTCATCGTCGGTGCCAAGCGCACCGCCATCGGTTCCTTCCTCGGCCAGTTCACCGGCGTCCCGACCCCGGCGCTGGGCACGGCTGCCATCAAGGGCGCGCTCGAACATGCCGGCGTCGATGCCGGCCAGGTCGATGAAGTCATCATGGGCTGCGTGCTGCCGGCCGGCCTCGGCCAGGCACCGGCGCGCCAGGCCGCGCTCGGCGCAGGCCTTCCGACGTCGGCCGGCTGCACGACCATCAACAAGGTCTGCGGCTCGGGCATGAAGTCGATCATGCTCGCGCACGACCTGATCAAGGCCGGCTCGGCCAACGTCGTCGTCGCCGGCGGCATGGAGTCGATGACCAACGCACCGCACCTGCTCAACAACTCGCGCACCGGCATCCGCTACGGCAGCGCGGAGTTCCTCGACCACATGGCGTGGGACGGCCTGACCAATCCGTACGACGGCAAGGCGATGGGCGTGTTCGGCGACATGGCGTGCGAGAAGTACGGCTTCGATCGCGAAGCGCTCGATGCGTATTCGACCGAGAGCGCACGTCGCGCACAGGCCGCGGTGACGGGCGGCGCGTTCAAGGACGAAGTCGTGCCGGTGACCGTCAAGGGTCGCAAGGGCGAAGTCGTCGTCGATACCGACGAGGAGCCGGGCAAGATCGACCTGTCGAAGATCCCGACGCTGCGCGCGGCGTTCGGCAAGGAAGGCGTGCTGACCGCCGCCTCGTCCTCGAAGATTTCCGACGGCGCCGCGGCGGCCGTCCTGATGAGCGCCGAGGAAGCCGGCAAGCGTGGACTGAAGCCGTTGGCGCGCATCGTCGCGCACGCCGGCCACGCGCAGGCGCCCGAGTGGTTCACCACCGCGCCGGTGAAAGCGATTTCAAACGTGTTGGCCAAGGCCGGCTGGTCGGTCGAGGACGTTGACCTGTTCGAGGTCAATGAAGCGTTTTCCTGTGTGGCCATGGCGCCGATGAAGGACCTGGGCATCTCGCACGAGAAGCTCAACGTCAACGGCGGCGCTGTTGCCCTGGGGCATCCCATCGGCGCCAGTGGCGCCCGTCTGGTCGTGACGTTGCTGCACGCGCTTCGTGCACGCGGCGTCAAGAAGGGCGTGGCTTCGCTGTGCATCGGGGGTGGCGAGGCTACCGCTGTCGCCATCGAGCTGCTATAAGACGTTAAGAACGCATTACTCAAAAAAAACCGGCCAAGCCGCTTGACACGCGTCACCGGCTTGTCATCATGTTATTGACGCGCAATTGCGCGTTGCCTAACTAACGACGAGGATAAAAATCATGACCTTCAACAAGGCGCTGATCGCCCTGGCAATGGTTGCCGCTCTGGCCGCCTGCTCCAACCAGAAGCAGGCTGACGAAGCCGCTGCTGACGCCGCCGCTGCTTCGACCGAAGCCGCTGCTGCCGCCACCGACGCCGCTGCTACCGGCGACGCCGCTGCTGCCGACGCCGCTCAGGCCGCTGCCGACACCGCTGCCCAGGCTGCTGACGCTGCCGCCGCTTCGGCCGACGCCACCGCCGCCGCTGCTGCTCCGGCTGCTGCCGACGCCGCTGCCGACGCTGCTGGCCAGGCTGCCGACGCTGCCACGCAGGCCGCTGACGCTGCCTCGCAGGCCGCCGACGCTGCCAAGGAAGAAGGCAAGAAGTAATCACCTCGGGCAAGCAATTGCCCAGGTAGTTACCTCTTCGAAGAAGCCGCCGGATTTCCGGCGGCTTTTTCTTTTGTTGCGACGCGCCACCGCTGCCCGCCCCTGCAATCGCATCGCAGATTGCATCGCGCTGATGACGCACCTCGCTCCATCGCTGGCCGCTACGACTTCTTCCGAAACGATCCGCACGCCAGCGAACGATCGCCGCCGCACAATAGCCCGCGGTTTCCCCGGGATTCATCCCCGCCCACGCCGGCCGCGCGAACGATGACTTTTCCTTCGCGCACCCACTGGCATCGTGCGCCCCGGCTGGGAGCCCAAATCCCGTCAACGGAGAAACCCATGAAGACCAAGTTTTACGTCGCCATTGCCATGACCGCTGCCGTGCTGTCGCTGTCGGCCTGCCACCAGGCCGATACGCAGAGCGAAGCCGCCGAAGCCGCCGCCGCTGCCGACAAGGCAGCCGACGCCACGGCCGACGCCGCGAAGCAGTCCGCGGAAGCCGCAGCCGCTGCCACCAACGAAGCTGCCGACCGCGCCAGCGTCGCGGTGGACAACGCCGCCGACAAGTCGCGCGAAGTTGCCAACGATGCCGCCGCCGGTGCGGCTGCCGCCACGGCCGACGCCGCGCAGGCCACCGCCGATGCGGCGAGCAAGGTCGCCGACAAGGCCGAAGACACCGCCAGGAAGGCCGACCAGGAAGCCGCCGAACGCAAGTAACGCGCTGCGGTAGTCGCAGCGAACTGTCGAACGGAAAGGCCCGCCCAGCGCGGGCCTTTTCCTTGCGCGCATACGCGGCGCGGTTGGCCGAATCCCGCGCTTTATGGTCTGATGCCGCATCTTCCGCACGCCGTTGCATCGATGCCCGCTCTGACTTCCACCATCGATCCCCGCTCGCAGGATTTCCAGGACAACGTCGCGTACCACCGCGCGCTGGTCGACGAACTGGATGCCCGCCTCGCCCGCGCGGCCGGCGGTGGCGGCGAGAAGGCGCGTGCAAAGCACACCGAACGCGGCAAGCTGCTCGCGCGCGACCGCATCGCCGCGTTGCTCGATCCGGGCTCGCCGTTCCTGGAAATCGCACCGCTCGCCGCCGAAGGCATGTACGACGACGCGGCGCCCGCAGCCGGCATGGTCTGCGGCATCGGCCGCGTGATGGGACAGGAAGTGGTCATCGTCGCCAACGATGCGACGGTCAAGGGCGGCACGTACTTCCCGATGACGGTGAAGAAGCACCTGCGCGCACAGGAAATCGCGCGCGAGAACCGCCTGCCCTGCGTGTACCTGGTCGATTCCGGCGGCGCGTTCCTGCCACTGCAGGATGAGGTCTTCCCCGACAAGGAGCACTTCGGCCGCATCTTCTACAACCAGGCCCGGCTGAGCGCGGAGAACATCCCGCAGGTCGCCGTCGTCATGGGCTCGTGCACCGCCGGCGGCGCGTACGTGCCGGCGATGTGCGACGAATCCATCATCGTCAAGGAACAGGGCACGATCTTCCTCGGCGGGCCGCCGCTGGTGAAAGCGGCCACCGGCGAAGTCGTCGACGCCGAAGCGCTCGGTGGCGCCGACGTGCATACCAGCGTGTCGGGCGTTGCGGACCATTTGGCCGAGGACGACCGTCACGCGCTGCAGATCGCGCGCGACATCGTCGGCACGTTCAACCGCCGCAAGACCCTGCCCGTCGCGGTGCGCGAATCGCGCGAACCGCTGTTCCCGACCAGCGAGCTGTACGGCATCGTGCCGAAAGACACGCGCCGTCCGTTCGACATCCGCGAAGTGATCGCGCGCGTGGTCGACGGCAGCGAGTTCCAGGAATTCAAGGCGCGCTACGGCAAGACGCTGGTGACCGGCTTCGCGCACGTGCACGGTTATCCGGTCGGCATCGTCGCCAACAACGGCATCCTGTTCGCCGAGAGCGCGCTCAAGGGCGCGCACTTCATCGAGCTGTGCAACCAGCGCGGTATCCCGCTGGTGTTCCTGCAGAACATCACCGGCTTCATGGTCGGCCGCAAGTACGAGAACGCCGGCATCGCGAAGGACGGCGCGAAGATGGTGACGGCGGTGGCGTGCTCGCACGTGCCCAAGTTCACCGTCGTCATCGGCGGCAGCTTCGGCGCCGGCAACTACGCGATGTGCGGCCGAGCCTACGGCGCGCGGATGCTGTGGATGTGGCCGAACGCGCGCATCAGCGTGATGGGCGGCGAGCAGGCCGCCAGCGTGCTGGCGACGGTGAAACGCGACGGCATCGAAGCCAGCGGAAAGACGTGGTCGGCGGAAGAGGAAGACGCCTTCAAGGCGCCGATCCGCGAGCAGTACGAATCGCAGGGAAATCCCTATTACGCCACCGCGCGGATGTGGGACGACGGCATCATCGATCCGGCCGACACGCGCCGCGTGCTCGGGCTGGCGCTGTCGGCGAGCTTCAACGCGCCGATCGAAAGCGCGCCGGGCGATGGCAGCACGCGATTCGGCGTCTTCCGCATGTAACGCGACTGCGGCGCGAAACACACTGGAACGTGGTGCAAGCAACTGGGGAGTTGCAGCAGGATGATCGTGGGAATCGATTTGGGGACGACCCATTCGCTGGTCGGCGCGTATGGCGAGACCGGCAGCCGGTTGTTCCGCAATGCGCTGGGTGAGGTCCTGACGCCGTCGGTGGTGAGCCTGGACGAATCCGGCGTGCTGGTCGGACAGGCGGCGCGCGAACGGCTGGTGAGCCATCCGCAGCGCACGGTGTCCAACTTCAAACGCTGGATGGGTTCCTCGCGCGAAACGCGCCTGGGCGATCGCAACTTCCGCCCCGAAGAACTTTCGGCGATGGTGCTGCGTTCGCTGATCGCCGACGCCGAAGCCCAACTCGGCGAGCGCGTGACCGAAGCCGTCATCAGCGTGCCGGCGTATTTCTCCGACGCGCAGCGCAAGGCCACGCGCACGGCCGGCGAACTGGCGGGCATCAAGGTCGAACGGCTGATCAACGAGCCGACCGCCGCCGCCCTCGCCTACGGCTTGCAGGAACGCGATGGCGAAGGCCGTTTCCTCGTGTTCGACCTGGGCGGCGGCACGTTCGACGTGTCGATCCTGGAAGTGTTCGAAGGCGTGGTCGAAGTGCACGCCAGCGCGGGCGACAACTTCCTCGGCGGCGAGGATTTCCTCGACGTGCTGGTCGAAGCGTTCTGCGCCGACCACACACTGCGCTCGCGCGAATTGCCGTCGCACGAACTGGCGCAGGTCCGTCGCCGCCTGGAGCAGGTCAAGCGCGAGTTGAGCCAGGGCGCGCAGGCCTCGGCGCAGGTGCAGATCGATGGCCGTTCGCTGGAATGGACCGTCGACGAAGCCCGCTTCACCAAACTGTGCGAGCCGCTGGTACAGCGCATGCGCGCGCCGCTGGAACGCGCGATGCGCGATGCGCGCCTGCAGCCCACGCAGCTGGACGAGGTGGTCCTGGTCGGCGGCGCCAGTCGCATGCCGCAGGTGGCGCGCCTGGTATCGCGCATGTTCGGCCGTTTGCCGCTGCGCCACGTCAATCCCGACCAGACGATCGCGCTGGGCGCGGCGGTCGCGGCGGGGCTGAAGTCGCGCGACGAGCGCCTCGAGGAGATCATCCTCACCGACGTCTGCCCGTACACGCTGGGCACGCAGGTATCGCGGCGCGACAACGAAGGCGAGGTCCGCGCAGGCTTCTTCCATCCGATCATCCAGCGCAACAGCACGGTGCCGATCAGCCGCGAGGACCAGTTCTTCCCGGTGCACGAAACCCAGGAAAAACTGCTGATCGACATCTACCAGGGTGAGAGCCCGATGGTGGCCAACAACATCAAGCTCGGCGAGATCGACATCCCGCTGCAGCGCGGACGCAACGCGGCCGAGAACGGCGTCACCGTGCGCTTCACCTACGACGTCAACGGCCTGCTGCAGGTGGAGGTGAAGGAGCATTCCACCGGCAAGGTGCACGAGCTGGTCTTGCAGCAGAATCCGGGGTTGCTCGACGCGGAGGAAGTGCGCCGTCGCCTCGCGGCGCTCGCGCAGCTGAAGATCCATCCGCGCGACCAGCACGAGAACCTGTCGGTGCTGGCGCGCGCGGAGCGGCTGTACGAGGAGTACATCGACCAGCGCGCGATGTTGCAGGAGTGGATCGGGCGTTTCCGTGGCGTGCTGGAATCGCAGGACACCGACCTGGTTTCCGCGCATCGCCGCCAGTTGCACGAGGCCCTCGACGCGGTGGAGGCGAACGCCTGATGTGGGCGCTCGATGCGCTCGGCCTGGCCGACGATGCCGATGAGCGCGACATCAAGCGCGCTTACGCGAAGCAGCTGAAGGTCACGCGCCCGGACGAGGACCCCGAAGGTTTCCAGCGCCTGCACGATGCGTACCGCTACGCGCTGGAATACGCGCGCGAGCGGGCATGGCGCGACGACAGCGAGATTGAGGTGTCGACGGAAGCGTCTGCGGACGTCGAAGAAGCCGCATCCGTCGAAGCGATGGCGTCGGCCGAGGTTTCATCCGGGCTCGAAGCGTCTTCGGAGTTCGTCGCCGCAGCGATCGCGCTGGACACGGCGCTGGCGTCCGTCGATGCCGAGGAAGAAGACGACGCGCTCGACCTCCCCGCGTTCCTCGACCAGTGCATCGCACACCTTGCGAACGACGAGCCAACGACGCTGCGCGAGTGGTTGCAATCGCAGCCGGCACTGTGGTCGCTGCAGATGAAACCGCACATCGGGCGCTGGCTGCTGCAGGCGCTCGACGAACGCGGCTCGCCGGTGTCGTCGGACAACTTCGACGTGATGCTGAAGTTCTTCGACCTGGACCATGTGCTCAGCGGCGTGGATCCGTGGTTCCTGCAAAGCCTCGGACACCGGCTGCAGCTGCGCCACGAACTGCAGCCCGGCCACGAGCGCGAACTCGGCAACCGCATCGCCGCCGACACGCCGCTGCACGAGCGGCTCGACCTGATGCGGCGCGCGATGAAGCAGCTGCGCAAGCCGTTCTCGTGGCCGGACGCGTTGTGGTTCGGCCTGCCGTATGGCCGTGCATCGCAGATGCATCGCCTGCTGTGGAACCTCGGCGGCGACCATGTCGAGCACTTCGGCGACGTCATCGACGTCCCGCAGGCGAAGTTCTGGCTCGATGCCGGCGATACCTCGCGCATGTCCACGCCGCGCCGCGCACTGGTGATGGCGCGTTGCGTGGCGCTGGTCTGGATCGTGGGCCTGGTCGCGCTGGCGGTGCGCTGGCTGGTGGCGGACATCGCGACGGACGAGCGCGGGACCGAGGCCATGCAGGCGCTCATGCTGCTCGCCGGCGGCCCGCTCGCGGCGTATGCGCTGTGGGAATGCTGGGTCGCCATCCGCGCCTACATCGGCTGGCAGTGCGCGCCGGAAGGCGCGGACGTGCGCAGGCCGATGCTGCGTCTGTTCTGGGTTCCGCTGCTCGCATTCGTGGCCGTGCTGGTGAATTCGATGGAGTTCGCCACCGTCGCGGGCGTCCTGGCGCTGGCGGCCTGCATCACCGGCCTGTTGCGGCTGGGTCGACGCGCGAACTTCACCTTCAGCTTCGCCGGCTGGCGATTGTTGTTCGTGCTGCCCTTCCTGAAGGGAGCAACCGGATTGATCGTGGCGGGCCTTCTGTCTCCGTATGCGAGCGCGATAGCCGCCGCGATCGTCTGGCTGATCGATGCGCTGCGCCATACGCGCGCGATCCGCGATGCGATGCGCATGCGCTTCAGACGGCCTGTCGCGGATTCAGGCACGTGATCGAAGCATGAACAAGCGAACACGACCGACGATTGGGTGAGGCGAGTCACACGCAAGGCGGAATTACGGGCGTAGCCTCGGGTGGGTTGCACCCCGTTCTCTGCACCCCCGTGCATTGCCCCGCCCCTGCCAATCGAGGAAGTGCGTCATGGCGATCTTCAATTCCCCACAGCCCTCCACGCCCAAGCGCGACAACGGCCCCGCCGCTCCCAATGCCCCGTCCGAATCCGCGCTGCCCAAGGAACCGGCACGCGACGAGTTCTCCTTCGGCGCACCCAAACCCGCCGCAGCGCCCTCGCCTGCTCCGGCTCCGACATCCACTCCGCGTCCTGCCGAACGCGAAGGCAAGGAATCCGTGATCGCCGCCGACCTGTCCATCGAAGGCAAGATCAACGGCGCCGGCCACATCCGCATCGCGGGCCGCTTCAAGGGCGACGTGCACGTGGAAGGCGACCTCACCGTCGAAGTCGGCGCGAAGGTCAACGGCGGCGTGCGCGCGCGCAAGGTCGTGATCGCGGGCGAGCTGGAAGGCAACGTCGAATCGGCCCAGCGCGTCGAACTGCTGGAAGGCGGCGTGGTGGTCGGCGACATCAAGGCCGGCGTGGTCAGCATCGCCCCGGGTTCGCGCATGCGCGGCCAGGTCGACTTCGGCTTCGACGATCGCGATGCCAGGACTTCGGGCAAATCCGACAAGGTCGAGAAAGCCGAGAAGGCCGAAGCGAAGTCCGAGGCGTCCGCCACGTCATGAGCGTCGCGCGCCCCGGTACGCCCGGTGCGACGCGGACGTGCCCGCACTGCAAGACGACGATCCTGGAAAGCGCGAACGTCTGTCCGTCGTGCCGGCATCACCTCCGCTTCGATCCGGATGCCGCGCAGTCCGCGCAGCTGCGGTCGGTGCCGCTGCGCGTGGAAGGCACGATCAAGCCGCCGCCGGGCGACAACGCGCTGGAGTACTCGGTGGTGCTCACGATCCGCAACGCCGATGGCGAGGAAATCGATCGCCAGGTGATGGGCGTGGGCGCGCTGTTCAACGGCGAGGAGCGGTCGTTCACGCTCGAGGTGGAAGCCGTTGAGGTGCGGGGGTATCGGGCTCGACGGAAGCACTAGGGCTTCTGCCTTTCGTTGCCCTCACTCCAACCCTTCTCCCGCACGCGGGAGAAGGGGCTTCGTATTTTTGCCGTTCCGTAGCCCGGGTAAGCGAAGCGCACCCGGGGACGCGACCGCACCCGGGTGCGCTTCGCTTACCCGGGCTACGAGTGACGCCGCGGCGTCGACGGCCCGCAGCTGTTGCAGCCACCGCAACTGCCGTCGTTGGCCACCGAAGGCGGCGCGATCTGGCGACCCAGCTTCTGCATCCACGCGGCGCGGCCTTCGCGCACCAGCGGCACGGCCATCGCGATGCGCAGCCGGCGCACCGCATTCGGGAACTGCCTGCGCGCGACGAACCACGCGCTGGCGATCACCGCCACGGCGATGATCGCGTACTGCGCGAGCAGGCCGGCGTCCATCAGCCCGCGCCTAGCGCCACGGCGATGTGGTACGTCGCGAACGACGCCAGATACGCCAGGCCGAACAGATAGCCGGTGGCGATCGCCACCTGCTTCCACGAGTTGGTCTCGCGCTTGATCGTCGCCAGCGTCGAGATGCACTGCGGTGCATAGATGAACCACACCAGCAGCGACAGCGCGGTGGCCAGCGACCACGAGCTGGTGATGATCGGCGACAGCGCCTGCGCCGCGGCTTCGTCGCTCGCGGCCGACAGCGCGTACACCGTCGCCAGCGAGGACACCGCCACTTCGCGCGCGGCCAGACCCGGGATCAGCGCGATGCAGATCTGCCAGTTGAAGCCGATCGGCGCGAACACCGCCGTCAGCGCGTGGCCGATGCGGCCGGCGAAGCTGTAATCGATGGCCGGGCCGGTCGCCCCCACCGGCGCCGCCGGGAACGACAGCAGGAACCACAGCAGGATCGTCAGCGCCAGGATGATGCCGCCGACGCGACGCAGGAAGATCCACGCGCGCTCCCACAGGCCGATCAGCAGGTCGCGCGGATGCGGGATGCGGTACGACGGCAGCTCCAGCAGCAACGCGTGCTCGCTCTTGTCGCGACGCCACTTCTTCATGATCCACGCCACTGCGAGCGCGCTGGCGATGCCGGCCGCGTACAGCGCGAACAGCACCAGCCCCTGAAGGTTGAGCACGCCACCGGCGACCTGCCGCTGCGGGATGAACGCACCGATCAGCAGCGCATACACCGGCAGGCGCGCCGAACACGTCATCAGCGGCGCGACGAGAATCGTGGCGAGGCGGTCGCGCGGGTCCTGGATCGAACGCGTCGACATGATGCCCGGCACCGCGCACGCGAAGCTCGACAGCAGCGGGATGAACGAACGTCCCGACAGGCCCGCCTGCGACATCAGCCGGTCCAGCAGGAATGCCGCGCGCGGCAGGTAACCCGATTCCTCCAGCGCGAGGATGAAGGCGAACAGGATCAGGATCTGCGGCAGGAACACGATCACGCTGCCAAGGCCAGCGATGATGCCGTCGACCAGCAGGCTGCGCAGCGGGCCATCGGGCATCGCGTTGCCGACGCTCTCGCCGAGCAGGCCCGTGCCGGCTTCGATCAGGTCCATCAGCGGGGTCGCCCAGGCGTACACCGCCTGGAAGATCAGGAACATCACCACCGCCAGCGACAGCAGCCCGAACACCGGATGCAGCAGCCAGCGATCGAGCGTGTCGTCCACCTCGGCGGTGCGGCGCGGCATCGTCACCGCCAGCGACAGCAGGCGGCGCGTTTCGGCGTGCAGGGCGTCGGGATCGTGGACGAGTTCGGCCGGGAGGTGCGCGCTGGGTTCGTGCAGCTTGCCGGACACGCGGTCCAGCATCGCGACCAGTTCGCGCGCACCGCCGTTGCGCACGGCGACAGTCGGCACGACCGGCACGCCGAGTTCGCGTTCCAGTGCGGCCAGGTCGACTTCGATGCCGCGACGCTTCGCGGCATCCATCATGTTGACGGCCAGCACCATCGGGCGGCCGAGTTCGCGCACTTCCAGCGCGAAGCGAAGGTGCAGGCGCAGGTTGGTCGCATCGACCACGCACACCAGCACGTCCGGCGCCGGTTCGCCCGGATAGAAACCGCGGCAGACGTCGCGCGCGACGGCTTCGTCCAGGCTCGCCGCATGCAGGCTGTACGCGCCGGGCAGGTCGAGCACCGCGTAGCTGCGGCCCGAAGGCGCATGGAAGCGGCCTTCCTTGCGCTCGACGGTGACGCCGGCGTAGTTGGCGACCTTCTGCCGGCTGCCGGTGAGCTGGTTGAACAGCGCCGTCTTGCCGCAGTTGGGGTTGCCGATCAGGGCGACGCGCACGCTCTTCGCGGTGGCGCTCTGCACGGCCATGCCCGGCACGGTGGGGTCGGCGGCGCTCATGCGATCACTCCGGCGGCGGCCAACGTCTCGTCGAGCGACACCCGCACGCGCGCGGCCTCGCTGCGGCGCAACGCGAAACGGGTGAAACCGACCTGCACCAGCAGCGGTTCCTTCGCGACCGGGCCGGTCGCCATCACTTCCACGCGTTCGCCGCGCACGAAGCCCAGTTCACGCAGGCGGCGCGCGATCGCGTCGTTGGGCGCCGTGTCTTCGACGGTGTCGACGGTGGCGGCGGTGCGGCGTGGCAGTTCGGACAGCTTCAAGGTTCACCTGTGGGCCGGTCCGGCGCGCGGCGCGCCGAGGCGA
>Ga0102589_1003123_pt1 | contig 17713 bp, 15 predicted proteins | sample AraplaMF_Col_mLB_FD_76858 | JGI IMG/M metagenome (GOLD analysis project Ga0102589, IMG submission 76858) | Arabidopsis root microbial communities from the University of North Carolina, USA - plate scrape MF_Col_mLB | ecosystem: Host-associated > Plants > Roots > Endosphere | place: USA... | reverse complement strand
TATCCGCTTCAATATAACTCCCATTATAACTACACTCGAATTTTTCTTTTTTACCACTAAGCACAGAATCTAATTCTTCAATCGTATCTTTAACAGATCCGATTGATGGTTGAACATCACTTCCTAAAAATAAAGAAATCAATTCATTATTTGGGGGCTCCTGTTCATTTTCGAATTCTAATCGAACATCATCAAACTTTTTATAAATTTCAATTTTATAAGGATATTTTAATTTCATTATTAATCCTTCCTTTCTATGGTTTATATAGAGGGTACGCTGATGTAATTTTCCCGTTTTTAATTTGCATTTCTATCTTTATACCATTAGAGTCAGTTCCAATATAACGGTTTCCTTTGTATAGCTCTTTATTATTAAAGGCTTCATTAATAGAATCGATTACTTGTTGTTCTGTCCAGTCTTTTGGAAAAAACGTGGATTTAGCATTTTTTAGTTTCCCATCAATATTAACATTAGCCTGATAAATTCCCTGTTCGTTAGGCCCTTCTACTTCTCCAATTATTTTCCCCTTACTTTCTTCAGCTCCTTCATAATGGAATCCTACTGCTTTACCTTTCTTAGTTACCTCTCCTTGAAAAACATGGTTCAAGCCGTTTTCTTTTGTTCCTACTTTAAAATTCTCTAAATTTTTCAAGTGACTAAATTCTTTACCTATTCCCACCATTGAGTATTGAAAAGTATCTTTGGCTAAAGAATCCATATCAGGTCGACGTAGATACGAATTCCCTATATATGCTGGCTCTAATCGACTTCCTAACTGAAACTCGGACATAGATGACAAATTTTTTCCCCATCTCGCACCATTACCTACAGCACCGGCACCTTTTGTAAGAACTGCAGCAATTGCAAGAGTTGTTGCCCCATATGCTATCGCTTCTGTGTAGCTTTCTGCATCTCCGTATTCTACGTTCTTTACATACCAATCCGACAAAACGTTTCGCATATCATAAATTTTTTGGATTTCCTCGTCCCACTCATATTTTAGTGTTCCAATAGGGTCATTCCATAGATCGCCAATAAATTCGTATGTATCTTTAAATTCCTCTTTCTTTTCATCAATAGAACTCTCCACAAAGTCCCTAAGTCCATATTTTGCGTCTTCGAATGTGCCCTTTGGGTCATCTACTAAGTGTCCGAAAAAGTCTGATGTTTGGTTCCATGCTTTTTTTAGTGGATCAAAAATAGTGTCTTCTGCTGCTCTCCCGCTTCCTCGCTGAAAAGCGTCCCATAGCTTGTCCATCTGATTAAAATCATCAAACGCTTTCTCATCCGCTTCACGGAATGTTTTCGCAGATTTCTTTAATTCGAGTTCAGTGTGCTTTAAATGTTTGACTAGATCGTCCATACTTTTCTTTTTTGAGAAAAATTCATCAAAAAATTGTTTGCGTGCCATACCTTCCCAAGATATCTGTAATTCGAACGTGACTTGTAAAAGTTCTTGAATTACTTTTTCCATAGATTCTCTATTTCGCGATATAGAATCTGCAGCTTCTTCCAGTTTATCCGGATCAACTCGTACTTGTCCCAATTGCTATTTCCCCGCCTTTCCGTTTTGTGTATAAAATTGTCAATAAAAGTATAACAGATTTGTAAGGTGGAAAAATATTGGGGAATACAAATTAAGGTAAAAAATATCCTGTAAATATGATAAATAAAATAAATTATATCAAACTTTTGGAAATTCAATGTCTGTTTATCGAGATTTGACTTGTAGAAAATGAGTTTTTATCTATTTGCGCCAATTTATCTCATATCATATATTTAAATAGTGTACTTTTCACTTTAGTGTAGGAGATGACGATAAAAAGCTACTCCTATTTTTTTATACACATATATACTTATCAATAGAAGAAAATAAAATAACATAGGATAAATTATAGTAGGGAATGAGATTTTATCTACAATTTGTAAGTTACAGTTTGCGATGCGAAGGCACATAATGGCTGTATATGATATAAGCATTAGAAAGGTAAATCGAATACTAAAAGAATTTGAATGATACGTACGTGTAACAACACATAATAAAGAAAAAATTTACTATTTAAATAAGTGTGGAAGAGTAGCCAGTTCGAACATTATTTAATGCGAAATGAAGCATGGTTGTATTCTAATTGTCCAGATATTTGATATATTGAAAAGCCTATAAAATTTCGTTGTGATGGAGAAAATACTTGTATTATTCCGGCTGTATATAAAAAGCAGTATAAGAAAATGTTAATTATTAACCTCTTTGTAATATCCATTTTTTGTGAAGTGAAGTTAGGATTATCTGCAGCAAAATATGATTTGTTTGTTAGGGTTTTTGTTATGCAGGACATATTATAATTTGACCACATTTTTGACCACATTCTTTTTGAAAAAGTGTGAAAATCTAAAAAAAGTATAGCAGATTGAAACCCTATACATTGTGGAAATTAGTACGTTTTTTGAACAAAATTCGAAAAAACATCAACATATTTGTCGATACATGTTGTATAATCTTGCAAGGAAAGATATCATATAGAGGTGTAAAACGTTAACTTTAATATAAGCGAAGGGAAGAATAGCATGACACATTCAATCGAACAACTTTCTATCAACACGATTCGCACATTATCCATTGATGCGATTGAAAAATCAAACTCTGGTCATCCAGGAATGCCAATGGGTGCAGCACCAATGGCGTATACATTATGGACGAAATTTATGAAACATAATCCAAAGAACCCAACGTGGTTTAACCGTGATCGTTTCGTATTATCTGCAGGTCATGGTTCAATGTTACTATATAGCTTACTGCATCTAGCTGGTTATGACGTAACAATCGATGATTTAAAGAGTTTCCGTCAATGGGGAAGTAAAACACCAGGTCACCCTGAGTTCGGTCACACACCAGGTGTAGACGCAACAACAGGCCCACTTGGACAAGGTATTTCAACAGCTGTTGGTATGGCGATGGCTGAAAGACATTTAGCGGCGAAATACAACCGTGATGAGTATAATGTTGTTGATCACTATACATACGCAATTTGCGGTGATGGAGACTTAATGGAAGGCGTTTCTGCTGAAGCATCTTCATTAGCAGCTCATTTAGGATTAGGTCGTCTAGTTGTGCTATATGATTCTAATGATATTTCATTAGATGGCGATTTAAATCGTTCTTTCTCTGAAAGTGTAGAAGATCGTTATAAAGCATACGGCTGGCAAGTAATCCGTGTTGAAGATGGAAACGATATCGAGGCAATTGCAAAAGCGCTTGAAGAAGCAAAAGCTGACGAAAAACGTCCAACATTAATCGAAGTAAGAACAACAATCGGATTTGGTTCACCAAACAAATCTGGAAAATCAGCTTCACATGGTTCTCCGCTTGGCGTAGAAGAAACGAAGTTAACAAAAGAAGCATATACTTGGGGATATGAGCAAGACTTCCATGTACCAGAAGAAGTGTATGAAAACTTCCGTAAAACAGTACAAGATGCTGGTGAATCAGCGCAAGCTGAGTGGAATGAAATGCATGATGCGTATGCAAAAGCATACCCAGAATTAGCATCTGAACTGCAAGCAGCAGTGAAAGGTCTTCTTCCAGAAGGTTGGGATAAGAACTTACCAAAATACGAAATCGGTTCAAAAACAGCAACTCGTTCATCTTCAGGACAAATTATTAATGCAATTGCTGAATCTGTACCATCATTCTTTGGTGGATCTGCTGACCTTGCTGGTTCTAACAAAACATATATGAACAAAGAAAAAGACTTCACAAGAGAAGACTATAGCGGTAAAAATATTTGGTACGGTGTACGTGAGTTCGCAATGGGTGCAGCAATGAACGGTATCGCACTTCACGGCGGTTTAAAAACTTACGGTGGTACGTTCTTCGTATTCTCTGACTACTTACGTCCAGCAATTCGTCTTGCTGCGTTAATGCAACTGCCGGTAACATATGTGTTCACGCATGATAGTATCGCGGTTGGAGAAGATGGACCAACGCATGAGCCAGTTGAACAGCTTGCAGCGCTTCGTGCAATGCCAAATGTAGATGTTCTTCGTCCTGCTGATGGTAACGAGTCTGTTGCAGCTTGGAAACTAGCGTTAGAATCTACAAAAACACCGACTGCATTAATCTTAACTCGTCAAGACCTTCCAACATTAGAAGGTGCAATTGAAAATACGTATGAAAAAGTTGCTAAAGGTGCATATGTAATTTCTTCAAGTAAAAAAGAAACTGCCGATGTAATCTTACTTGCAGCTGGATCTGAAGTAAGCTTAGCAATTGAAGCACAAGCAGCATTAGCTAAAGATGGTGTTGATGCATCTGTTGTTAGCGTGCCGTCTATGGATCGCTTTGAAGCACAATCAGCTGAATATAAAGAATCTGTATTACCAAAAGCAGTAACGAAACGTTTCGCAATTGAAATGGGTGCTTCTTTCGGATGGCATCGTTACGTTGGTCTTGAAGGAGATGTATTAGGTATCGATACATTCGGTGCTTCTGCTCCTGGTGAAAAGATTATGGAAGAATACGGATTCACTGTAGAAAACGTTGTTCGCAAAGTAAAAGAAATGCTATAATGATTTTAGGAAAATCTCTCCGGCATGGAGGGATTTTTCTATGTAAAAGAAAATATCCGTTATTTTTTGAGGTAGTAAAACTTTATTGATGGAAGTTTGCTATATTCGACAGAAAAAGTTTTTTCTTTCTCCGCAGTCAGACAATCATTGCGTTTTTATTTCTATATAATGAAGGAAATAAAGTTGTCCAATGCGGGAGGGAAAGTATGAGAACGTATGAACTATACTTAATTCGAGAAGATATTACGAAGGCGTATTTCGGTCGTGAGTTTTTATTATTTGATTTGTTTGCTCGTTTTGCACAGTCTCGTTCCCTTTCAGAAAAGAAAGTGTTGTATAAACAAATGAAGTATATAACGTTGCCTTTACAAGTAATGAAATTACATTATAAAATGGAACAAGCTCTGCGAACATATGGGACATACGAAAGAAATGGATATATGCACACGGTGTCTAATGAAAATGTGTACGGGGAAGTGCGTATTAAATCACAGCATATCCAGATGCATGCTTCTGAAAATGTCGAGCTAGAAACGGTTATTTTTGAAGTGCTTAGAAAATGTGAAATGACATTTCTTGCGATGGATTATGAGAGTAAGCAGTATGGATGGTTAAATCCTCTCAAACAAGTGCGTACTTATATATAAAAAATGTCGAATACAATCTTGTCTTATTGAAAAGGTTTTAGTACACTGTAAGGTAGACAACATGAAGGAGGAAAAAATATGTCAACTTGGGTAATTGTTCTATTGAGCGTATTAGCAGGACTAGCTGCAGGCGTAGCGTTAGGATTTTTTATCGCACGCAAATATATGATGAACTATTTACAAAAAAATCCACCAATTAATGAACAAATGTTAAAAATGATGATGATGCAAATGGGACAAAAACCATCCCAAAAGAAAATCAATCAAATGATGAGCGCAATGAACAAACAACAACTGAAATAAGCGCTAGAAAGGGCACTCCAATTGGAGTGCCCTTTCATATTGTCTTTCGGAAGTGTTTTAAACTTTAAAAAATTCAGTATTTTTGATAAACTGAAAACACCGCTCATTTGGGATAGGAGGTATATCAATGAAGGTTTTTTTAGACTTAGCATGGTTTTTTAAACAAGAGAAGCGAGCGTACATAATGGGTAGTTTTTTATTGCTTGGCGTTGCTCTTCTTGAACTCGTACCGCCAAAAATAATTGGGATCATTGTTGATGAAATTAGCAATCAATCTTTAACGACTCAAAAGTTATTACAATGGGTATCAATTTTAGTTGGTGCTGGGGTATTGGTTTATATTTTGCGTTATGCATGGAGAATAATGATTTTTGGCTCTTCCTTAAAATTAGCTCGTCAATTACGGCGAAAACTGTATGAGCACTTTACGAATATGAGTCCATCCTTTTATCAAAAACACCGAACTGGTGATTTAATGGCCCACGCAACGAACGATATTCAAGCGGTACAGCAAACAGCAGGTTCTGGGGTGTTAACGCTCGTAGATTCGTTAACAGGTGGCGGATGTGTTCTTTTGGCGATGGGGTTTACAATTAGTTGGAAGTTGACGTTACTCAGTTTAATTCCAATGCCAATTGTAGCTATCTCGACAAATTATTACGGAACTTTGTTACATCGTCGCTTTCATAAAGCGCAGCAGGCATTTTCAGAAATCAATGATAAAGTTCAGGAAAGTATGAGTGGAATGAAGGTAATTCGTTCACTTGGTCAAGAAAAAGAGGACTTGCAATCATTTCGAAAAAAATCGGAAGAAGTGGTACATAAAAATATTCTCGTTGCTCGCATTGATTCATTATTTGATCCAACAATTGCTTTAATTGTAGGTTTTTCTTTTTTAATTGCAGTATGTTACGGCTCTGTATTGGTTGTTCGCGGAGAGCTTACGATAGGAGAACTTATAACATTTACTACTTATTTAGGTACGCTTGTATGGCCGATGTTAGCGTTTGGTTGGCTGTTTAATATTATGGAGCGTGGCCGTGCGTCGTATGATCGTATTCAAAATTTATTTATGCAAGTTTCTGATGTGGTAAATAGAGAAGGGGCAAGTGAAGAAGTAGCAAGTGGTGACATTGAGTTTGATATTGACACATTCTCGTATAAGAAAAATGAAGTAATAAATCTACAAGACATTCATTTTTCCTTACGAAAAGGAGAAACGTTAGGAATTGTAGGACGTACGGGATCAGGGAAAACGACATTATTAAAATGTTTAATTCGAGAATATGATCATTTTGACGGGAACATACGAGTTGGGGGAAATGATATTCGAGATTTGACACTACACGCTATTCGTTCTTCCATTTCATATGTACCACAGGATCATTTCTTATTTTCTGCAAGTATTGGTGAAAATATCGCATTTGGAAAACCTAGTGCTACATATAAAAATATTGCACATGCAGCTGCTATTGCATGTATCCATGAAGATATTACGAAATTTCCAGAAGGATATGAAACTGTTGTTGGTGAACGGGGCGTTTCTTTGTCTGGCGGCCAAAAGCAGCGTATCTCGATTGCCCGTGCATTATTAACAAATGCTGAAATTTTAATTTTAGATGACTGCTTATCAGCAGTAGATGCAAAGACAGAAGAAACGATTTTGACATCATTAAGACGTGAACGTCAAAATAAAACGACTATTATTACAGCCCATCGCTTAAGTGCGATTCAACATGCAAATTTAATACTTGTTATTGATGATGGAAAGATAGTGCAGCGTGGTACGCACGAAAGTTTAATGCAACAAGATGGGTGGTATAAGGACATGTATGAAAGTCAGCAATTAGAAGCGCTAGTTGAGAAAGGAGGAGTATGATGCAGGAAAAAAAACAAAGTGATTTATGGCGCCTATTATCATATTTGAAGCCTTATAAAAAACTGCTCACTTTTGCATTTTTATATTTAGTTGGTGCAACTATTGCGGAAATGATGGGGCCCTTTTTAATTAAGGTATTTATCGATGACCACTTAGTCCCAAAAAAATTTGAACAAAATGTGTTAATAACGCTATTTATTGTTTATGTAGTGTTTCATTTATTAAAGGTGTTGTTTACGTATTTAAATTTATTGTATTTCCAAAATATCGCCTTTAAAATTGTGCAAGATCTGCGCATAGAAGTATACGAGCATGTACAAAGTTTATCGCTTAGCTTCTTCGATCGTACACCAATTGGAACGCTAGTTTCGCGAATAACAAACGATACAGAAGCAATTAAAGATTTCTATGTAAGTGTATTATCTACCTTTGTAAAGAATATTGTTTTTTTAATTGGTATTTTAATAGCTATGTTTTTATTAGATGTGAAACTTGCACTGTTTTCATTACTACTCATTCCGATTATGATTACAATCATGGCTTTTTATCGTCGGAAAAGTTCAGTTTTTTATTTAGAACTTCGCCATCAATTAAGTATTTTAAATGCAAAATTGAATGAATCGATTCAAGGTATGAATATTATTCAAGTATTCCGACAAGAGAAACGGATGCGTAAAGAATTTGAAGAAGTGAATGAAAAACATTATGGAGCGGGGCGCCGCAATTTGAAATTAGATGCTTTGTTATTACGCCCAGCAACTGATCTTGTTCATACGTTAGCAATTGTATTGGTGATCACGTTGTTTGGAATTGATGCAATGCATAGCCCTGTTGAAGTGGGTGTATTATATGCCTTTGTAAACTACATTCATCGTTTCTTTGATCCAGTAAATGAAGTGATGATGAAATTATCTTTCTTTCAGCAAGCACTAGTATCTTCATCACGTGTGTTTCAGTTAATAGATGAAAAGGATTTAGCGCCAGTACAACAAGGTGATGCAGCCCCTATAATGATGGAAGGGGAAATTGAGTTTAAAGATGTTACCTTTTCTTATGATGGAAAACGTGATGTGCTTAAAAATGTGTCTTTCCATGTGAAGCCTGGGCAAAATGTTGCTTTTGTTGGGCATACAGGTAGTGGGAAAAGTACAATTATGAACTTATTGATGCGGTTTTACCACATTAATAAAGGTGAAATTGTAATTGATGGAGCGCGGTTAGAGAACTTTCAAGAGATGGAGATAAGAAAACGTATTGGTCTTGTATTACAAGATGCATTTCTTTTTGCTGGAACAGTGAAGCAAAACATTCGTATGTATGATGAAGGTATTACAGATGAAGAAGTGGAAGATGCTGCGAAATTTGTACAGGCAAATACATTTATTGAGCAGTTGCCAAATCAATATGATACAGAGGTGGTTGAGAGAGGAGCAGCGTTTTCAAGTGGTCAAAGACAACTTGTAGCGTTTGCAAGAACGATTGCAACAAATCCAAAAGTATTAGTGTTAGATGAGGCAACAGCAAATATTGATACAGAAACAGAAGAAGCGATTCAAACCGCATTGCAGCATATGCGAAAAGGGAGAACAACTATCGCGATTGCACATCGCTTATCTACAATTCAAGATGCGGATCAAATCTTTGTGATGCACGATGGTCAAATTGTTGAAAGAGGAACACATCAAGAATTGCTGGCGAAACAAGGGTTATACTACAATATGTATTTGCTGCAGAATAATGGGAGCCTTCAGAAAGCCTTGTGAGAATAAGGCTTAGAAGGCTTTTTCTAAAAAATAGTAGAAATAACTTGTTTATAGAAGGGGGAGTACTGCGATTCATTGCTCATAAACCCTATTCTCTATGATATAAATTCATTTTAACTTTACGAGATAGTAATCGCTGCTATGCAAAATACAACATGATCTGCACGCCGCTGCTTTTTTGTTTTAAACTTTGTATGTTGCAGATAAAGTTCCTGACCGCTTCTATGCACGACCAGATGCTCTCGCCCTCTCATAAAGAGAGGGTTTTATTAATCTATTAATATGTATTACATATTAATTATATATGTAATACATATTTCCGATATGAAGAAGATTACTATATTATATTAAATGTAACATTCGAATGTTTGATGTATTACCGGTAATATCCCTATCCCTTTTCTAAAAATGCGAACGAAACTTCCCTTTTTCTGGATGATTTGTTGTAGATTATACAGAAAATATTGTTCGATATTCATTATGGAACGTACATAATGGAAAGATCCCGATCTCATAGAGGATACCCCTAATCTTCATGTGATAATATGTACGGAAAGAAAACATATGATCGGAGAACAAAAAGCTGACCATTTCGGTCAGTTTTTTGTTGTTTCTGTTATGAATTCTTCTTTTTTAACTTCTGTCTTTAATAATAATGTTTTCCCAAAACGTCGCTGGCATTCTTCAATTATTTTTTGAATTGCCAATGTGTTAGAAGAAGCAGCGATGGTCACGGTTGCTTGTCTTGTTCCTCGATTTTTTTCACAAAATACACAATCCACAACATACTTAGAAAATTTCACAAAATCCTTCCTTTCTGTTTTTAGGAATGCGCTATCAATGAAGTTGTTGGAAATATTCGATAGATTATAAGTTTTTTCCTCTTTTTTCGAGGGGAAAATAAGTGAGATACAGAATAATATGTATGGGAGGGGGAAAGTAGTGAAACGTTGGATTGGAACAGCTGCAATTTGTATAAATGATAATAATGAAGTATTAATGGTACTACAAGGAAAGCCTGAAGAAGAAAAACTTTGGTCTGTACCTTCAGGTGGATTGGAAAACGGAGAAACGCTAGAAGAGTGCTGCATACGTGAAGTATGGGAAGAAACAGGCTATCACGTTGAAGTTATTGAAAAGGTGCATGAAAAAATAGGTGTTACGTTTAACGTCCCTGTACAAGTACATTATTATGTTGTGAAAATAGTACGGGGAGAAAGAAAAATTCAAGATCCAGATGGATTGATTTATAAAATTGAGTGGAAACGGCTGGATGAACTTATAGATCTTCCACTTTCATTTCCGGAAGATTATGAGTTGTTGCATCGATGTGTGAATATTGAATGTCCACTAGGAAATGATTGAGGCGAGAAATGCGAAAATGTACATGAACGAATTGAATAGCGAAAGAAATAAAAGAAAACGCTCTCTTATATGCGTTTTCTTTTATTTTTATAAACTCTGAAATACGATAAGTGAGCTACATATATTAATTTTTCTACATATAAGTCGCTCCTATGTAGAAAACAAAATGACCTATACTTGGCGTTCTCCTTTTGTTTTCAATCTGGCATGTGTTAGGAAAAGCTCTGACCGTTTCTATGCGTGACCAGATGCTCTCGTTCTTCTCAAAAGAAAGGGGGTTATGTCAGTTTTTTAACTTATATTTAGACTTGCTGTAATTGTTAATACCATCAATAAAATATTTAGGGATATTACCGTATGAATTCTTTAAAAATATTTGTCTTATATATCATTCTTATGTTATTAATTTATTATATATATTAATAAAAAAGGGTGTACGATATGGAATTACGGCATTTACAATATTTTATTGTTGTAGCAGAAGAGCTTCACTTTGGTAGGGCAGCTGCTCGCTTACAGATGACGCAGCCTCCGCTAAGTCAACAAATTCAACAATTAGAGAAAGAGATGGGAGTAACGTTATTTTCAAGAACGAAACGAAGAGTAGAATTAACAGAAGCAGGGGAATTATTTTTAAAAGAAGTAAAAAAAGCTTTTATACAGATTGATAAGGCAGTTGAAATTGCTCAGAGAGCGCAAAGGGGAGAAATTGGAGAGCTGTCTATTGGGTTTGTTGGATCGGCGATGTATGATATTTTGCCGCCAATTGTTCGGGAATATCGAAAAAAATTTCCAGATGTATCTGTTGTATTGCATGAATTGTCTACACCAGAACAAGTAGATGCACTTCATGACAATCGAATTGATGTTGGGATGTTGCGTCCACCTATTACAAGTCAATTATTACAGTTAGAAACAGTGCAACACCTTCCTTGTACACTTTGTTTACCGAAAGCACACCCACTTGCGAATAAACAAGCAATTTATATTGAAGATTTGCAAAACGAATCTTTTGTTTTTATTACTCGAAATGTTTGGCCGACTTTATATGATAATATTCTTTCTTTATGCCGTGATGCAGGGTTTAGTCCGCAAATTGTACAAGAGGCGACAGAATATCAAACGGTTATCGGGCTTGTTGCTGCTGGGATTGGGATAACGGTAATACCAGTGTCTGCAAATAAATTATATCAATCAGAAGTTGTCTACAAAGAAATCCGTGATTCTAAAATTGTTGCCGAATTAGCTGTTGCATACCGAAAGGCGAATATAAATCTAGAATTACAAGAGTTTTTAAGAATAGCGAGAGGCAATGTGATGACACATTTACAAAATGACGAGAAAAATGACAAAATTGTAAGAATGCAATAATGTATGTAAGAAAGTTCGATGTTTTCCTTTTTCTTTTTTTCTTATAGTGAAAAGAGAAGAAAGAATAAGGAGATGACATACTCATGGTGATACCTATTTTGATGAAAGTACAAAAAACGTGGGAGGGAAAAGAAGATGACGTTTTCTCAACTCGCGTTTAAAAATGTTAGTCGCAATATACGCGCGTATGCCGCTTATTTTTTGAGTAGTGCATTTTCAGTTATGGTTTTCTTTTTGTATGCTTTATTTATTTATCATCCTGATGTTGATGGAAGTAAAGAGTTTCCAGGAATTATTCGTCAAGGAATGCTTGTTGCGGAATATATTATTTATTTCTTTTCTTTTTTCTTTATTTTTTACTCTGTTAGTTCATTTTTAAAGCTGAGGAATAAAGAGTTTGGGATTTTTGTGATTCATGGTATTACAAGTTGGCAATTAATCCGAGTAATTTTCTTTGAAAATATGATCGTTGGTATAAGTGCTCTCATCAGTGGTATTGGTTTTGGAATTTTATTTGGAAAGTTATTTTTTCTGTTAGCTAGTACAGTAATGGGGTTGAAAAGCTTGCCATTTTATATGCCATGGCAAGCAATGAAATTAACAGTTGCTGTGTTTTTAGCATTGTTTTTCATTGTTGCTTTTACGACAAGTTTATTTGTGAAAAGTAAAAAAGTAATTTCGTTATTAAAAGGAAATAAAAAGCCAAAACCTGAACCGAAAGCATCCATTCTTTTATCAATAGTAGCGGCTATTTTAATAGCGATTGGATATTTTTTATCAATAACAGCGAATCCTGGCATTATTGCGTTTTTATTGATTCCGGTTCCAACCATTGTAATCATTGGCACGTATTTTTTATACTCGCAGCTTAGTGTGTTTATCATAACGTTTTTAAAGAAATCGAAGCCTATCTATTGGAAGAAAACGAATTTATTATCATTTTCTATGTTAGCATATCGCATGAAAGATAATGCACGTATGTTTTTTATGGTAACGATTGTGTCGACAGTTGCTTTTTGTGCCATTGGAACGTTTGCTGCTTTTATAGAAACGCAAAAGAGCGAGTCGATGAACAATATTCCATTTGCATTTAGTTTGATTACATACAATGAACATCAAGGACAGAAAGCGCAATATGAAAAGGAGATTGAAGGCACTTTTCAAAAGGAAAAGGTTACGTATAAAAAAATAAGCGTACAGTTGCAATTTCAATCTATTTCTAACGATTCGCAACCAGCTGTAATCATGAGTCAGAATGATTATAATAAGTTTGCCAAGCAGCTTGGTTACGAAACGGTGGCATTAACAGGAAATAAAGCCGTTCGCGTTCCTTCTTTTGGAATGGAAAATAGTGTTGTAGATTCTTCTAAAGAATCAGATGTAACTTTGAAAGAAAGTGGAAAACAAATTCATGTTTCTTCAATGTTGAAACAGAATATTTTTTCAGGTGGTGTATTTCCTGGGAAGATTTTTGTTGTTTCCAACGAAATGAACCAGCGGATTACGGGTGGGCAGAAAACAGCGAGTTATACAGGATATATAGTTAAGAGTTGGGAAGGAACGACGCAAGTAGCTGAGCGGTTAGAAAAGCAACTGAATCAAAAAGGGCAGTATGAATTTTCGTCACGTGTGATCATTTATAATAAGATTAAAGAATTGACAAGTATGATTCTATTTATCGGATTGTTTGTCGGAGTTATTTTTTATTTATCTGCCGTAAGCTTTTTATATTTCCGCTTATTTACCGACTTAGAAACGGATAAACAATATTATCGATCGCTTTTGAAACTCGGTATGGATGAAGGAGAAATGAAACAAATAATGACAGTGCAAATGGGTGCGTTATTTTTCATTCCGATTGTTATCGCTATTTTGCATACGAGTGTTGCCTTTACAACATTGCAAACATTATTTATAACACCAATTTTTCGGTCTTCACTGATCGTCATTGGACTATTTTTACTCGTCCATATAGGTTACTTTTTATTATTAAGAAGATGCTATTTTATACAATTGAAAAAGAAAATTATGTGATGATATCGCTGCATTTGATTTCAATACAATGAGATTCAACTGAAGTGAATGGCAAAGTATAAGTACTTTGAAAGGTAACAGAAAATGAAAACCGGACTTCTTAGTGAAGTCCGGTTTGTTATGCAGCAACTTTTTTATGTGTATGCTGCCTTGTGTATTGTCCGCGCATTTTATAAGCAATTTGTGGAATAGTAATACCGATAAGAATAAGGGCAACTCCAAGCCATTGTGAAGTCAGTACGGCTTCTTTTAAAAGAAGTACTGACATGATTGTTGTAACTGGAAGTTCAGCAGCACCTAAAATAGTTGCTAAACCAGAACCGATCTTAGGAATACCAATTGTAAAAGTAATAGTTGGAATGACAATACTAAATGTCCCTAATGCTAATCCATATTTCCAAAGTCCACTTGCAAGTGTGCCGTTATATATAAATGTTGGTGGGAAAATAATCATTACTAATGTTAACGCGCCGGCCATAAGTGTTAAACCGCGAGGCAATGATGGAACTTCTACCGCTACTCTTCCGCTCACAAAAATATAAAAGGCAAATGCTATTGCTGATAATAATCCGAAGAAAATTCCTCTCATGTCAATTGCTCCTGCTGATTGTTCAAGTAATCCACTTGAAAGAAATGTTCCGACGAGTAAGAATAGTACAGAAATCAATTTTTCTCTAGAAGGTAATGTTTTCGTTGCAACTGCTTCAATGATAATGCCGATCCATACGAATTGAAACAGCAGAACAATACCTATTGAAGCGGGTACAGTTTGTAATGCACCGTAATAAAAAATACCTGTTAAACTAGCTGATGTTCCTGCAATAAATAAAATAATCATTTGCTTGAATGGTACGCGATGTCTAGAGAATAATAATGTAATCGTAAGTAAAATGAACCATCCGAACAAATATTGACTTCCGATTACTTCTCCAAGCGAAAATCCTTCGCTGTATGCAAATTTAACAAAGATTGCTAAAATACCGTAACTACATGCTCCTAATAAAACGAGTAATGAATAACGAAGCATCTATATCCCTCCGATCTTTTCTATATGGTAATGTGTCCAAAAACGAACAATCATAGCTAGATGGAAGTATACAAAATTAAAAATAGAGGGTCAACTGAAAGAAAAGTGTGACATTTTATAGAATAATAATAAAAGTATGGTATTAATGCATAATGATGAAAAAAGGAGGCAGATTCATTGAGAATATAATATAAATATGAATATAACTTTCATAGTAAAAAATATTTTCTAATAGTAAATGAAGTGAAATATAAATAAAGTAACTATGTGCATACGAGGTGAAAAAATTTATAAAAAACCTCTTTTTTTCGGTTGGCGAGAGCATCTGGCTATGTATAGGAGCGGTCAGGGCCTTTTTTTGCCACGTGCAAGAGTTAAAACAAATCACTGTCATGTTTTGTTATACATGACAGTGATTTGTATGTTGGGAAGTCAAAAAGGATTTATATGTAAATATGAAGAATAATATTTTAATATATTCATAGTGATAATAGTATGTTCACGAATTTTTCATGGAATTCGTTGTGAATTTTGTTACAATTAATTGAGAGGAAAGGAGGCATCATATGCAAGATATTAATATATTTTTAGCATTTGGAGCAGGTTTTTTATCGTTTATTTCGCCTTGTTGTTTACCACTTTATCCAGCGTTTTTATCATACATAACAGGAATGTCTATTTCTGATTTGAAGGAAGAGAATGCAATGCTTCGGAAGCGGAGTATGTTGCATACTACATTTTTCTTAATTGGATTTTCGATCATTTTTATTGCAATCGGTTTTGGAACAAGTTATGTAGGGAAGTTTTTTGTAGATTATCAAAATTTAATTCGTCAATTAGGAGCAATTTTTATCGTTGCTTTTGGTCTCGTTATAACAGGGGTGTTTAAACCAACATTTTTAATGCAAGATCGTAAATTTACATTTAAAAGTAGGCCGAGTGGTTATTTTGGCTCTACTTTAATCGGAATTGCATTTGCTGCTGGGTGGACGCCTTGTACAGGGCCGATTTTAGTATCGGTTATTGCGCTTGCGGCAACAAACCCGCAATCGGCGATGTTATATATGATTGCTTACATACTTGGTTTTGCAATTCCATTCTTTATTTTATCATTCTTTATTACGAAGATGACGTGGATTAAAAAACATAGTGCAACGTTCGTTACAATCGGTGGCTATATTATGATTGCAATGGGTGTATTACTATATTTTAATGGCCTTACAAAAATTACAATCTTCTTTTCGGATTTATTTGGTGGATTTAAAGGGTTTTAGTTTTTTTTGTTGAAGAGTTGGAAATACTAACAAAAATACATATAATAGTAAAACTATATTTTTGATATTTCCAAAACAAAGGGTGAGTGCGAATGAATTTAGCTCTCTTATCAAGTATTATTGCAATTTGTATGGCAGTTGGAGCCATGTTTATTCGTTTGAAGGCAGCAAAGAAACCAGCAACTTTGAAAAAAATTGTTCTTCCACCAATCTTTATGAGTACAGGAGCTTGTATGTATCTGCTTCCTGAATTTCGCTTAACAACATCAGAAATATTAGAAGCAATTGCTGTAGGATTAATTTTTTCAATCTTTCTTATTAAAACGTCAAAATTTGAAATGCGTGGACAAGAGATTTATTTAATACGTTCTAAAGCGTTTATCTTTATTTTAATTGGTTTACTTGTTGTTCGTATTGCATTTAAATCATATTTAAGTCAGTCGCTTGATGTAGGGCAACTAAGTGGAATGTTTTTCTTACTTGCGTTTGCAATGATTGTATCTTGGCGCATTGCAATGTATCGTTCCTTTACGAAATTGCAAAAGGAAATGAAAAAACAGGCAGAGTTTTATGATGAAAAAGATATGAAGTTAACGTGAAGAGTGAAAGTTCGATAAAAAACAACGTCTAATAGGTAACGGGTTCGGTTTTTGAGTACAAAATAGCAATTAGAATATATTTTAGAGACACAATTTACATATGAATTGGTGTCTCTTTTTTTATTGTTAAATCAATCTTTTAATGAAATTAACACACTAATTAGCAATACTTTTAGCAAAACAATTAACGAGATCACATAAATTTATGCGGTGCTGTTAAAATTAGTGCTAAAACTGGTGCTAATTTTTTTGAAGGTAAATGGAAATTTAATGTTAAAATATTTAGAGGGATTGTGAAATAATGTTCTTCAACTAACGGACAGTTTAGTTGAAGAAAAGGGGGAGAAAAATATGAGTGAGCAAGTTCAATCTTTAAATGAACTTATTGATTTAGAAGATGGATTGAGATTAGTTTATCAAGAACCCAAAGAATACATTCGATATTATTCCATTTATTATGGACAAAAATATGCAGACTACTTTTTTAGAAGGTCCTCGGAGACGTTATTGGAAATTTCATCCATTTTTGACTGTGGATATTTAATTATGAATGACGAAAACATCATTGGTGGTGTTTCCCTAAAGCCAAATTTTATGTCAGATTTATTTGTTGTTCCTCCTTATGAGGATTATGAAGGATTAGCCCACAAGCTTTTAAACCATTTAAAAAAGGTATCGAAGACTGAAGAGAAAATCATTCTGAGAGACATTGTAGAAGAACACGTACCAACTTATGAACAAAAAGGATGCCAGGTTCATGAAGTTAATTATTGGATGATTCGTCCAACACAATCATTAAAGGCAATGCTTCCTGAAGGGTATATCTCTAAATCTGTTTTAGGTGAAGATATAGATGATATAGCATGTTTAATTATGAAATCCTA
>Ga0102589_1003118_pt1 | contig 17744 bp, 13 predicted proteins | sample AraplaMF_Col_mLB_FD_76858 | JGI IMG/M metagenome (GOLD analysis project Ga0102589, IMG submission 76858) | Arabidopsis root microbial communities from the University of North Carolina, USA - plate scrape MF_Col_mLB | ecosystem: Host-associated > Plants > Roots > Endosphere | place: USA... | reverse complement strand
TGTTAACGTTGGTCGTGGTGGCGATGACACTTTATACGCGAAAGTTGACGGCGTAGTACGCTTCGAGCGTCTTGGCCGTGACCGCAAACAAGTGAGCGTATATCCTGTTGCTCAAGAAGCATAAGAAACTCACGGAAAACTCTAACCTGAGTGCAGGTTAGAGTTTTTCTATATTAAGGGGTATCTGGATGAATAAAAAATGGACAATTATAGATGCGTTGAGCCATTCTAGGCATGATTGGCTCAATCGTATGCAGATGATTAAAGGAAACCTCTCCCTTGGAAGAGTGGAAGAGATTCATGGGCTCATCGATCGTTTTGTCCAAGAAGCGAGACAAGAATCCAATCTGATGGGGCTATCGATGCCTTTATTTTCAGAATGGATTTTAACATATAATTGGAAACAGCAGCCGTGCTTATTGGAGTACGAAGTATTAGGGAAATTACATAACTTATCTCATTACGATGAAGAAGTGTGTACGTGGACGAATGAATTTTTCTCAATGCTTCAGCATAGTTTAGACGTTTATGTTGAAAATTATGTTTGTATCACAATTGAATGTGACGCGGAGAATGCTCGTTTCTTTTTTGATTTTCGTGGCAAGCTAACGAATGTAGAAGAACTACAAACGTGGCTTACAAACCAAAACAATGAATCGTATTTCATTTCTTATACAGTGCGAGATGATGAAATCTCGGTTATATTACAACCAATCGAAAAAAGTGTGGTGAAATAATGTTTGTAGATCAGGTCAAGATATATGTAAAAGGCGGCGACGGTGGAAACGGAATGGTTGCGTATCGTCGTGAGAAGTATGTTCCAAAGGGTGGCCCAGCAGGTGGCGATGGCGGTAAAGGTGCAGATGTTGTTTTCGTTGTTGACGAAGGCTTACGTACATTAATGGACTTCCGCTACCAACGTCATTTCAAAGCTGATCGCGGTCAACACGGGATGAGCAAAGGGCAACATGGCCGTAAAGCTGACGATTTAATCGTAAAGGTTCCACCAGGAACAGTTGTAAAAGATGAGGAAACTGGTCAAATTCTTGCGGATTTAGTAACGCATGAGCAATCAGCTGTTATTGCAAGAGGTGGTCGTGGTGGCCGTGGTAACTCACGTTTTGCAACACCGACGAACCCAGCACCAGAAATCGCTGAGAACGGGGAACCAGGTCAAGAACGTGATGTAATCTTAGAATTAAAAGTATTAGCGGATGTTGGACTTGTTGGATTCCCAAGCGTAGGTAAATCAACATTATTATCCGTTGTATCATCAGCACGTCCGAAAATTGCAGAATATCACTTTACAACAATCGTTCCAAACCTTGGTGTTGTTGAAACTGGTGATAACCGCAGCTTCGTTATGGCTGACCTTCCTGGATTAATCGAAGGAGCACATGCGGGCGTTGGACTTGGACACCAATTCTTACGTCATATCGAACGTACACGTGTTATCGTGCATGTTATTGATATGTCTGGTTTAGAAGGCCGTGATCCATATGAGGATTATGTTACAATCAATGCTGAATTAAAAGAGTACAATCTGCGTTTAACAGAGCGTCCACAAGTTGTTGTTGCAAACAAAATGGATATGCCAGATGCAGAGGAAAACTTACAAGCATTTAAAGAGAAAGTAGGAGACGAAGTTCAAATCTTCCCAATCTCTGCCGTAACAAAACAAGGTGTTCGTGATCTATTATTTGAAGTAGCAAACTTAGTGGAAACAACACCAGAATTCCCAGTACATGATGTTGTAGACGAATCTGAAGCAAGTGTAATGTACAAATTTGAATCTGAAGGATCTAAGTTTGAAATTACACGCGAAAGTGACGGTACATTTGTCATTTCTGGTTATGATATTGAGAAAACATTCAAGATGACAGACTTCTCACGTGATGAATCTGTACGTCGTTTCGCTCGTCAAATGCGCGGAATGGGTATTGATGAAGCTCTTCGTGCACGCGGTGCAAAAGATGGTGACATTGTAAAAATTCTTGAATATCAATTCGAATTTATCGATTAAGACTGCCAAAATACGGCAGTCTTTTTTATAATCGAGAAAGGAGTGTAAATAAAGCGATAGAAATACAGATTGGAAAACCGATAGAAAGCTTAATTTTTAGGTGGGAGAGAGGATCTGGTCGAGCGTAGAAACGGTCAGATCCTTTTTGAGCCCCATGCTATGTGAGAACAGAGGGAGAAAAAGAGTGGGGATTTCCTCTTGTTTTCAAGGCCGCAATTTGTATGTTAGAAGTCAAAGCGATAGAAATACAGATTGAAAAACCGTTAGAAAGCCTAATCTTTAGGTGGGAGAGAGGATCTGGTCGAGCGTAGAAACGGTCAGATCCTTTTTCTGCCCCATGCCAAGTTAAAACAAAAGGAGAAAGCAAGTAGAGGTCATCTTTTGTTTTTCATAGCCATGACTTATACGTTGGAAAATCAAAATAGATATTCATTTTTAAATTCAGAAGAATGAAAGAAATAGTCACTCCGTAGTAAGAAACAAGGGAGAGGGAGTATATGTATAAAATATTAATTGTAGAAGATGACGAAAAGATTGCTGGGATATTAGAAGAACATTTAGAGAAGTATGGCTATCAATCATTTCGAGTGGCAGATTTACGCCATATAAAAGATGAATTTGTGAAAGTGAATCCACATTTAGTTTTACTCGATATTAATCTCCCGTACTTTGATGGTTTTTACTGGTGTCGTCAAATTCGAACTGTATCTAATGCACCAATCATTTTTGTCTCTGCACGAACCGGAGAAATGGATCAGGTCATGGCAATTGAAAACGGTGGTGACGATTATATTGCAAAGCCATTCCATTTAGATATTGTTATGGCGAAAGTAAAAAGCGCCTTGCGTCGTGGATACGGTGAGTATGCTTCATCGGCAGAAAGCGATTGCTTTGGTGTGAGGGGATTGCTGCTATTTCCATCACAACATACAGTTGAGTGGCAAGGGAAACAAATAGAGCTCACAAAAAATGAATTTTATTTATTAGAGTGTTTAATGAAGCAGGCAAATCAATATGTAACGCGTGAGGAGCTCTTAGAGGCATTATGGGATGAACTAGCATTCGTTGATGATAATACATTAACAGTGAACGTAAAGCGTGTCCGAAAGAAGCTAGAGGAGCTTGGGATTGTAAATGCAATCGTAACAAAGCGGGGATACGGTTACGCACTTCTTACAGAGTGGGGAGATGGGCATGAAGCTTAAGGGTTACCTCATTGATCGTTTTCCTTTAATTGTTTCATATATTGTGAGCCTTTGCTTATTTGGACTTGTATTACAACTACAAGGACTTTTAGAGAAACGATCGATACAGTGGAGTACATGGTTGTATGGCCTTTTACTAGCGACTATCGTATTTATTATATACCTGATTTATGATTATCGAAAACGCAGCGTGTTTTTAAACAGAATCGAACAATACATTGCTGGAGGACATACGTTACATGACTCTTTATTAATTGATGCTTCCTATACGGCTGAACAAGAAATGATTGTAGAAGCATTCATTTTGCTTAGACAGCAATATATGAATGAGGTTCACCAGCAGCATGCGAAAGATCAACAGCAAATGATCTTTATGAACCAATGGATTCACCAAATGAAAACACCAGTTTCAGTGATTGAATTACTGTTGCAGAAATTTGGTAAAGCGCATCGCGAAGCAAGAGAAACGGTTGAAAGTATTCGTGAAGAAAATAATCGTATTTTACATGGTTTAGATTTAGCGTTACATATGGCAAGGTTAGAACAGTTTGCAAAAGATTACAAAGTGGAGGTAGTAAATGTACTAGAGGTTGTTCGAGAGGTTATTAACCAAAATCGAAAATCTTTCATTCAATCTTCTGTATATCCGAAAGTAATGTTTGAAGAAGAAACGTGTACGATCGCTTCCGATCGAAAATGGATTAGTATTGCAATCAATCAAATTGTTATGAATGCAATTAAATACACAAAAATCTCGCAAGTGGATAAGAAAGAAATTCAGTTTCAAATAGAGGAGAAGGAACAGACAGTTTTATTACATATTTGTGATACTGGAATTGGTATTCCAAAGCAAGACATCAAACGAGTTTTTGAACCATTCTTTACAGGAACAAATGGAAGAAAAACAAGAGAAGCAACAGGAATGGGATTATATATTACAAAGGAAATTTGTGATAATCTTCATCACGGAATTTACGTGCAATCAACCGAAGGAGAAAGTACAACATTTACATTCCAATTTGCAAAAGATGAAGAATATCATGCATTGATGAGAAAAATGACAAAATTGTAAGATAACAAACGGTTTTGTAAGGAAAATCACTCGTTTCTTTTTCTTATTTTTCTTATAGTAAATGTAAGAAGAAAGCACATAGGGGGATTTAGAAATGAGTGTTCTTGAAGTAAAAGGTTTAACGAAGGTGTATCAATCAAAAGGATCAGTGGCAACGACTGCTTTACACGATATAAATTTTAAAATTGAAGAAGGCGAATTTGTAGGTATTATGGGTCCTTCAGGAAGTGGGAAAACAACACTTCTAAATTTATTAGCAACAATTGATAAGCAAACTTCAGGCCATGTTTATGTGAATGGTGAAGAGATTAGTCAAATGCGTGCTACAAAACTAGCGGAATTTCGCCGTACACATTTAGGGTTCATCTTCCAAGACTTTAACTTACTTGATACGTTATCGATTAAAGAAAATATTATTTTGCCATTAGTTATGGCGAAGCGCCCTGTAAAAGAAATTGATACGAAAGTACTTGAAATTGCGAAGTTTTTAAATATCGAAGGAATTTTGAATAAAAAAGTATATGAAGTATCGGGTGGACAACAACAACGTGCGGCAGCTGCACGAGCAATTATTCATGAACCGACATTAATTTTAGCAGATGAGCCAACTGGGAATTTAGATTCTAAGTCTGCGAAATCTTTAATGGGCGCACTGCAAGATTTACATGAACAGAAAAAAGTAACAATTGCCATGGTAACACATGATCCAGTAGCAGCTAGTTATTGCGAACGTATTCTCTTTATACGCGATGGAGAAATTTTCTCAGAAATTCATAAAGGAAAAACAAAGCAAGCCTTTTTCCAAGAAATTTTAGATGTACTTGCGATGCTAGGGGGGGAATATCATGAACTTTCGCCAGCTCGCGCTTAATAATGTAAAAGGAAATTGGCGTAATTATAAAGCTTTTCTTATTAGTAGTTGTTTATCAATCTTAGTATTTTTCATGTACGCTTCCTTCATTTATCATCCAGATGTAGTGAGCGGAAACATTAGCATGAAGACGATGGTTACAAAAGGGCTAGAATCAATGAACTATATCATTGTCATCTTTTCAGCACTATTTATTTTATATGCTAACTCAACGTTTTTACGAGCGAGAAAAAAGGAGTTTGGTTTATTAACATTAATAGGTGGAACAAAAGCGCAGCTTGGTCGTATGATTATACTAGAGCAAATGATTTTAGGTGTAATCGCAATTGTAGTAGGGATCGCTCTTGGTATGCTTTGTTCAAAGCTCTTCTTTCAAGCTTTAAGTGTATTACTTGGTGTAGATAAAACACTTCCACTTGTATGGAATGGAAAAGCAGTTCTGATTACAGCTAGTGTATACTTCGTTCTCTTTTTCATCCTATCATTATTCGGTCTTTGGACGGTCGGTCGTTTGCAAATTATTGATTTATTAAGAGAAGCAAGAAAACAAAAAGTAGAGCCTTTCGCATTTACATGGCTATGTGTAGTCGGGATATTATGTATTATTGTCGCGTATGTACTTTGTTTCCAAGTTACGCTTATGAATTTCGTTATGCTATTTTTACCGATTGTAGGACTGACAATTGGAGGAACGTACTTACTATTTACGCAAGGTAGCACTGTTGTATTAAAGGTGTTACAAAAACGAAAAAAATCTTTTTATACATATCCCAATATGTTTGTACTTAGTAATCTTATTTATAAAATGAAAGATAATGCTCGTTTTCTCTTTGTTATATCCATTATTACAGCTGTTGTTTCTTCCGCGGTTGGTACACTGTATGTATTCTTTGAAGATATGAGTTATAAAACAGTAGCTAGTACGCCGCATGCTATTTCATATGAGGAAAAGGGAGTAAATACACATAACATCATTAGTGAAGAGAAAATGCAAGAGTTATTGAAAAATCATGGGTTTGAAGATGCACGAAAAGTAACATATGTAAAACTTCCAGCAACACAGAAAATAGAGGGGTTGAATGGCAATCATGAGATGCCTTTAGGTATTATCTCAGAAAAAGAATATAATGCAGAAGCACGTAAGCAAAAGAAAGAGGAAGTTCATAATGCACCAGGAAGCGCAACGATGGTTTTAATTGATATGATGAATGACTTTGTGAAGTTAGATCGTACAAAACCATTTGAGTTCACGCTGAACGGACAAAAACAGTCTATTAAGCTAAATGATCCAATTTCACAATCTGTTTTTAACGATGAAGGGTACCTTATTGTTAATGATCAAGACTTTGTGAAATATGCAAAGGTTGTATCAGATGAAGAAAAGACAAAATATTACGGATATTATATTGGAGACTGGAAAGGAACAGAGAATCTTGTAGTAGACTTGAAAAAAGAAATTGCACAAGAACAACAACAGAATTTCCATAATTCAGTTCTTACTTATAAAGCAATAAAGGAACAAGGGGCAATTACAATGTTCATCGGTTTCTTTGTAGCAGTACTATTTTTCTTCTTTGCTTGCAGCATGACATACTTTAAATGGTTTAATGATAAAGAACAAGATCGTATTCAATTTAAGTCATTAAAGAGAATCGGTATGACAGATAAAGAAATTCATAAAATTGCTATTCGCCAAATGGGAGTCATTTTCTTTATTCCAATTCTCATTGGTACATTGCATAGCGGATTTGCTCTTCATACATTAGGGAAAATGCTTTATTTAGATTTATGGAAATCAGGTGCGATTGTTATTGGAGCATATATTGTAGCTTCGGCAATTTACTTTATGATTGCACAAAGAGGATATTTAAAACACGTAAAAAGCTAGGGAAACCTCTAGCTTTTTACGTGTGTAACAGGTTACAGGGGGAATGCAGATGAATGTCAGGCAGCTAGCGATACAAAATATAAGGGGGAATTGGCGGAGTTATAAAGCATTTCTATTAAGTAGCTCTTTTTCTATAGCAGTTTTTTATATGTATACATCTTTTGTTCATCATCCGGAAGTTGCACACAGTAATGTCCACATTGGAATTCGATCAGGTTTACAAGGGTGTAGTTATCTTATTCTTATGTTCTCGGCACTGTTTATGTTAAGTTCTAATGCTACTTTTCTTGATGCGAGAAAGAAAGAATTAGGATTGCTTAAATTAATGGGATCTACAAATGCTAGAATCTCAATTCTACTATTCTTAGAACAGGCTGTAGTGGGCTTGGTATCAACTTGTATTGGGATTGGGGTTGGGATGTTATTTTCAAATTTATTTTTAATGACATTAAGTGTACTCTTAGATTTAGAGAATAGGATTTATTTCATCTTTCAAATAAAACCATTCTTGATTACCGTTGTTGTATATGCAATTCTGTTTTTTTCTTTAGCACTATTTAGTTTGTGGAATGTGCGGAGGTTAGAAATTGTTGATTTATTATTGGATAAGAGGAAAGGACGTAGAGTTTTTAAAGTAGGGAAATGGCGATTTGGTTTAGGGATTATTTTACTTTTATGTGGATATACCTTTGCGGTAAAAGTAACGCTAGGAGAGTTATTTCTCTACTTTTATCCAATCCTTAGTACTGTAATTATAGGAACTTATTTTTTATTTACTCAAGGCAGTTTATTTGTTTTGAAAGGACTTCAAAAACAGAAGAATATCTATTATACATATCCAAATCTATTTGTGCTTCGCAGCCTTGAGCATAAATTGAAAGATCATGCGAAGTTTTTATTTTCCATTTCTATTTTGACAGCAACAGTTATTACAGCAACAGGAACTGCATATGCATATTTTTCTGACCTTCCCAAAAGCGCTATGTTTTCATTTCCTCATGAAATTTCCTATACAGAAAAAGGAATAGAATCTCATGAGGTGATTTCTCCCGATGAGCTCTTAGCACTATTTGAAAAATATGGTTATGAAAATGTAGAGAAAGTACAGTTTATCGGATTACCAGGAAAATTTATTACAACACATGACGGACGTCTGTTTCCGATTACTGTTATTTCACAAACGGATTATAACAAAGAAGCAAAGAAGCAAGGAAAAAGCATGGTAAACAATAAAAAAGGTTATGGCACATTTATAAACCCAATGGCTTTTGATGGTCAGGATGTGTATAACAAGGAAATATTCTATTTTCAAATGTTAGGAGTACCATATCAAATTAAATTGCATGAATCTAAATCAGATATGGTTTTTAATGGAGATGGCGCTGGGCACCATAATCAATTATTAGTTGTACGGGATGAACAGTTTAAACAATGGGAGATTGTTATTCCTAATCATGAAAAATATGTATATTATGGTTATAATATTCCAAATTGGCAGGAGCAAAAAAAATTCGCGTTAGAAGTGAGGGGAAAAGTGTCTCCAGATTATTCTTCTTCGATGAGAAATAAGATCAGTATATATATCCAATTTAAGGAAGGGGGAGCAGTGTTATTATTTATCGGATCATTTATTAGTATTCTCTTTTTCTTAGCAACTTGCAGTATGACATATTTTAAATGGTTTTCAGATATTGAGCAGGATCGTAAAGAGTATCAGTCTTTAATGAAAATAGGGATGGAGAAAGGAGAAATAAAACGGATTGTTAGACGGCAAATGGGGAGTTTATTTTTTATTCCTATTGTGGTCGGTATAGTGCATAGTATATTTGCTTTCTATGCATTGAGTAATTTAATGGAAATGAATGTGTTATTTACAAGTATAAAGATCATCGGTATATATTGTGCAGCAACAGCTATCTATTTCTTCTTCGCTCAAAAAGAATATATGAAACATATAGACTAGCAAACGCTAGCCTTTTTAAAATATTCAAAATTCACATAGAAAAATAAAAATATTCATGGTATAACAGTAAGAAAACGAAAAAGAGGGGAAAAGACGATGATTCGAGTTGGCTATTTAGGACCAGAAGCAACATTTACAAATATGGCGGTGAGTCGTTTTTTTCCGGAGGCAGAGCATGTGCCGTATCGCACGATTCCTGATTGCATGGATGCTGCAGCAAATGGAAATGTAGACTTTGCAGTTGTACCGTTAGAGAATGCGATTGAAGGTTCTGTTAATATTACTGTTGATTATCTTGTGCATGAGCAGCCGCTCTTCATTGTAGGAGAAATTACAGTGCCTATTCAGCAACATTTACTTGTGCATCCAGATTATGAAGAGGTGTGGAAAGAAGTATATGCAGTTCATTCTCATCCGCATGCGATTGCGCAATGTCATAGGTTTTTAAATGAAGAATTAAAAGGTGTAACGGTTCGGGATATGACTTCCACAAGTGCAGCGGCGCAATATGTGAAAGAACATCCGGAAGAAAGGATCGCTGCAATTGCAAATGAAGCGGCAGCAGAGAAGTATGATTTAGCAATTGTGCAGCGTAATATTCATACGCATAAAAATAACCATACGCGTTTCCTCGTGTTACATAAAAAACAGCGGGCACTATTACCGAAAAACGGTGAGAACCGCGGGGAGAAAACGACACTTATGATAACGTTACCTGCTGATTATGCAGGAGCACTTTATCAAGTATTATCAGCTTTCGCATGGAGAAAATTAAATTTATCGAAAATCGAATCTCGTCCAATGAAAACGGGACTTGGTAATTACTTTTTCTTAATTGATGTGGATAAGGCATATGATGATGTGTTGTTGCCAGGAGTAACCATGGAGCTTGAGGCACTTGGTTTTTCTGTGACGGTGCTGGGGAGTTATTCGTCTTATTGGTTGTAAACAAAAATAAACCTCATTGCATATGCAGTGAGGTTTATTTCAATTTTGCTAAGCGATCTACTAATTGCTCGCGCCAAGCTTCTGCTAGTTCTGGAACAGCAATAATTTTCTCCATTGCCTCTGTATCTTTCCGTCTATGAAAATATACTTCGTTAGAAAACAGAATAGAAACTTGATTTGGATGGCGCTCTAGTAGTTTCATTTGTGAGTCTTTGCGAACAACGCCTTCTTGAAGAACACGGCATAAATAGCCGGTATAACCGGTTTCTACAATGCGCGGTAAAATACCGGGGATGCCAACTCTTTTTGAGATGGTACTACACGGTATCCGGCCTTGTGTAATTTGAATGACAGCCTCACCTAATTGATATGTATCGCCGATGAAAATATCATGTTCTAACATATTTGTTACGGTAATATTTTCGCCAAATGCAGAGGGTGGGAGTGTTGTTTGAAATTCTTGTTCCCATAGCGCGTAATGTTCATACGGATAGACACAAACAGCGCGATCAGGTCCGCCGTGAAACCTTAGGTCAGCTACACCATCTCCAAGAAATCCGTCTTTTGATAGAAAGGCTTCTTCTGTAAGCTCTTTACAGATGCCTGTTGTCATTTCTTTATTTTCTCCATATTGCATTTGTTTTGGTTTGCCAATGCTAAAGTGAACGAGTTTGATTCCCATATCATCTCTCCTTTACCAATTGATTTCAATATTATATCATTTCATAAATAAAAGCACAGAGAAGAATGAAACTCTCTGTGCTTTTATTTTAATAAACAAGAAATCCAGCGCGATCTAGCGCATCACAAGCAGCGTTTAATTTTTCTGTGGAATCTGCTTCAATTGTATGTAAGTGGATGCCATCTGTTAATTGAGATAGATAGGAAGCATTTGTATCTTCAATTTTTTGCAAATATTGTTCAACATCAAAACGATTGCTCACCATAATAGAAGCTGTTATGTCGCCGTATACAGGATGTTCTACTTTTACATCTTTAATTGTAACACCGTGGTCGACTAGCAATGTTAATTCTTGGCGTACTTCATCTGGTTTATGCTGGCAGACGATAACACGTTCAAATGTATTTTTCTTTGCTTGTGGTTTTAAATATAAATATCCTTGTGCAGTTGCGATAATTGGTTCGTTTCGCGCTTTTAGTAAGGAAATATCTTGTACGATGACTTGCCTGCTGACATTTGTTTTCTTAGATAATTCACTCCCGGATAACGGTTCGTTAGCAGCAAGGAGCCATTGTAAGATGAACTGTCTTCTTTCTTCTCCTAAAATCTTTTTCTGGTCATTTTGTTTCATTATAATTTAACACCTCTATAAAATTGATTTCCAATTGTGCATAGTGCATGAATGGTTGTATCAATATGTTCTTTCGTTGTATGACGTCCAAATGAAAAGCGGACATACTGTTTTGCCTCTTCATACGTTTTTCCAATTGCAAGCATTGTTTTTGAAGGTTCTTGTTTGCCGACTTGACATGCGCTTCCTGTTGAAATGGCAATGCCATGGCGATTGCATTCTAACATCGTGTACTGACCTTCTATTCCCTTTATTGTAACCCCAATAATATGAGGTAAACAAGAAGTAGAATGTCCTTCTACTTGAATTTCAAGGGGAATTGCTTGTAATTGTTCTGTAAAATAGGATCGTAATTGCTCAAAACGAGCGCGTTCTTCTTCACGATCGTCCAATATATGCTCTGCTGCTGTCAGAAACGAAGCGATACCGGGAGCGTTAACTGTACCAGGGCGAAATCCTTTTTCGTGAGATGTCCCTGGGAAGACTGGTTCCCAGCGAACTTTTGGGTTTATATAGCAAGCTCCGACACCCTTTGGTCCGTAAATTTTATGTGCGGAAACAGAAAGGCTATCAATTTGCATCGTTGTGACATCAATTGGGAGTTTACCAAATGTTTGTACACAATCTGTATGAAATAAAATATGGTGTTTTTTTAGTAGTGCTCCAATTTCTGAGATAGGTTGAACGGTTCCAATTTCAGAATTACCGTGCTGAATACTTGCTAAAACTGTATCGTCTGTAATTGCTGCTTCTAAAGCCTTAAGGTTAATAAGCCCGCATGAATCCACAGGAATTTCCGTGATTGTATATCCTTGCTTTGTTAATGACTGAAAGTAGCTGCGAATCGATGCGTGCTCCATCGGTGTTGTAAGTATGTGCTTGCCGCTTTTTGCATTTAAGAGCGACTGGATTGCAAGATAATTAGATTCAGAACCACCGCTTGTGAAAAATACGCCTTGTTCTTTTCCTCTAATCATTTGTGCAAATGCTCCCCTGCAAACTTGTAGTAAAGACGAAGCTGTCCCTCCGATATCGTGTAAACTTTGTTCATTACCGAAGTATTGCTGTGCTGCTTTCGTATATGTGTCAATCGCTTCTTTGCTCATTGGTGTTGTAGCTGCATAGTCAAGATATATCATAATGTATAGTCCTCTCTATAGTAGAGTTACATTCGTTTTTTTATTTTAAAGTGTATATAAATTCAAATTAAAAAACCGACATAAACCCTTTCTTTTTAGGTGGGAGAGAGCATCCGGCCATGCATAGAAGCGGTCAGATCCTCTTCCTGCCCCATGCCAAGTAAAAACAGAGAGAGAAAATGAGTGTAAGTCCCCTTTTCTCCTTCATAGCAGCGATTTATATGTCGAAAAAATAAAATGGATTTATATAGTATGAGAATTTCGTTAAACTCCTTGGTGAAAATATTACTTTCTAAAAAACTCTTGTCATTATTTTAAAACTATGTAAATATAGATGTCAAGACAGTTGGAAAGTGTAAACTAGGAGGCAATGATCATGCCAAGTGCAGATGTCTTAATTATCGGAAGTGGTGTTGCAGCACTTAGTGTTGCGAAAGAGATTTGTCACGAAAAGAATGTGATGATTATCACAAAGAAAACAGGCCGCAATAACAATACGCATTTAGCGCAGGGCGGAATTGCAGCAGCTGTAGCTACATATGACAATGCGAATGATCATTACGAAGATACAATAGCGGCCGGTTGTGGCTATAACAATGAAGAAGCAGTTCGATATTTAGTGGAAGAAGGGCCGAAAGAGATTCGTAAGCTCATTGCAAATGGGATGGAATTTGATGGAGATGAAAACAGACCCCATCTTGGAAAAGAAGGTGCGCATCGAAAACGACGTATTTTACATGCTGGTGGAGATGCAACAGGACGAATTTTATTAGAGCATTTGGTTCAGGAAGTCGCTCCGTACGTTACAGTAGTGGAGCGAGAAATGGTGCTCGATTTAATTATAGAAAATGATACATGTAAGGGCGTTTTGACCCGTGATAGCGAAGGAAATATACATCGTTACTATGCTGAACATATTGTATTAGCTACAGGCGGTGTTGGAGGGGTGTATGCATTTACGTCTAACGACGAGACGATTACAGGTGACGGACTCGCGATGGTATACAGAGCTGGTGGCGAACTTGTTGATTTAGAATTTGTGCAATTTCATCCAACGATGCTATATGTAGGCGGACGTTGCTGTGGACTTGTTTCAGAAGCGGTACGGGGTGAAGGAGCTGTTCTGTTAAATGAAAAAGGACAGCGTTTTATGCTGGATGTACATCCGCAACATGATCTTGCACCGCGTGACGTAGTGGCACGTGCGATTCATGAACAGCTTCTTGCAGGTGAAAGTGTATACTTGGATATTTCTTCTATTCAAAACTTTGAAGAACGTTTTCCTACTGTATCGGCATTATGCAAAAAGAATGGTATAGATGTAAAAAAAAATAGAATTCCAGTTGTTCCTGGTGCTCATTTTCATATGGGTGGCATTAAAACGAATTGTGATGGAGAAACATCTATTCCGCATTTATATGCTGTAGGTGAAGTAGCTTGTAACGGTGTGCATGGTGCAAACCGATTAGCGAGCAACTCATTGTTAGAAGGGCTTGTGTTTGGAAAACGAATGGGAACACATATTTTAGCTCATCCGGTACAAGAAAAGATAAATAATAGCGAAGAAATACATGGAATATCAAAAGTTCCTCAGTTACCTACGAAAAAAGAAATACAAAAACATATGATGACGTACGTAGGAATTGTACGAACAGAAAAGAGTTTATTATATGCGAAGCAATGGTTTGAACATTATCGTGTACAAAGTGTTCGAATGCAATATGAAGCTTTTACAAATGAAGATATAACAATTATAAATATGCTAACAGTTTGTCAGCTCATTACAGAAGCGGCACTGCAAAGAAAAGAGAGCATAGGTGGACATTATCGTGGTGATTATCCAAGACGAAATCAAGTAACGAAAAAAATTATTCTTGCTAATAGAAAATTACAACTTGTGTAATGAGGGGAAGAGGGATTGTATGAACGCGTTAAAGGTAAGAAAAGCATTAGAAAGTTTTTTTCTAGAAGATATTGGAGAAAAAGATGTAACATCTCAGCTTATTTTTCCTGATAATTTAAGGGCAAAGGGAATGTTCCTTGCGAAAGAAACGGGGGTATTCGTAGGGACAGCAGTAATTGAACAAGGATTTCGATTATTAGATGACAGCATTCAAATTACACTTCATAAAAAAGACGGAGATTTCGTAGAAAAAGGTGAGATTTTAGCAAGTGTCGAAGGACCAATTGCATCTTTATTAACAGCGGAGCGTGTAATTTTAAATATTATTCAACGCATGAGTGGTATAGCAACGATGACGCGCAAAGCTGTTCTGGCACTAGAAAGTGATCATACACGTATTTGTGATACGAGAAAAACGATGCCAGGGCTTCGCATGTTTGATAAATATGCGGTTGTTTGCGGAGGTGGATATAACCATCGCTTCGGATTATACGATGGTGTCATGATTAAAGATAACCATATTGCTTTTGCAGGGTCTATTACAAAAGCTGTTACATCTGTGAAAGAAAAGCTTGGGCATATGGTGAAAGTTGAAGTGGAAACGGAGACAGAAGAACAAGTGCGCGAAGCGATTGCCGCAGGAGCGGATATTATTATGTTTGATAACCGTACACCAGAAGAAGTTCGTGAGTTTTCTAAAATTGTTCCAAGTACAATTGTGACAGAAGCATCCGGCGGCATTACAATTGAAAATTTATCGAACTATGGTGGAACAGGGGTAGATTACATTTCACTCGGATTATTAACACATTCTGTAAAGGCGTTAGATATTAGCTTTAATATTGAAGTTTAAGGTGAGAGGGTTAGAGGGGGAGATTACAAATGAGTATTTTAGAGAAAGTTCAGCTAATTGAAACGATGTTACCAGAGCGTTATCAAACGATGTCAGTACAAGAAATGGAAGAGCGCGTTCGTGAAATTAAAGAAAAATTAGGGGAAGCATTATTTATTCCAGGGCATCATTATCAAAAGGATGAAGTTGTTCAATTTTCAGATGCTGCGGGAGATTCATTGCAACTTGCGCAAGTAGCGGCTAGCAATAAAGCAGCGAAATATATTGTCTTTTGCGGTGTGCATTTTATGGCTGAAACAGCAGATATGTTAACGGCCGATGAACAGGTCGTTATTTTACCAGATATGCGTGCTGGCTGTTCCATGGCGGATATGGCAGATATCGAACAAACAGAACGAGCTTGGAACGAACTTACGCAGTTATTTGGGGATACGATGATTCCATTAACATATGTCAATTCTACGGCAGCTATTAAGGCATTTTGTGGACGAAATGGCGGGGCGACAGTAACATCTTCAAATGCAAAAAAAATGGTATCTTGGGCATTTACGCAAAAAGAGCGTCTTGTTTTTTTACCAGATCAACATTTAGGAAGAAATACAGCGTATGACCTAGGTATTTCATTAGATAAAATGGCGGTTTGGGATCCGCATACAGATTCATTAGAATATGATGGGAATATAGAAGATGTGAAGGTGATTTTATGGAAAGGTCATTGTTCGGTTCATCAAAATTTTACTGTGAAAAATATTGAAAGCGTACGAAAAAATCATCCTGATATGAATATTATTGTTCATCCAGAATGCTGTTATGAAGTGGTAACAGCTTCTGACTATGCAGGGTCAACAAAGTATATTATTGATATGATCGAACAAGCGCCATCTGGAAGCAAATGGGCAATTGGTACAGAGATGAACTTAGTAAACCGGATTATTCATCAACACCCGGATAAAGAAATTATTTCATTAAACCCTTTTATGTGTCCTTGTTTAACGATGAATCGTATTGATTTACCACATTTATTGTGGGTGTTAGAAACGATAGAGCGTGGAGAAGAAGTCAATGTTATTCAAGTAGATAAGCAGGTGACAAAAGAAGCAGTTCTTGCCTTAAATCGTATGTTAGAGCGTGTGTAAAAGCGACGGATTTCCGTCGCTTTTTTATTAAACATAATTAGCTAATTGCAGTCATACATTGTGTTGAGGGAATCATTGTATTTTTTCATATTCGTGCAATATTGTGTATGACTAAATGGTAAGAGCAAGAGTGTTAAATTATAGAGGACAGTTTCACTTTACATTATTTTGGCTTATAGATAAGTAATACAGGAGGGGGAAAATTTGAAAATTCATATCGTGCAAAAAGGGGATACCCTTTGGAAAATTGCGAAAAAGTACGGAGTAGATTTTGAAACGTTAAAAAAGGCGAATACGCAGCTTACTAATCCCGATTTGATTATGCCAGGTATGAAAATAAAAGTGCCATCTAGCAGTGTGCATGTGAAAAAAAATATGGGTGCTGGTTCAGCTCCTCCAAAAGAATATGTAAAAGAGGTACAACAAAAAGAATTTGCAGCGACACCTACGCCGCTTGGAATAGAAGATGAAGAAGAAGCACCATATCAATCTGCGCCGATTACGCAGCAACCGGCTATGCAGCAAACGCAAAAAGAAATGCAAATGAAGCCGCAAAAAGAAATGCCCATTCAAAAAGAAAAGCCGATTCAGAAAGAAGTACCAATCCAAAAAGAAAAGCCGATTCAGAAAGAAGTACCTATTCAAAAGCCGCCTGTCGTTGAAAAACCAGCTGTAATTGAAAAGTCACCAGTTGTAGAAAAGGTAGAGAAACCTGTGGGAAAAGAAAGCACAAAGTTTTCAGTGAATATATTACCACAGCCGCCACAACCACCGATTAAGCCTGCAAAAGACTATAAAATTTCAGATGTAATAAAAAAAGGAAGCGAGTTAATTGCCCCGCAAATTATTAATAAGATGAAACCGAACAATATAGTGTCACCACAAACGAAAAAAGAAAATGTAAGTAATATAGTTGCGCCGCAAATGAAAAAAGAAAATGTAAGTAATATAGTGGTGCCGCAAACGAAAAAGGAAAATGTAGGTAATATAGTTGCGCCGCAAACGAAAAAAGAAAACGTCAGTAATGTTGTTTCGCCACAAGTGCAAAAAGAAAATGTGGGCAATATAGTGTCACCACAGACGAAGAAGGAAAATGTGGGTAATATAGTTGCACCGGATGTGACAAAAGAAAGTCTTATTATTCCACAAGTAACACCACCGAATATCATGCCAATGATGGATAATAACCAAATGCCGAATATCATGCCGATGATGGATAATAATCAAATGCCGAATATCATGCCAATGATGGATAATAACCAAATGTCGAATATCATGCCGATGATGGATAATAATCAAATGCCGAATATCATGCCGATGATGGATAATAATCAAATGCCGAATATCATGCCGATGATGGATAATAATCAAATGCCGAATATCATGCCGATGATGGATAATAATCAAATGCCGAATATCATGCCGATGAT
>Ga0102589_1003115_pt1 | contig 17762 bp, 17 predicted proteins | sample AraplaMF_Col_mLB_FD_76858 | JGI IMG/M metagenome (GOLD analysis project Ga0102589, IMG submission 76858) | Arabidopsis root microbial communities from the University of North Carolina, USA - plate scrape MF_Col_mLB | ecosystem: Host-associated > Plants > Roots > Endosphere | place: USA... | reverse complement strand
CGCGGCCGGCGACATCCTGCCCCACTCGCCCACCACGCAGCAGCACATAGGTCCACAAGGCCTGCCCATGGCCGCGCTGTGCGAGGCCTCCATCATCGTCAGCGACAACGCCGCCGCCAACCTGATGCTGGCCAGCTTCGGCGGCCCGGCCGGGCTCACGGCCTACCTGCGCAACCAGGGCGACAAGATGACACGGCTGGACCGCACCGAGCCCGAGCTCAATGAATCAACACCCGGCGACGTTCGCGACACCACCACGCCGGACGCCATGCTGGCGACGGTTCACAAGCTCACACTGGGTTCGGCGCTGTCCGATGCCTCGCGCCAGTTGCTCGTCCAATGGCTGCAAGCCAACACCACCGGCGACCGCCGCCTGCGTGCATTGCTGCCGCCTGGATGGCGTGTCGGCGACAAGACAGGAAGCGGAGCCCGCGGCTCGACCAACGACGTGGGCCTGATCTGGCCGCCTGATGGGCGCGCACCTTTGCTGGTGGCGGCTTACCTGACCGGCACACAACAGCCCGCTGCGCAGCGCGATGCCGCGCTGGCGCAGGTGGGGCAGCTTGCGGCGGCTTTGGTGCAGTGAGTTTTTTGACGGACGCAAAAAAGCCGCCCGAAGGCGGCTTTTTATACTGGCGGAAACGAGCTGTTTCGCAGGAGAAAGGGATGGTCATATATCTGCGCTGTTAGCATTATCTACAGCCATCCCCAAACTACGCTAACTGATGTTTACGCGACCTTCTTTATGCCAATGGCCAGATCCAGAAGCGCAGGGTACTGAATACCGTACCCCTTGTACTCGCCTCTAATAGGATCAACAACTAGTAGGGTGTCCTTGGTAGCGTTGATCTGCGTATTTATGTAGAGGTCGTGCGCTACCGTACTTACAGTGCCATTGGCCCGAAAAATATACACGGATGTAGTTTCGTCCCAAACAACCCCTGCAGTAATCGCGTTTACCCGATCCCTAAGCGAGTCATATCGGTCCTGATAAGTGCTGTCTTTTTCTATGCGAAAACTCACTATGAAACTACTCATTTGGCTGCCCCTTCTGTGCCGATAGGCGTGTTGTAGACATGTTTAAGGTTCCTTCGCCCAATACGGGCGTTTACAAAAAAACCGGGCAACCGTCTACAAATCAGGGCAAAATAGTTTGCGTCATACGGATCACTTTGCTGATCTGACCCCCGCCCGGTCAAAAAGGTGGGGTGCACTAGACCGGGGTTGCCGCCCCGGTCTTTTGCTTTCTGGCTGGATCACTATACCTAGGGTATACGGGGATTACAAGCCACTACAGGTAGTGTACCGCTCACGAAATTCACTGTTACGTTTTGTGGCCGTGCACGTGATGCCCGGTACCGAGAAAACACTCTCAGTTCTAGCATTTTCATCAAATCGCTACCGAGCTACTGCATCCGACCGAAGCGGTAGTCGTCCGCTGCAGTGCAATCGTGAGCTGTGGACTGTCATAGATCAGCTCTCTCACCGCTTCTTTTCGCTGCCACGACGCGACGCAATCCGTCAGCGCCTTTCACTTATAGATTGCGAATCTAGAAAACCTTCGTCGTCGCTGGAAAAGATGGGGCCCAACAGTGAATCCCTGCTCGGTGAATAGCGGAACCCGTCAGCTTTCATCTGCAGGAGTTGCTCTTCACTGTAGCCCTTCTTTGCCATCTGCTTTATTACCTCAGGCGTTATCTCGACAGCGTCGAACTGTCCGATGGTCTCCGCTATCTTGATGTCGACCGGCTTGACCTTCTCCAAGATCGGACGCAGCTCAGACAACGGATAACCACCGATTGCCCTATCGCCGATCATCTCGTGAGGGCTTTGGACGTGGAAGAAGTCCCCCCTCAGCTCATACCCGCCGTGAAAGCCTATCGCCAAATTCATTGGATCTTCACTGAGGGTTAGATCCATTCGCTTGTGGTGTAGCACCAAACACATGGCGAGCTGGTCTTGCGTGTCCAAAAACCAAGCGTCTCCGACGCCGGTGGAGAAAAGCACGAAAGGCCCCACTCCAATCTCGGGGCCGATCATCACAATTTTGACCTGACCCGCGAGTTCGGCGGAGATGATCGCCTCGCACTCGCGTCGCAGTGCAGCCATGCCGACAGCGGCCTTGCCTCGGCCGCCGCATTCGACGACGTGATGCCAATGATCGTAGTTCGCTTGCTTGGCGACCTTGTCCAAGAGCTCGGTGTGCTTGCCCCCAAGCTTGCGTTGCAGCTTTTTGGCTTGTTTACGGAGTTGTTCGACTTTATCGTCGGACGTGGGTATGTAGCGCATGACAGACTCCTTCTGCATGCGAATCGTAGGTGCCCACTGCCAGGACTCGCCTGCAAAGGGAATCAGGGGTTGAAAGTTTGAATAGTCATCCCGCGAGGGTTTGCCGAGGTGGGCAGCAGGCGTAGTCCAGACACCGCTGCGAATTTTGCGTCCGAGCAATCCAAGCTGTCAAGCCGTGCTTGATAAGCCTGTGGCGAGGTCGATCTCAGGTTCGGGGGCCGGAGATTGCTCTCCGACCCCTTACTACTAAAGCAGAATCATGAGAAGCATCAGAACCAACGACGTAGTTAGCGACAATTGAATTTTGAGTTTCCCAAACTGCAACGACAGCTTGATCATGGCTTGCACCTTGAACGCGCTGGCGGGCCCGCCAACTGGTTAGGGTCGGCATTTATATTCGCGCCTTGCCGGGCGCTAGCTCTTTCCCTACCTAGGATGGTTCTGAGCATTCAGCCTCCAACGATCTGAAACCACTCAATGCACCATGCTGTTTTCTGAGGTAGAAGGGCCGTGTGAGCGGTTGTCCCTCGCCTCGCGGAGGGCGACCCCTGCGCACTAAGTGTTCTCTTTACGTCTTCGACCTATGAGCCACTTCACGGGCGGCCCCGGGTTGTGTGAAAACCCTAAGACGGGCCGAAGTAATCCGGTTTGCCCCATCCTGCCTCCAGTTTATGGCTTATGCGGCAGCTTGACCAGCTATAGGCAATACCCTGCCTTAAATGGGCTCGTACAAAGATGAGCGTCGGACCTGATCCTCCCCAAACCCGTGCTTTGCGAGATAGTTCCGAATAAGCTGTTCTGCTTTTGGCGACATGGATGGCGCCAGCATCACGTTCGTGAACAGCGCTGTTGGCTCGAACGCGACAAGTCGGTGATCATGATTGTCTCCGCGCTCAATGATTGCAATGCGATGCTCAGCCTCAAAACGGAACGCATTACGCTTAAGCATGAGTGCATGTGCCGCACTGCGGGCAAGCTGCGCACTTTCCCCCAATCCTCTCAATCGTATAGCTTCGTCCTGAAGCTCTGCCGCTGAGTGGTATGTCACTTTGCCGATGTATGCCTTGGCTTGCCGCTCATCAACGTATCTACTAAGAACATCCACCAATCGACGAACCGAAGTTGTCAGCCGAATTACCGGGACAGTTCCAGAATGATCGTACATTCGCCAATAAGGTTCATCACCCCAGGATGATGTACTGCACAGGGCATATGCGTTGACCTTGGCGAGCTTACTTCCCGCTTTAAAAAGTTGTTCGCACCACCATCGTTCATAAGGATCAGTCCACCTATAGGGGGCGCTAAAGAACAACTGCTTTTGCTCAAACATTGAGCGCCCATAAGGCTTCCATCGCATATAGCGATAGAGAGTCTGAGACCTAGTAAGCCCTCTATCAACCCAGACCCCCGAGAGCTTAGTTTTACTCTTGAAGACTCTGTCCCATGCCATCGGAAGAACTGGGTTCGGCCCAGGCGTTGCACCCATTAGTTGAACCTATTACTCCAAAAGGTACCACCACAGTAAGCTTTGCAGTGATAGATCGTGTCTGCGGATGCTAAGACCGGGAAGACCAAAACCATGGACGGTAAAAGTTTCATACCGGCAGTCTAGTCGCTAGCCTTGAAGGCGAATACCCTCTAATTAGAGGGGGAAGGCGCTGCAGCTTTTTTTCTGCAACGCAATCGTAATCTGCGGACTGTCACAAGTCAGCACCCTCACCTTCTCTTTTCACTGCAGCGAAGCCACGCAGTCAGTGAGTGCTTTCCACTTATAGCCAATTGTTTCCAGTTCCGAACTGGTCACAGTCGTGATCTGCGCGCCGTTCTGGCTCACGGCCCGGACATAGACGATTTTCCAGTTCGTCGTGATCTGCCCCGTCACATGCGGCCCGTTGAGCCCGTAGGGCTCAGGAAACTCGTTGATCTCGACCGGCTGGTACAAACAAAAACACCGCCCGAAGGCGGTGTTTTGTCTTGGCGGAAACGGAGGGATTCGAACCCTCGATGAGGCTCTACACCCCATACTCCCTTAGCAGGGGAGCACCTTCGGCCACTCGGTCACGTTTCCAATAAATCGATTATCTCACGACTTGCGGGCCATTTTCAGGTGGACGGCTGGTCCAGGTCAAAAGCCTTGTGCAGGGCGCGCACGGCGAGCTCCATGTACTTCTCGTCGATGACCACGGAGGTCTTGATTTCGCTGGTGGAGATCATCTGGATGTTGATGCCCTCCTCGCTCAGCACGCGGAACATCTTGCTGGCGATGCCCACATGGCTGCGCATGCCGATGCCGACGATGCTGACCTTGCAGATCTTGGCGTCGCCGGTGACTTCCTGGGCGCCCAGCTTGGGGACGACCTGGGTCTTGAGCAGGTCGACGGCCTTGGAGTAGTCGTTGCGGTGAACGGTGAAGCTGAAGTCGGTCTTGCCGTCCTTGCTGACGTTCTGGATGATGACGTCGACTTCGATGTTGGCGTCGGCCACGGCGCCCAGGATCTGGTAGGCGATGCCGGGGGTGTCGGGCACGCCGAGCACGGAGATTTTGGCTTCATCGCGGTTGAAAGCGATGCCCGATACGATGGCTTGTTCCATGTTTTCGTCTTCCTCAAAGCTGATCAAAGTGCCTGACTTGGCTTCTTCGTTGATGTCGATGTCCCATTCGGTGAAGCTGGACAGCACGCGCAGCGGCACCTTGTATTTGCCGGCGAATTCGACCGAGCGGATCTGCAGCACCTTGGAGCCCATGGAGGCCATCTCCAGCATCTCCTCAAAGCTCACGGTGTGCAGACGGCGTGCCTCGGGCACTACGCGCGGGTCGGTGGTGTAGACGCCGTCAACGTCGGTGTAAATGAGGCATTCGTGCGCCTTGAGCGCGGCGGCGATCGCCACGGCCGAGGTGTCGGAACCACCACGGCCCAGCGTGGTGACATTGCCGCCGTCGTCCACGCCCTGGAAGCCGGTGATGATGACGATCTTGCCAGCGTTGAGGTCGGCGCGCACGCGTTCGTCGTCAATGGACTCAATCCGGGCCTTGGTGTAGGCGTTGTTGGTCTTGATGGTGACCTGCCAGCCGGCGTAGCTCACGGCCTGCATGCCCTCGGCCTGCAGCGCGATGGCCAGCAGCGCGCTGGAGGCCTGCTCGCCGGTGGCGGCCAGAGCGTCAAGCTCACGGCTGTAGGCTTCACCGGCCTTGGCGGGCGCCAATTCCTTGGCCAAGCCCAGCAGGCGGTTGGTTTCGCCACTCATGGCGCTGGGGACGACGACCATCTGGTGGCCGGCCCGTGCCCACTTGGCCACGCGTTTGGCCACGTTGCGGATGCGCTCCGTGGAGCCCATCGACGTGCCGCCGTATTTATGAACGATCAATGCCATTGCAGGATGTCAATCTGAAGTTAGTGCGGATTTTTTGCTGGCTGGTCGACCATTCAGCTATGACTGGCAAATACCGGCAAAAAGCGCTGTTTGGCAGGCTTTTGGCGGCTTTGCGGCGCCAGCAAAGCCTTCAATTATACCTAGGACTACTACCTAGTTAAGCGGGCTTATCCGCCCCGGCCTCGTAGCCCAGCACAAGGCCGACCCGCGTAACGTGGCCGGTAGCCACCTTGAGGTGGATGCGGTGGCCTCGGGTGGTGCAAGCGGCGATTTGGGAAATCAATTGCTCGAGCTGCGCGGCGCTGGGCGTGGCCGAATGGGCTTCCAGCAGCCAATGCCGCAACACATTGGCCTGGCGCGGCGCGGAAAGCGCTTGCAGGGCCTTGATGGCGGGCGGGTTGCCGACACGCACCAGGTCTTCGCGAGCCACTTCGGCCAGCAAAGCCTGCGCCTGGGCGGCGTGCTGGGCGCTGCGGGCAAAGGTTTCGCGGAACTGCGGAAAGGATTCAGCCAGGGCCGGCAGCAGGCGGGCGCGTATGCGGTTGCGGGTGTAGCGCTCGTCGGTGTTGGTGGGGTCGTCGACAAAGGGAATGTGCTGCTCGACCAGCCAGGCGCGCAGGGTGGCCGCAGGCACTTGCAGCAGCGGCCGCAAAAAGAGCATGCCGCCGCGCTCAAAACGCGCGGCCATGGAAGCCAGGCCCGGCAAGCCCGCGCCGCGGCTCAGCGCCAGCAGCAGGGTTTCGACCTGGTCATCGGCGTGCTGGCCCAGCAGCACGGCGCCCAGGCCTTGTTCAGAAGCGGCCTGGGCCAGCGCGGCATAGCGCGCCAGCCGGGCGGCATCCTCCGGGCTCTGGCCCACCGCGTTGGCGGCCCGCACGCGCAGCACCTGCAGCGGCACCTTCAGTCGCGCGCAGGTGTCCTCACAGACTCTTACGAACTCATCGGCAGCGGCCTGCAGGCCGTGGTGGATGTGCAGGGCCCTCACCTGCCCCGGCCAGCGTTGCGCGGCCGCCAGCAGCAGTGCCGTGGAATCGGCGCCACCGCTGTAGGCCACGCCCACAGGCAAAACAGGATCGAGGGAGTCCAGCGCCGCCAGCGCCGGGTTGGTGTTGCTCACGCCGCGCCCGGCGTGCGGCCGGCCGGCAGCTTATTTGGCGTCGGCCTTGGTGTCAGTGAAACGACCATAGCTTTGCAGGCGTTCATAGCGGCGGTCCAGCAGCTCCTTGACCTTGAGGTCGCTGACCTGTCGGAAAGCGTCGTTGAGGGCGCGCTTGAGGAAGGCCGCCATCTGCTTGTGGTCGCGATGGGCACCGCCCACCGGCTCATTGACAATCTTGTCGATCACGCCCAGGGCCTTGAGCCGATGCGCGGTGATGCCCAGGGCCTCGGCGGCTTCCTGGGCCTTGTCGGAGGTTTTCCAGAGGATGGAGGCACAGCCTTCAGGGCTGATGACGGAGTAGATCGAGTACTGCAGCATCACGACCTGGTCGGCCACCGAAATCGCCAGCGCGCCGCCGGAGCCGCCTTCGCCGATGATGGTGGTGATGATGGGCACCTCAAGCTGAGCCATCTCGAAGATGTTGCGGCCAATGGCCTCGGACTGGCCGCGCTCTTCGGCGTCAATGCCGGGATAGGCGCCAGGTGTATCGACAAAGGTGAAGACAGGCAGCTTGAACTTCTCGGCGGTTTTCATCAGACGCAGCGCCTTGCGGTAGCCCTCGGGCTTGCTCATGCCGAAGTTGCGCAGGCCGCGTTCGCGGGTGTCCCGGCCCTTCTGGTGGCCCAGCACCATGCAGGCGGTGCCGTTGAAGCGGGCCAGGCCGCCGACAATGGAAAGGTCGTCGGCGAAGTGCCGGTCGCCGTGCAGCTCGACGAAGTCGGTGAAGATTTCGTTGATGTAGTCCAGGGTATAGGGACGTTCGGCGTGGCGGGCGATCTTGGTGATCTGCCAGGGTGTCAGGTCGCTGTAGATGTCCTTGGTGAGTTGCTGGCTCTTTTTGGCCAACTGATCGATCTCTTCGGAGATGTCGACAGCCGACTCGGTCTGTACGTAGCGCAGTTCTTCAATTTTTCCTTCGAGTTCCGCGATAGGCTGCTCGAAATCAAGGAAGGTCTTCTTCGCCATGTGCTGCTCCTCAGGGCTTCTTCAAACTTACATCTTGCTCGGCGCCGCCAGGGGCGCCCAGGACCGGTAACGGGTCCAAAGAGCGCCAAATATACCAAGTTGCGACACTGCAGTACGGCGCCCAGGCGGCGGCCACCTCGCGCGCGTCGCTGCGGCTGACGGATTCACCGGAAAAATAGTTCTGGCTGATGCCACTGATCAGGCCGATGTCGTCCAGCGGCAGGACATTAGGGCGCATCAGGTAAAAGATCAGGAACATCTCGGCCGTCCAGCGGCCTATGCCGCGAATAGCCACCAGCTCGGCGATGATGGCCTCGTCGTCCATGGACTGCCAGTCCTTCACGTGCACCGTGCCGGCGTCGAAATGGATGGCCAGGTCAACCAGGTATTCGACCTTGCGCGCGCTCAGGCCGGCGGCCCGCATGTCGTCGACCTTGAGCCTGAGCACATTGGCCGGTGTCATCTTTTTGGGCAAGGCCTCGAAGCGGTGCCAGACGGTCTGCGCGGCCTTGACGGAAATTTGCTGCCCCACGATGCTGCGCGCCAGCGTGCTGAAGGCGTCGCCGCGGGCCTGCAGGTGGGCGTCGCCGAACTGCGGGATCAGCCGTTTCATCACGCGGTCTTTCTTGACCAGGTGCTTGCACGCGTCGGCCCAATAGGCGGGCGCCGCGGCGACCGGGCCCGGCACCTCGGCCAGCTCGGCGCTGGCGGGACCGCTTTTGACGACCTGCTTCATGGCGCCTTGCGCAAGGTCTGCGGGTTCTGCGCCGGCTCAAAGCCGGACGGCTGGTGAAAGCTCACGACTGGACCTCCCAGGTCGTGCCGGCGGCGGAGTCCTTGAGCACAATGCCCTGGGCCAGCAGGTCCTGGCGGATACGGTCGGCTTCCGCGAAATTCTTCGCGGCCTTGGCGGCGGCACGCTGGGCGATCAGGCCCTGGATGCTGGCCTCGTCCAGGCCGGCGCCCGCCTGCAGGTAGGCGCCGGGCTCGCCCTGCAACAGGCCCAGGCAGGCACCCAGGCTTTTGAGCAACCCTGCCAGCGCGGCCGAGCGTGTCTTGTTGACTTCACCGGCCAGGTCAAACAGCACCGCCACCGCTTCGGGCGTACCGAAATCTTCGTCCATCGCGGCCTTGAAGCGGGCCGCGAAAGGATTGGCCCAATCGATGGCGACCGCCTCCGGCTGGACGCCGGCCAGGGCTGTGTACAGGCGCTTGAGCGCATTGCGGGCGTCGTCCAGGTGGGCGTCGCTGTAGTTGAGGGCACTGCGGTAATGCGTGCGCACCAGGAAAAAGCGGACAGTCTCGGCGTCGTATTTGGCCAGTACTTCACGGATGGTGAAGAAGTTGCCCAGCGACTTGGACATCTTCTCGTTGTCCACGCGCACAAAGCCGTTGTGCACCCAGAAGCGGGCCAGCGGCTTGCCGCTCGCACCTTCGCTCTGGGCGATTTCGTTTTCGTGGTGCGGGAACTGCAGGTCGGCGCCGCCGCCGTGCAGGTCGAAGGTCTCGCCCAGAGTCTGGCTGCACATGGCCGAGCACTCGATGTGCCAGCCGGGGCGGCCGGGGCCGTAGTCGCTGTCCCACTTGGCATCGTCGGGCTCCGTGGGCTTGGCGCTCTTCCAGAGCACGAAGTCCAGCGGGTCTTCCTTGCCGTCGAGCACCGCCACACGCTCGCCGGCGCGCAGCTCGTCCAGCGACTTGCCCGAGAGCTTGCCGTAGCCCTTGAACTTGCGCACCGCGTAGTTCACGTCGCCGCCGGGCACGCGGTAGGCAAGGCCCTTGCCTTCGAGGGTGGCGATAAGCCCCAGCATCTGCGGCACGTATTCGGTGGCGCGCGGCTCCAGCGTCGGCGGCTCCATGCCGAGCAGGCCTATGTCCCTGTGCATGGCTTCGATCATCTCGTCGGTCAGCGCCCGGATGCTGATGCCGCGCTCGACGGCCCGCTTGATGATCTTGTCGTCGATGTCCGTGATGTTGCGCACGTAGGTCACGCGCAGGCCGCTGGCCTTGAACCAGCGCTGCACCACGTCGAAGGCCATCATCATGCGAGCATGGCCGATGTGGCACAGGTCGTAAATCGTCATGCCGCAGACGTACATGCGCACATGGCCGGGTTCCAGGGGGGAAAATTCTTCCACGGCACGCGACAGCGTGTTGTAAATGCGAAGGCTCATGAAAATTGGGGCGGCGAGGCCCGACCTTGGGGGCGGGGAGACTATCGGTTGGACAGGGGAACAGGAAGCTTTATCTCACGGACGCCATGGGCGGACAAGGGCCGGTTGGCGTGCGTGTAAAAACCTGGTGCAAAAAGGAAAAGTGCGGAATCCGGGCGGCCATGGACTATACCCCCTCAGCTACAATCGGCCAGTATATCCAGCCCGATGGACAACATTCAGCGGCCCCTTTGGCCACCTGAAAAGCCGGGTGGTTTATAGCAACTTTTTACCCACGGCGGTCAAACAGCCCCAGGGAACCCAAAACAATAGCGAGAAGTTCTTATGCCCACGCAAAACTTTTTAAAACGCAAACCCCTGTCAGCCGTCCTGCGCCTGCTGGTGGCCGTTGCCGCCCTGTCGATGTCCATAGCCCATGCCGACGACTACGCGGATGTCAGCCGCCTGATGCGTGCCGGGCAATATGCCGAGGCCATGACCAAGGTCGACCAGTACCTCGCCAGCAAGCCGCGCGACCCACAGATGCGTTTCTTCAAGGGTGTGATCCAGACCGAAACCGGCAAGACCAACGAGGCGATCGCCACTTTCACCAAGATCACCGAAGACTACCCAGAGCTTCCCGAGCCCTACAACAACATGGCCGTGCTCTACGCCGGCCAGAGCCAGTTCGACAAGGCCCGCGCAGCGCTGGAAATGGCCATACGCACCAACCCCAGCTATGCCACCGCGCATGAAAACCTCGGCGATGTCTATGCACGACTGGCCAGCCAGGCCTACAGCAAGGCCCTGCAGCTGGACGGTGGCAATGCGGCCGTTCCGCCCAAGCTGGCCCTGATCCGCAACCTGTTCTCCGCCGACGCCAAATCCCAGCCGCAGGCCTCTGCCAAACCCGCTGCCGGTGCCCAGGCATCCGGCCAGGTGACGGCCGCCGCACCGGCTGCTGCACCAGCCCCCGCACCAGCCGCCAAGCCCGCGCCTGCACCGGCGCCCGCCGTGGCCACACCCGCCCCCACGCCGGCGCCAACCGCCGCCCCGACGCCCACCCCCGCCGCTGCCAGCGCCGGTGCCGAGAAAGACGTCGAAGCCGCCGTGCGCAGCTGGGCCAAGGCCTGGTCCGACAAGGACATGAACGGCTACCTCGGCAGCTACGGCCAGAATTTCGACCCGCCGGGCAAGCAGGCCCGCAAGGCGTGGGAAGAAGACCGCCGTGCGCGCATCGTCGGCAAGTCCAAAATCAGCGTGGTGCTGTCCAACCTGTCCATTTCGGTGCAGGGCAACAAGGCCACGGCCAGGTTCAAACAAGACTACAGCGCCGATTCGCTGAACATCACCAGCCGCAAAACCCTGGACCTCGCCAAAGTGGGTGACCGCTGGGTGATCGTCAAGGAATCCACCGGCGGCTGACCTGACCCAAGTGCATTGCACAGCCCGTCCCTGCCCCTCTTCGCCGGCCGGCAAGCTCTCGCGGAAATCAGCATGAAAAAGGCGCTTACCGCCCTTTTTTTTATGGCTCCCTGCCTGGTACCCCTGGTGCCGGCGCTTGTGCCCACGCGCGCGGAAGCAGCCACCAAGGCCGTGGCACGCCCGGCCCCTGCGCCGCCGCAGCGTGCACCACGCGACGGCGAAGCGGAAGCCCGGCTGATTGAAATTTACAAGCTGATCGGCCAGGGTACCCCCCGCGAAGCGCTGCGCAAGGCCGAGAGCCTGACCAGGGACCATCCCAACTTCCAGCTCGCGCAACTGGTCTACGGCGACCTGCTGGCCAGTTTTACGCGCCCGCTGCGCGCGCCCGGCGACGCACCCGAAATCACCGCCAGCAAGGCCGCGGCGCCGGCACTGGCCGAGCTGCGCCAGGAGTCGCTGCTGCGGCTGCGCGCGCTGCGCGAGCGCCCGGCGCCGGGCACCGTACCCTCGCAATTCCTGGCGCTGTCGCCGCGCAACAAGCACGCGATCGCCGTCGACGCCTCCAGGTCGCGCCTTTACCTGTTTGAAAACACGCCCATCGGCCTCAAGCTGGTGGCCGACTACTACATCTCGGTCGGCAAGTCCGGCATCGAGAAATCGGTCGAAGGCGACCTGCGCACGCCGGTCGGGGTGTATTTCGTCACCAGCAACCTCGATCCCAAATCGCTGCGCGACTTCTACGGCTCGGGCGCGCTGCCCATCAATTACCCGAACCAGCTGGACGTCAAGCGCGGCAAGACCGGCGGCGGCATCTGGCTGCATGGCACGCCGCCGACGCAGTTTTCGCGGGCGCCGCTGTCCACCGACGGTTGCGTGGTGCTTGCCAACCCTGACCTGGAGCGCATCATCCGCACGGTCGAAGTGCGCAGCACGCCCGTTGTCATCGCGCACAGCCTCAAATGGGTCGCACCACAATCGCTCTCGGCCGACAGCAAGTCGTTTGAGAGCGCGCTGCAGGGCTGGCACACCGCCAAGTCCAGCGGTGACATCACCAGGCTCACCGCCTGGTACACCCCCGACTTCACGAGCTACGGCAAGACCCTGGCCGAATGGACGCCATCCCTGCAAAGCGAGCTCAAGCAACTGGGCGGGCGCGATATCCAGCTCAAGGATGTGTCTTACCTGCGCTGGACCGACAGCGCCGACACGATGGTGGTAACCTTTGGCGAACTGGTCAAAGGAGCCAAGACGGGCCGCACCAAGCGCCAGTACTGGATTCGCCAGGGCAGCCAGTGGAAAATATTTTTCGAAGGAGCCATTTGATGGCAGTTCACCCAAGGCCGGCCGTGTCCGCAGCCCCGCTTCTCCTCTCCCCATGGCGCCGCGCGGCATTCGCTGTGGCCGCTGCCGCAAGCCTGGTTTTGCTGGCAGGCCCGGCACTCGCGCAGAAAGCGCCCAGGGTCAAGTTCACCACCAGCGAAGGTGACTTCGTGGTCGAGGTCTATCCCGACAAGGCTCCCAAGACGGTTGAAAACTTCCTGCAGTACGTCAAGGACAAGCACTACGACGGCACGATTTTTCACCGCGTGATCGGCAACTTCATGATTCAAGGCGGCGGCTATGACGCCACCTATGCCGAGAAGAAGACCCGCCCGCCAGTGCCGCATGAAGGCCGCGAGGCGCTCGCCAGGGGCGGCCCGAAAAACGAAGTCGGCACACTGGCCATGGCGCGCACCAACGACCCCAATTCCGCCACGGCGCAGTTCTTCATCAACGTGAGGGACAACGACTTCCTGAACCCCACCATCATCCCGCCCGGCGACCCTGTGCCCAAATTCGAATACCAGGGCCGGGTCTATGAGAACACCCCGCGTGCCCAGCTTGTCAATGCACCCCAGCTCTATGGCTACACGGTGTTTGGCAAGGTCGTCAGCGGCATGGACGTGGTGAACAGGATCAAGTCCACACCCACGGGGTCGGGCGGCCCCTTCCCGACCGACGTTCCCAAGACGCCCGTGCTCATCAAGTCGGCCACACTCGTCAATTAAACGCCTTCCCTTCGAGAACACCATAGGACATACAGGACCCATCATGAGCAAACCCAGAGTCGAACTCCACATCGCCGAATACGGCGTCATCACGCTTGAACTGGATGCCGCCAAGGCCCCCAAGACCGTTGCCAATTTCCTGAGCTACGTCAACAAGGGCCACTATGCCAACACCGTGTTCCACCGCGTGATTCCCGGCTTCATGATTCAGGGCGGCGGTTTTGAGCCCGGCATGAAGCAAAAGCCCACTGACCCTGAAATCGAGAACGAAGCCAACAACGGCCTGAAGAACGACAACTACACCATCGCCATGGCGCGTACCAACGCCCCCCACTCGGCCAGCTCGCAGTTCTTCATCAACGTGGCCGACAATGGTTTCCTGAACCACACCGCGCCCAGCCCTTCCGGATGGGGCTACGCCGTGTTCGGCAAGGTGATTGCCGGCACCGATGTGGTCGACAGGATCAAGTCCGTCAAGACAGGCCGCAAGGGCTTTCACGATGACGTCCCCCTGGAAGACGTGATCATCCAGCGAGCCATCTCGCTGGACTGAGCGGCCCGCTGAAAGCAGCCCGTCCACCCACCGGTGAATACACCCACGACCGTGCCCCGGATCGCGGAGCTTCTGGCGCCGCCGTCCTGGCGCACGGTCGATTTCATTTCCGACTTGCACCTGCAGGCCGCCGAGCCCGCCACCTTTGACGCCTGGCGGCACTACCTCGAAAGCACGCCCGCCGACGCGGTCTTCATCCTGGGCGACCTGTTTGAAGCCTGGGTGGGTGACGATGCCGTGCACGAGGAAGAACTGAACGCGCCCTCTCCCGGTTTTGACGCGCTCTGCGCCCACGCCATGGGCCAAGCCGCCGGCCGGCTGGCTCTTTTCTTCATGCATGGGAACCGCGACTTCCTGGTGGGCCAGGGGCTGATGGACCTGTGCAACACCACTTTGCTCCATGACCCCACGGTGCTGGAGTTTCCCGCGGGCTCGGGCCGGCGCTGGCTGCTTTCCCACGGCGACGCACTGTGCCTGGACGACACTGAGTACATGGAGTTTCGCCGCCAGGTGCGCGGTGCGAAATGGCAGCGCGCCTTCCTGGCCAAACCTCTGACCGAGCGCCAGGACATCGCGCGCGGGCTGCGCAGGCAAAGCGAAGCGCGCAAGCAATCCGGCGCATCTTATGCCGACGTCGATACCGGTGCCGCGCGCCAATGGCTGCGCGCCGCAAACGCTTCCACGCTGATTCACGGCCACACGCACAAGCCGGCCGTGCACGACCTGGGCGACGGCCTCTCGCGCATCGTGCTCAGCGACTGGGACCTGGCCGCTCCCGTGCCGCGCGCCGACGTGCTGCGCCTGACGGCCGGCGGCAGCCCGCAGCGTATCGGGCTGGCATGAGGCCCTGCCGCCTTCCTGCCCGCCCCGTTTTCTTCTTTGTTTTTTTCACCTGGGGGCCTACCCCCTTTTGCTTTTATCCTTCAGGCCCCAACTCTGTTGTCCCTGATCTAGACCTAACGCCATGCTGAACTGGTTACGAACGCTGGGCCGCCAGAATGCCCCCACCAAGACCATTCCCGACAACCTGTGGATGGACACCTTGCTGAACTTTCCCTTCCTGGCCCGCCGGCCAGTTGGGGAACTGCAGCAGTTGCACGAGATGGCCGGAAAGTTCCTCCGGCAAAAGGAGTTCAGCGGCGCGCACGGCCTGGAAGTCACCGACGAGATGGCGGTCGCGATCGCCGCCCAGGCCTGCCTGCCGGTGCTGCACCTGGGCCTGCGCTGGTACGACGACTTCAAGGGCATCGTGGTGCACCCCGGAGCCATGCTGGCGCGCCGCGAGGTCACCGACCATGCCGGCGTGGTGCACCGCTACAGTGAAGAACTGCTGGGCGAGGCCATGCAGGGCGGCCCCGTCACCCTGAGCTGGCAGGACGTCGCCGACGCGGGCAGCGCGGCTGAGCATGGGCACAACGTGGTGATCCATGAATTCATCCACAAGATCGATATGCGCGACGGCGCCGCGGACGGTTGCCCGCCATTGCCCACCCGCAGCGCCCTGAGCGGATGGCATTCGGTGATGCAGCCGGCCTATGACGAGTTCTGCGAGAAGGTCGCCATGGCCAGGCGTTTCGGCGCCGAGCCGCCCTGGCTGGACGACTATGGCGCGACCTCCCCGGCCGAGTTTTTTGCTGTGGCCTGCGAGGCTTACTTCGTCAACCGCGAGCAGTTCACCCGGGATTTCGCGCCGCTGACGGTGCTGTTCGACAAATTTTTCATTCCGGCTAAATAAGCGGGAATATCAACCGCCCGGCTACCGCCAGGATTTTGGGCAACGCTTAACCCCTTTTCCCGGCCTGTTTCGTTTCATGGAACTCCACCACCTTGCGGAGCTTCCATGAAACCCCATCTCCTCCCCGCCTCCATCCTGCTGGCCCTGTCCGCCTGGACTCTGCCGGTGCAGGCCGTCGGCCACCTGGCCGACGTGACCGTGATAGACCGCGCCACCGGCGCCACGCTGCCGCTGTACTACCACCGCGGCGAGTACTGGGTGGCGGGCCGGTACGGCGCTAAATACGCGATCGCCGTACGCAACAAGCTCGGCGAGCGGCTGCTGGCCGTGACCGCCGTCGACGGCGTCAATGTGCTGAACGGCGAGACCGCCGCCTGGGACCAGACCGGCTATGTGTTCTCACCCTGGCAGCAGTACCAGGTAACGGGTTGGCGCAAAAGCAGCAGCGAAGTCGCGGCATTCGAGTTTTCCGCCCTCGGGGATTCCTACGCGGGCCGGACCGGCAGGCCGGCCAATGTCGGCGTGATCGGTGTGGCGCTCTTTCGCGAACAACCGCCTGAGCCCGTGGCGCAGGCGCCTGCCTATTCCAGCCCCCGCCGTGCCGAGCGCGAGGCCGATGACCCCGCCAGCCTGCGCGGCGGCCTTCCCCCCGCCCCCGCAGCGCCCATCGCGGAGCCCTCAGGTGCCGGCAAATCCGCGCTGGCCGACCGCATGACCGGGAGCGCGCAAGCATCCGCCTCCGCCGAAGGCCTGCTCAGGAAACCGCAGCCCTCCCCGCTATCAACACCCAAACTGGGCACAGGCCATGGGGCGCGTGAAAGTTCGATGGTGTCGCAAACCAGCTTCGCGCGCCTGCAGGCACAGCCCAACGAGGTGATACGCATCCGCTATGACAGCCGTGAAAACCTGATTGCCAGCGGCGTGATCCGCGAACCGGTGGAGCAATATCCCAACCCCTTCCCGCAGTCCGGGAACGCCTCCTATGTGCCCGATCCACCACCCCGCCGATACTGAAAAAACAGCGCCGCCGCGCCGTGATAGTCTGGCGCATGCCCAGCGCCCCGAGCCCAGACGACGCAGCCGAGGACAGCGACGAATCGCTGATGCTGCGCTACGCGGCCGGCGACATCGCGGCGTTCGATGCGCTGTATGCGCGCCACGAGCTGGGTGTGTGGCGCTATGTGTTTCGCAGCGTGCGGGTGCAGGCGGTGGCTGACGACCTGCTGCAGGACGTCTGGTTTGCCGTGGCACGCAGCGCGCCCAGCTACACGGTAACGGCGCGTTTCAAGACATGGCTGTTCACCATGGCCCACAACCGGCTTGTTGACCACTTCCGCAGCGCACGCCACCACCTGAGCCTTGACAGCCATGACGCTGGCGGCGAAGACGGTGAGAGCCCCGGCATCGGTGGCACGCTGGCGGCCGATTCGGGCTTCGGCCCGCTGCGCCGGCTGGAGTCCAGCGAACAGGCGGCGGCGTTGATTGCCGCCGTCGAGCACCTGCCCCGGGAGCAACGCGAAGCCTTTTTGCTGCAGGCCGAAGCCGGTCTCAGTGTGGACGAAATCGCCGCCGCCACCGGCGTGAGTTTCGAGACCGCCAAAAGCCGTTTGCGCTATGCCCGAAACAGCCTGCGCCAGCAGCTACAGGAGTTTGCATGACAGAGCCTGACCGCAGCCCGCCTGGCGATGAGCTGACACAGCGCTACCGCGAAGCCAGCGCGCAGGACGCGCGGCGCCCCAGCGCGCAGGTGCGGGAGGCGGTACGCGCCCACGCACAGATGGTGATTGAGGCTGGAAGGCAGGCAAAAGGCCCGGATGACGCGCCCCAAACGCCCGCCGCCAACCAGCCGCGCTGGAAGATTTCCGCCCTGGCCGGCTTGGCGCTGGCCGGTTTGACGGGCCTGCTGGTGCTGCAATATGACCGCGGCACGGACGAGGAAAAAGACCTGGCATTTGGACAGCCCAGCATGAGCGCGCCACCTGCACCTGCACCTGCACCTGCACCTGCACCTGCACCTGCACCTGCACCTGCACCTGCACCTGCGCCTGCACCTGCGGCTCCG
>Ga0102589_1003112_pt1 | contig 17775 bp, 16 predicted proteins | sample AraplaMF_Col_mLB_FD_76858 | JGI IMG/M metagenome (GOLD analysis project Ga0102589, IMG submission 76858) | Arabidopsis root microbial communities from the University of North Carolina, USA - plate scrape MF_Col_mLB | ecosystem: Host-associated > Plants > Roots > Endosphere | place: USA... | reverse complement strand
AAACAACATGAATGTGGCACAAATTCGAATTTTCATGATGAGGCTTCGCCACCTTTGTAGACAAATTCCTATGTTTAAATTTATGAGAGGAAACAAGATATATGACTTGTATTTTAGGACAACTAACATATCATAACTTTATTATGTAAACGGTTATATAAACTAAATATTATTCCTTCTAGCGTTTTCTATCCGCTACTATAAGTAAAAAAGCCTGTTTAAGCTCTACACTTAAAACAGACTTTTCCTACTTTTCATATTGAAAACACATAACAAAAAGTTTGATTTATTACTTCACATACACTTCAACAACCGGATTATCTTTATTATCCGCATGCAAGCGTATATTCTCTTCACTTGTACTATAAATACTAGCTAATAACATAATCGTTAACACATTAGGCGTTTTTGCATCGCTTCCATATTTTCTTTCAAGTGCTTCCTTATATTCAAAATCCAAATCCCCTTGCACATATGTATATACTTCAAAGCCATCTTCTAAATTGCAAACTACTGTATCAATTATATCTGCCCCTACTTGCTTCTTCATTTCCTCTCGCAATGCTTCAATAAATTCTTCCCACGGTACTTCGTATGTCTGAAACTGATCTGTAGATTTCATCCCTTTTCCTCCTTATATATCCTCTTCCTATATTTCCCCTTTTCTATAACAATTATGATAGATAGGGCATTCGTACAAGCCGCACTTGTCCCCATTACATATCGTATTACTGTAATGGAGAAGGAGGAAAGAACATGCATAGACAAAAATGTTACGATACGTGCCAACGTTATTTCGGTAAAGTCGTTCGAATTGAAGATCGTGATGGTCGCATTCATTTAGGGAAAATAATTGATGTGACAAAAAGCTCTGTATGGATTGAACCAGTGCAACAGCGCTCATCTTTTGATACAGGATTTGGATACTATGACGCTTATGCAAACGGTGGCTGTGATCTTTGCGGCGGCATTAGCAGATGTGATAGCTGTGGATTTGGTTGTGGTGGTGGATTCGGTGGCTGTGGATGTGGCGGTCGTGGTTGCGGTAATTGCGGCGGCTGGGGAGGCGGCGGTTGTGGATGGGGCGTTGAACTCGGATTTGGTTTCATCTTCGGAATTACATTAGCTGCATTATTTTTCATTTAACATAGTAAAGAGTTGACTATCCTTAGCCAACTCTTTTTATTTATTTTTCACATATAAAAATGCGATGACCTAAAATATGTTGGTACATAAGTCGTACATTTTCATGTTGTACCCATGCCTCATATAATTCATTTGGAATATGCGGGGATACATTCCATTCTGGCTCTTCTATATAGCCAGAGATCGTTTCTGCAATTGTACCACCGCCAGCAATTATAATTCTTTTAAAATTTGCTTTCTGGAATAATTGTACCCATTCATTCTCAGTTAATAGTTCTTTCATCCCGTATAACTGGGCAATCTTTTCTTCCTCACTCTTCTCAATGTGCCTATCAATAATCATTTCAATGACAACGAGCTTACCGTCTTTCTGTAATACACGATAGCACTCTGAAATAACCTTTTCTTTTTCTGTAAAAGCGAGTATCGATTCTCCGAGTACGAACTCAAATGAGTCATGTAAACAAGGTAATTGCTCTACATTTCCTTCAATTAATTGAATTTCTAGTCCTTCAAACGACCATCTATCTTTCGCCTTTTGAATCATAATTTCATTCTTTTCAACCGCTGTTACTTTATAACCAAACTCTTTTGTCATATACGCTGCTGTTTTCCCCGTACCGCAGCCGAGTTCAAGGACATTTGCTCCATATCTAAAAGGCAATTTTGCTAACAGTTGTTTTGTTAACGTAAAACCACCAGGATGAGCACTCCCTATTCCATAATAAGCTAGGAAATCGATGTATGTGTTTCGTTTCATAAAATTCTCCTTTAAATTTTCTATAATACATATATTCACCCATCCATAATTAGTGCACATAAAAAAGCATTCCCAAGTGCGATACCGCAACTTGAAAATGCTCTTCTCTTTTTTACTTTTCTTCAATATACGCCCATTTAAAGCTATATTCCGGACTAATATTATGTTTCACAATTCCCTTTACATTCGGTTTCATAACATATGATTTAGCACTTTGATATAAAGGTACAAGTGCTACATCTTCCTCAAGTAATAATTTCTCTGCCTTACCTAACTCTGTCCAACGTTTTTTTGCATCAGCCATCCATTCTGTCTTACTTTTATTAATAACGTCATCATATTTTGAATTTGAGTAGCTCATCTGGTTTTGCGAATTTTTTGTTTCAAACATATCAAGATATGTCATTGGATCCGCATAATCTGGATTCCAGCCACCATATGAAAAATCATAATCTTGGTCTGATTCTAATTTTAGTTTTTGCTTAAATGGTTGCAACTTAATATTTACTGTCACACCTTTTAAATTCTTTTCAACTTGATCTTTTACATACTCCCCAACTTTTTTCGCATTACCAGTATCATAATTTAATAACTCTATTGTCACTTGATCTTTTCCAAGTTCTTTTTTCGCTTCTTCCCATGCTGCTGCTGCCTTTTTAGAATCTTGTTTTAAACCATTCTTGAACGTTTCTGCGAAATCTTTACCATCTGGTCCACTTGCTAAACCTTTTGGTACTAAGTAATCCACTGGTTTTGAACCATCATTTAAAATGACATTCGTTAAAGCTTTCTTATCAATTGATAATGCAATTGCTTCACGTAATTTTTTACTCTTTAGAGGTGTATCTTGCCCACCACGTTTTTGATTTAGACGTAAGTAAAACGTACTTGTTTCCGAATAGGCCCCAAACTCTTCTTTATTGTTTCTATACTTATCCACGAATTCACCTGATAATAGCGCGAAATCAATTGCACCTGTATCATATAAATTTACTCTAGTAGCTGGTTCTTTTACTACACTATAGTTGATTTCATCTAGTTTTACAGTCTTTTTATCCCAATACTGATCATTTTTCTTTAATTTCCAGCCTTGCTCATGTTTCCAGTCTGTAAGCACAAATGGACCATTATACAGTGTTGTATCAGACTCTAAACCGAATTTATTTCCTTTTTCTTTTACGAACTTTTCATTTAATGGATAGTATGACGCAAATGCCATTAAGTTCAAGAAATATGGTACAGGTCTTTCTAGTTCTACTTCAAGCGTATAATCATCTACCGCTTTTACACCTAATGTCGAAACTTCTCCTTTTCCTTGATTAATCGCTTCTGCATTTTTAAGATAGTAAGCAATAAATGCATACTCAGCAGCTGTTTTTGGATCTACTAGACGTTGCCATGCAAATACGAAATCTTTCGCTGTTACAGGATCACCATTTGACCATTTTGCATCTTTCCGTAATTTAAATGTATATTTTTTGCCATCCTCGCTTTTTGTGCTAGATTCCGCTACAGCTGGGATTGGCTTATTATCTTTATCTAATCGATATAAACCTTCCATTGTATTCCCTAAAATTTGTGAGCCAAGTGTATCTGTATTTTTTGAAGTATCCATCGTCGGAATTTCATTCGTTTCTGTACGATTTAGCACTTGCTTTGCCGCATATTTAATATCAGATTTCTTCTCTTCTCCACCATTATTAGATGTCGTTGTCGTTTTCTTCTCCCCACCTGAAGATCCAGAACACGCTGTTAACGCCATACTCATCGCTAAAACTGGTGCTACAACCGCCGTAAACTTTTTCATCTTTTTCTTCATTCTTGTACCCTCCCCAATTTATATGTACGAAACTAACTTTGAGAGATTTCTAAATCGAATTATCAGAAAATTATTACTAATTATCATTCTACTAATTTTTCACGGTTTGTAAAGTATTTTTAATGAATATTCATAATAATTAATTTATTTAAATCAATAACAATCTATTACTACTATACGAATTCTCCCCCATCTACTATATGTAAGTACCACTTTTCTTATTCTTCTCTATTTATTTAAATTTAATTGAATAGTAAAAGAGCGTTTAAAAAATAAATAATATATTTTTCAAACGCTCTTTTTTCTTATTTCCCTTCCGTTACATACGCCCACTTAAAGCTATATTCTGGACTAATATTGTGTTTCACAATTCCTTTAACAGTTGGTTTCATTACATATGCTCTTCCTGTTTGATATAAAGGAACTAGCCCAGCATCTTCTTCAAGGAATAGTTTTTCAGCTTTTCCTAACGTTTCCCAACGCTTCTTCGCATCACCCATTAATTCATTCCCTGCTTTTTGTACCATTTCGTCGTATTTTGCATTTGAATAACTCATTTGGTTATATGGGCTCTTCGATTCAAACATATCAATAAATGTCATTGGATCCGCATAGTCTGGACTCCAACCTGCATAAGAAATTTCATAATCTTGTGCAGTCTCTAATTTTAATTTTTGTTTGAACGGCTGAATTTTTGTATTAATTGTTACACCTTTTAAATTTTTCTCAATTTGATCTTTTACATAATCAGCAATCTTTTTAGCAGTTCCATCATCATAGCTTAGTAATTCAATTGTAACTTGATCTTTTCCAAGTTCTTTTTTCGCTTCTTCCCACGCTGCTGCACCTTTTTTCGGATCATATTTCAGACCATTTTTAAATGTATCTTGGTAATCTTTACCGTCCGGTCCTGTCGCAAGTCCTTTTGGTACTAATTGATCTGTTGCTTTTGAACCATTATTTAAAATAACATTTGCTAAACCTTTTTTATCAACTGATAATGCGATTGCTTCACGGAGTTTTTTGCTCTTTAACGGCGTATCTTGTCCGTTACGCTTTTGATTTAAACGTAAGAAGAATGTACTTGATTCTGCATACTCGCCATATTCTTCTTTGTTCGATTTATATTTATCTACAAACTCTCCTGATAGTAGTGTGAAATCAATTGATCCTGTATCATATAAGTTTACTTTCGTCGCAACTTCTTTTACTACACTATAGTTAATTTCTTCTAATTTCACAGTCTTCTTATCCCAATACTTATCATTTTTCTTTAGCTGCCATCCTTGTTCATGTTTCCATGAAGACATCACGAACGGCCCGTTATACACCGTTGTATCTGCTTCTAAACCGTACTTATCGCCTTTTTCTTTTACGAATTTTTCATTTAACGGATAGTATGACGGGAATGCTAGTAAATTCAAGAAATATGGTACTGGCTTTTCTAATTCTACTTCTAGTGTATAATCATCTACTGCTTTTGCCCCCAAATCTGTTAGAGGTTTTTCACCTTTATTAATTGCTTCTGCGTTTTTAATATAGTAAGCAATAAATGCGTATTCTGACGCTGTATTTTTATCAAGTAAGCGCTGCCATGCAAATACGAAATCTTTCGCTGTTACAGGATCACCATTCGACCATTTTGCATCTTTACGTAATTTAAATGTATATTTTTTACCATCCTCGCTTTTCGTACTAGATTCTGCAGCAGCGGGAATTGGCTTATTATCTTTATCAAGACGATATAATCCTTCCATCGTGTTCCCTAAAATTTGTGACCCTAACGTATCAGTAGATTTAGACGTATCCATCGTCGGAATTTCTTGATTCTCTGTACGATTTAATACTTGTTTTGCTGCGTATTTAATTTCGGATTTGTTCTCTTCCCCACCACCATTAGACGTCGTAGTTGTTTTCTTCTCCCCACCAGATCCAGAACACGCTGTCAACGCCATACTCATCGCTAAAACTGGCGCTACAACCGCCGTGAACTTTTTCATCTTTTTCTTCATTTTTGTACCCTCCCCAATTATATGTACGAAACTAATTTTGAGAGATTTTCTAATAACTAGTTATCAGAAAATTCTTATTAATTAATATTCTACTAACTTTTCTGTTTTTGTAAAGTTATTTTTAAAATATTCTAAAAATTATTTTTTTGTGATAGTAAAAGGTATTTTTCACAATTGTTACTATACAAATTATTTATATCTATGGGTTCATTTACATTTAACCCCATAATAAAAGAGCATTCCAAAAGTAAATAGTCTACTTTTGGAATGCTCTATCATTTTATCTTTCTATTGTGGACAACGAGATTCTCACTACAAAATAAGCTAAGAAACTTATATACATCCACTTAAATATAGCCTCACTGCTTAAAAATTATTTTCCATCTTTTTCAGTCATATATGCCCACTTGAAGCTATACTCTGGGCTAATGTTATGGTGAACGATGCCTTTTGCATTTGGTTTTTGAACGTATGCATCACCACGTTGGTATAAAGGTACAAGTGCTACATCTTGCTCAAGAAGTAATTTCTCAGCTTTTCCTAGCTCTTCCCAACGTTTCTTCGCGTCACCCATTAATTCTCCACCAGCTTTTTTGATCATATCATCATATTTTGAATCAGCGAAGCTCATTTGGTTATGAGAATGATTAGACTGGAACATATCTAAGAATGTCATTGGATCAGCGTAGTCAGGTCCCCAACCAGCATATGATAAATCATACTCTTGCTCTGTTTCTAATTTCAGTTTTTGTTTGAATGGCTGAAGTTTAATGTTAACTGTTACACCTTTTAAGTTTTTCTCGATTTGGTCTTTTACATATTCCCCAACTTTTTTCGCATTACCAGTGTCATAGTTTAATAGCTCAATTGTAACTTGGTCTTTTCCAAGTTCTTTTTTCGCTTCATCCCATGCAGCTGCTGCTTTTTTCGCATCTGGTTTGATACCGTTTTTAAATGTTTCTTGGAAGTCTTTACCGTCTGGTCCAGTTGCTAATCCTTTTGGTACTAAGAAGTCCGCAGGCTTAGATCCATCATTTAAAATAACGTTTGCTAAATTCTTTTTATCGATTGATAATGCGATTGCTTCACGTAATTTTTGGCTCTTTAACGGTGTATCTTGTCCACCACGTTTTTGGTTCATACGTAAGAAGTAAGTACTTACTTGTGAGTATGTGCCAAACTCTTCTTTGTTGCTTCTATACTTATCAACGAATTCACCTGTTAATAGCGCGAAATCAATTGCATTTGTATCATATAAGTTTACTCTTGTAGCTACTTCTTTTACTACACTATAGTTAATTTCATCTAATTTTACAGTCTTTTTATCCCAATATTGATCGTTTTTCTTTAGTTTCCAGCCTTGCTCGTGCTTCCAATCAGTAAGAACGAACGGTCCGTTATATACTGTTGTATCAGACTCTAAACCGTATTTATCCCCTTTTTCTTTTACGAACTTCTCATTTAATGGATAGTACGATGGGAATGCTACTAAGTTTAAGAAGTATGGTACTGCTTGTTCTAATTCAACTTCAAAAGTAAGGTCGTCTACTGCCTTTACTCCTAGTTCTGTTACAGGTTTTTCCCCTTTATTAACGGCTTCTGCATTTTTAATTGGGAATGCAATGAATGCATACTCAGCAGCTGTTTTTGGGTCTAATAGACGTTGCCATGCATATACGAAATCTTTCGCTGTTACAGGATCACCATTTGACCATTTTGCATCTTTACGTAATTTGAATGTATATTTTTTACCATCCTCACTCTTCGTGCTTGACTCTGCCGCAGCTGGGATTGGTTTGTTATCTTTATCTAATCGATATAAACCTTCCATTGTGTTCCCTAAAATTTGAGAACCTAATGTATCGGTATTTTTAGAAGTATCCATTGTCGGAATCTCATTTGTTTCAGTACGATTTAGTACTTGTTTCGCTGCTAATTTTTCTTCTGATTTGCTATCTCCGCCAGAGCTAGAGTTTGTGCTTGTCTTCTTATCTCCACCTGATGTAGAACATGCTGTTAATGCCATACTCATTGCTAAAACTGGTGCTACAACTGCTGTTAATTTTTTGATTTTTTTCTTTTTCACTTTCTGTACCCTCCCTAATTCTTAACGCTCTCATTTAAGAATTTTCTGATAATTCTGTTTTTCTTTATATATTTATCAGAAGATTCTTATTAACTATTATTCTACTAATTTTTTGAGTTTTGTAAAGTGTTATTATTGAAAATTTTTAAAAAATTATTTTTTTACAGTAATATTCATAAAAATTCCATAATCTTTTGAAACACTATATCTCATTGAATTCTATGCATTGATTTAATAACCTTTATATCCTTCCACTATAAAACACTTGTAAATTATTGTTAATAAATAATGTATATCGTAACAAAGCTCTTTTCTACAAAAATAAAAAAGCAGACATTATGCCTGCTTTAATTCTCCTCAATCTGCTTTTCACTTAATCCTAGATGTGTTCTAAGAGTATTACTCAAACTCTGTAGATCTTTTTTATTAGGGTTATAATAATATACACGATTCCCATTTGGACCGTTAGGTAAGTATAAATCATCACCAGCTAATTGTATTTTTTCAACTGAACCGTTTAAACCGTATTTATAAAAAGATAAAATATCATCCATTACTAAGTTTGTTTTAAAATCGCCGTCAACTGCCTCAACTATTTTTTCTAGCTTCGTAATTGATCCTACACTTTTTAATTTACTTAACATCGCTTCAATAACAAGCTGTTGACGCTGACCTCTCATTGCATCACTATCAATATGACGCGTTCTTGCCAGTGCAAGTGCTTCTTCCCCTGTTAATGTTTGTAGTCCTTTTTTCAAATGGATTGCGTCAGGTTCATCTTTACTATTTTGCTCTGTAAATTCAACTGGGACATTTACTTCAATCCCATCTAATCCATCCACAATTTTAGTAAATGCATTAAAATTAAACTTCACAAAATAATCAACAGGCACTTGTAACAATTTTTCTACCGCTTCCACTGAAGCTTGCGGTCCTCCATCTTTACCATTTTTAACGAAACCACTTCCATATGCATGCGTTATTTTATCTTTTTTCTTTTCTACTGGTACATATGTGTATGTATCACGTGGTATGCTCGTTAATTTCACAGTCTTATCATCTTTATTAAAAGTAGCTAACAGTAGTGCATCTGTATGAAATGCACCATTATACTCCTTTTGTCGTTCTGGATTTTCATCAATTCCCATAATTAAAAGTGAAACATTATTGGTGATCGGTTTTACAGTTTCCTCACGTAATTTTGATTTTTCACCACGTGCTAAATTAACATTTGATTTTTGTACGAGATTAGAAGTTTTCATATATACGTAAGTACCATATCCAACTCCGCCAAATAGTAATATTGCTAACAATACACTTATTATTGTTGTCTTTTTATATTTTCGCTTATTTTTCTTTTCTCTTGAAGAAGAGTGATTCTCCATATCGTTTCCTCCGTTTTCTATTCATCTAATATATTTTTCAATTTCTCATAATTAGCGCTTTCCTTTTGAAATGCATTCTCTTTCAATCCTTTGTTTATTTGTATCCATTCGGTCGTGATTGAATATTGAATCATACCTTCGTGGAAACTAAGGAACTTGAGCATAATCCCTGTATTTTTCTCTACAACCATTTCAAATTTCCCTCTTAAATCTTCAGATGTACTTACAGGCATTTCTATATTTATTGTCCCTTCTATTTTGTAGCAATCCAGTCCAAGATACTTCGTTTCTTTATAATTCCAATCTTTATATCGAATTAATAGATCCGCAAATTCTGATTGAATACTATACTTCGCGAATCCCACATATTCATCATCATATCTTTTTTTCTCACCCGATTTTCTCAATAACCTTTCCGTAGGATTTAATTTTAATAGTTCATTGTTTCTTTCTTTCGAGCTCCATTTTGTCTCTTTATATGTATACTTCTCATCATCAAATTCTTTTTTCTTGCCCTCGTTATATATAAGTGTTCGTTTTTTCGATAGCTTATCTTCTTTCGAAGAGATACCTCTTTGTTCCTCCGTATCAATCGTATATTTGTATGTTGTAGCAATTCTTGACGAACTAGAATATTCCTCAAATTGTCCTGAAATATTTTTAAAATGATCAATGGAATCTAGCATCTTTTCATGAATCTTTTCTTTCTCTGGATAATTTACGTTCGATTTCATTTCCTCTTCATTTTCATAATCCGAAAACGCCTTTTTCTTTACATATTCAAATACTCCGCCGTTTTGAGCAAAAATTTGATCAGAAAACTCCGACATAGACACAATAGAAAGCGCTAGAACAGCAGCACTTATAACCACCATATAAACTCTGTAACCTTTCTTTTTTACCGGAAGATTATGTAGTGTACCATTAATCTTTTCATTTAACTCTGGCGGCACTATAACATTCTCTTCTTTTATTCTCTTTTTTAATTTCTCATCAAATAATTTTTCATCATCCATCCTTTGCACCCCCTATTCCATCTTTAATCGTTTCTGTAGTTGTTCCCTCGCGCGCGACAATCTCGATTTCACTGTTCCTTTTGGTATTTCTAAAAGCTTCGCAATGCTATCTTGATTCATATCTTCATAGTAATACAGCACCGTAACAGCTCTTAATTCTTCATGTAACGATTGAATCGCATTACACAAATCTATATCTTCATACTGATCACACGCGCTCATATTGTAATCATTCTCTTCTGTCACAATTATATTTTTATACGCTCTAATAATATTGTTACACTCATTCATTAAAATTCGAATTAACCAAGTTTGAAAAAACTCTTCTTTCTTTAATTTTTTTATATTTTCATAGGCTTTTAAAATTGTCGTCTGTATCGCATCCTCTATATTTGTCTCATCACGTAACATAGCCTTTGCTATTCGGTACATCTTCACTTTTTCTGTATGTATAAGCGCCATAAACGCTTCATGATCACCTTTTTTCGCTAAAGAAACATCGGTTTCTTCTTTTATAATCATTTTATATAAAGGGATTACTTTCACAATTGCTCCTCCTGTTTCATCCTCACTTCAAATTTAACTTTACATGTATTAGACGGATGAGCCTAGAAAAAGGTTCATTTTTTTGAATATTTTCATAAAAAAAGGTAAACATTCTTCATGTTCACCTTTACTCAGACGTAATCCTTAAGAAATATCCATCTGGATCTACAACTTTAAATCCTCTCATCTCCCATGAATATGTTTGAATCTCTTCTTGTATCTTGCATCCCTTCTCTTTACAACGTTCATATACATCTTCAAGTCGGTCGACAACGATAATTAGTTCAAAGCCATTTCCCTTCATTTCTTTTCGATTGTAAAAATAGTGATTTTCATTCAATGTATAATCATTAGCTAGTAATAGAGAAAACTGATCGTGATTGAATCGTGCTGCATGCATACTTCTTTTATACAACTTTAAACCAATTATTTGTTCATAAAACAATATTGATTTTTCAATATCATTTACATATAACTGAACCCAGAACAAATGATTCATTCGTTTCCTCCTCATCAAAAAAGTCCACTCATATAGTGGACTTTCTACTCTATAACGGTAAATCCCTCTTCCTAAACACCACAATCGCTACGATGAAAATACAAAGAGTTCCAGCAGTTAAACCTATACTTACCGGCCATATATTATACGTTCCTTCAGCAATTTCTTTTGGACGAAACAGTGTAAATAACGATAGACTTTTCATCCACTCTAACTTATCACTTAATTTACCTACCATATCTAATGCGAAAAATAAGATAGTTAAACTTGCTGAGTAGCTCAGTGCCTTTCTTTCGTCATTACATATACAAGAAAAGAAAAACGAATACGCACTAACAACTAAAAATATGAGCCCCCCGACTATATTTATCTTCAAAAATAGTTCTTTATTTAAGTTATTATCTTGTAAAAACCATTCTGCACCTACTATACCCGCTACATACGTAACAGATACAATAATCAGTAGTCCCAATATGAGAACAGCAGCTTGCGTGATTGCAATTTGTACTCTAGATACAGGTGTCGCTAATAAATATGCCATCGCTCCTTTATCTACATGCCGTGCCATTAAATGTGTCGCAACTGTAACGCAAAAAATTGTTAATATGATAATAAACAATAGACTATAGTACTCACCAGCTAAAAAATCCATCACATTTTGAATTGGACTTTCCATACCAACAATTTTTTTCACACTATCAGGCATAGCACTTATTAATTCATTTAACCCTTTCGCTGATACCATTGAAGGGAATATCCAAATTAATAACCATAAATAAAGAGCTGCACCAGTTGCGTAACTCAAAATACTTTTTTGTGTCTCTTTCAAACTAGCTAAAAACAATTGCTTATTCATGCTTTACCCCTTCTTTCTTATCGTAATAATGCATAAATAAATGTTCTAAATCCATTGCTCTCGTTTGAAGTGCCGTTACATTATAGTTTGAAAGTGTTTGTAAAACCGTTTGATAGTTTCCTTGTACAATAATCGATGCTTCTCTACCTTTCACCGCTTCAAATTGCAAATCACACTTTGTAAGAGACTCAATTTCTTCTTGCGACGATACTGTTACATCTATCACTTGTCGTCTCATGCTTTGTAAATCATGAATATTTTCAACTGTTACAAGGCGCCCATCTTTAATAATCGCTACTCGGTCACATGTACGCTCAATCTCCGTGAATATATGTGAAGACATAAGAATCGTTTTTCCTCTTTGCTTTTCCTCTAATATTAAATCTATAAACACTTGCTGCATAAGTGGATCGAGTCCCGATGTCGGTTCATCTAAAATTAACACTTCCGGATCATGCATAAAAGCAGCAACAATTCCTACTTTTTGCTTCATTCCTTTAGACATTTTTCGAATCGGTGTTTTCACATCGAATTGCAGACGTTCTATTAGTTCATCACGTCTTTTCGTATCCTTTAGCCCACGCATTCCTTGCATTAACTTTAAAAACTCTAATCCGTTCATTCCTTCAATAAAAGAAATTTCTCCCGGTAAATATCCGACTTGTCTTTGAATTTTCGCTGCTTCATTCCAACAATCTAATCCGAAAATTGATGATTTTCCATCTGTCGGTTTTATAAATCCCATTAAATTACGAATTGTTGTGGATTTCCCGGCACCATTTGGTCCTAAGTAGCCAAAAACTTCTCCTTCTTTTACATCAAAGGTTATATGAAACAAACCTTTTCCATTTGAAAACTGTTTTGTGACATTTTGAACTGAAATCATAATTCCACCTCATTTTTTGAAATATTTAATATGTGATATTTCAAAATCATTGTACTCCTCATCTTTCATATTCGCAACAACTTTTTGAAATATTTATATGTCCATATTTCAAAAATATTGTTTTCACCTATATTTTCTTGTATATTTTTATTGAGGTGATTGTATTGAACGGATTTGAAAAAGTGAAAGAAAAGAAAAAACGTGCCATTAAAGATGCGGCCTTTAAATTATTTTCAGAACGTGGATTTAATGAAGTGAAAATAGAACATATTGCAAAAAAAGCTAACGTTTCTCAAGTTACCATTTATAATCATTTTGGAAGTAAAGATGCGTTATTTAGGGAGCTTATACAAGAATTTATCATATCTGAATTTCAATATTATAAAGAGCTTGCTGAAGAAAAATTACCCTTTCATGATATGATGCAAAAAATGATTGTAAGAAAAATGAATACTGGCGGGTTATTTCAGCCTGATATGTTACTACAAATGATGCAAAGAGATGAAATTCTCCGAGAGTTTATTTATAGTTATCAAAATGAAAAAATACTGCCATGGTATTTAGAAATATTAGAACAAGCACAGCGCAATAATGAAATTAATCCTCATCTTACTAAAGAAATGATGTTACTTTACATTCAAATGTTTACTAAATTAGGTGATGATTTCGGGGCACAGCTTCTTGAAGGAGATCGTGAAAAACATATACAAGATATCGTTACGATGTTCTTTTATGGACTGTCCGTCCCAGAAAAATAATTTTTCCTACAGAACAAATAAAATCAACAAAAAGCCCTTTGGATATTGAAATCTCGAGGGCTTTTTCATGTCAAAAAAACGACTAAAACAAACTTTAACTTAAAAAAGTTAAATGCTGCTTAATAGATAACACCTTATTGTAGATTAACTCTTTTAGCATAACAGGCTGAATTGAAATAATCGTTTCACCGAAATTCAGAAAATAACTTGAAATAAAATCAAATTCTTGCTTGTTAAAATAGCCTGTTATAGTATAGTTTTCATTTTCTTTTTGTATCCTCATGGAAGGATAATTCTCTTTATCGAAAATATCTTTTCCTTTTTGATTAACGATGACACGAAAATCAATTGCATCAGGCTTTCTGTGAAAAGTAGTAAGGTAACTTAGTAATTCTTCAAGATTTTTTGAATTCGTATTGCTTGTTTCCACAATAGAAAGAATTTTATCACATCTAAGTATTTGAACATTATTTGTCTCAAAATTAAAGATTTTAGCATACCACTGGCCAAATTTAGATTCTATTCGAATAAATTGGGCGACTAATACTTTCTCCTCATCTTTTTTTAAATATGTTAAATGATAAACTTGCTCAGCAAAAATCCCTTGTAAAATTTCTTTTAAGAACGGACTAAAATTACTATGATTTGTTACTTCAAAAGAAAGCGTTCGTTCCATAATTGAAATATTTTTACGCACATTATCAGGTAATACATGTTTAAATTTATTTTCAAGAGCAATACTTTCTATATTGAATGGTTTTGTCTTGTATCCATTTAATGTAAGAACCGAAAAGTATAACGCATACATTTCATCCACACTAAAATAAATTGGTGATAACACACTATTTTCTATAATTTTATAACTTCCATTTCTACCTAATTCAGAATATATTGGCACACCTATTTCTTCCAATGATTGAATATCTCGTAAAGCAGTACTTTTAGAAATATCATATCTAGCCATTAAATCTTTTAAATTAAAATATCTTTTATTATTTAAGAAAATAAGCATGTCATTTATTCGTTCCGTTTTTTTCATATTCCCCTCCTGAAAGGTGTCATGTATTGAAACCTTTTTAGTCTATATTATAATTATTAACTAATAAAGGAGTTATAAATTTATGACATTAGAAATAGCTATTTTTCTTTCAATGAATGGGCAAGCAAAGGAGGCAATTAACTTTTATACACGTAATTTAGAAGCAAAGAAGCTAATGGTTGTTACGTATGAAGAATTGGCCAAAAGAGATCGTTCTTTTAAAATTACAAGTGAAAATAAAGATTATATTGCTCACTCTGTTTTACAAATCGGGAATACAAAGCTAATGATAGCAGAAGATACAATGAAGCCTAATGAACGTTATAACGTTGGAAATAACATGTCGCTTTGCATTCAAAGCGCTAATTTAGAAGAAATACAAAGATTTTATAATAATTTAATTTCTAATAAGCATGTGAAAATAATCTCTCCGTTAGAAAAAAATATATTTAGTGAAGCATATGGGATTATTGAAGATCCTTACGGTATACAAATTCAGTTAATGTATGACAAGCGATTAAACTAAATAATTAGTCATATTCACATATGCCTAATAAAAAAAGACACGAAATTCGTGTCTTTTTTTATTTTACATTGATGACTCTACCCGTTTCACTACTTTCAATCGCTAATTGAATAAGTCGAATAACTTCCAAGCCTTCTTGTGCTGTTACAGGTGGTTTCTCACCGTTTACAATACTATCTCTTACACCTTTATAATACATGTCATAACAGCCAACTTCTGTCGAAATACGCTCTAGCTTTTCTTCCGTATCTAAAGTAGCAAAATTCTCTTCAGCGTCTACTCCATAACCGTTATCGCCTGGCTTCATTCCATTTTTTAATTGTTCTTCCTGTGAATCCATACCGTATTTCACGATAGAACCTTTATCTCCATGCAGTGTAAAGTGTGGACCTGCTTGCTTTACGTAACTGCTACTATGTAAAGTGACACGTTTAACACCGTAGTGGAGTATAACATGGAAGTAATCATCAATTTCTGCACCTGGTCGTTGTTTGATTACATCTGCACTTATCGCATCTGGTTTCCCAAATAATGATAATGCTTGGTCAATTAAATGCGATCCTAAATCATATAATATACCTGATCCTGGTAAATTCTTTTCTCTCCAGCGATCACGTACATGTGGACGAAAACGATCGAAATGTGCTTCATATGCGTATAGATTCCCTATTCTGTTTTCTTCTAACAATCTCTTTATCGTTAAGAAATCATTATCAAAACGGCGATTATGATATACGCTTAACACCACATTGTGCTGTTTTGCTAATGAAATTAGTTCTTCGCCTTCTTCAATTGAAACAACGAATGGCTTCTCCACAACTACATGCTTACCATGTAAAATGGCTTCTTTTACATATGGAAAATGAGTTGTATTCGGTGAAGTAATCACCACTAAGTCAATATCAGCACGTTTTACTAATTCTTCAATTGTGCCAACAACTTCAGCATTTGGTAATGCTTGTTTCACGAGTTCTTCTTTTGATGATAAAATAGCACGAATATCATATTCTTCTATCGTTTGTAATAATGGAATGTGAAATGTTGTACTAGAAAATCCAAATCCTACAATCCCTACACCTATTTTTTTCATGTTGCCCCTCCATTTATCCCGCTTTAACGGACAGTAAGACCCCCTACCTCAAAATTCAGCGAAAGTAAAGAATTTAGTTGAGGAATCAACTGCTCGTAAAAGTCCGATTGATTAAAGTTTCACTTTATGAGAACGATTTCATTCAGTTATTATAACAAGATTATTATTATTTACATAATAATTTGCCTAGAAAAAAGCATCTTGCCATTATCCATAGCAAGATGCTTTTTTTATTCCGGTCGTTTTTTTGTCCACGTTTCAATAACTTCACCTGTATCGTTAACATCTAGCACTAAACTACCGTTACTATACCGGTCTTTATTTCGATACGCTTTCGGATCAATTTCTTCTACGATGTGTTTCTCTGTCTTCATGTAAACTAGTTCATCTTCTCTAACAATTTCAATACCGACAATACGGTATGGATTACGTTTTAACTCTTTGAAAATAACAAGACCTCGCTTCGCCCTCGTTGATTTCTCAATTTCTGATGCTTTTAGACGTTTTACAGCACCGCGCTGCGTAACGAGAATAAGTTGATCTTTGTCACCATTTAACGGTTTACCAGAAGCGACATAATCATCTTCTTTTAAGTTAATTGCTTTCACACCAGCGGCCCTTACACCGACTGGACTTACTTCATCTTCATGGAAAATAAGTGCATATGCACCATAGGTTGCTAGAACAATATCACTCGTTCCATCTGTTGCAAATATATCTACAACATAATCATCTTTTTTCAAATTCACAGCGACGAACGCTCTTGAATAACGCTGAACTTTATATTGGTTTAATTCTGTTTTCTTAATCATACCATTTCGTGTAACAAATACGATAAATCGTTTTTCTTCTTCAAAATTCGGTACGACGGTCGCCCAAATAATCATTTCATCCCGCTCGAGTGAAACGAGATTCGCAACGTGTTGACCTAAATCTTTCCAACGAATTTCTGGCATTTCATATACTGGCAGATATATATAGTTTCCTTTATTCGTAAATAAGAGGACTGTTTCTGTCGTATTCGTATCGAATCGCTCCAGTAAGATGTCACCCTCTTTCATACCGAAGTCTTTTCCGTTCGATGCATTATGTGAACGCCAACCTGTTCGTTTCACATATCCTTCTTTCGTTACAGTAACGATGACATCTTCCTGAGGAATCATCACTTCCACATCGATTTTAATTTCCTCAATTTGTTCTTCAATAATAGCACGGCGATCATCACTATATGTTTTCTTTACTCTCTTCAAATCTGTTTTAATAACTTGAAGAAGTCTTTTTTCACTTTGTAAAATTGCCTGTAATTCTGCAATTTTTGTACTTAATTCATCCGCTTCTTTTTCTAGTGCTG